>Ga0213875_10000363_pt1 | contig 42235 bp, 37 predicted proteins | sample BarmaccomBMRX_R8_FD_160105 | JGI IMG/M metagenome (GOLD analysis project Ga0213875, IMG submission 160105) | Root-associated microbial communities from Barbacenia macrantha in rupestrian grasslands, the National Park of Serra do Cipo, Brazil - RX_R8 | ecosystem: Host-associated > Plants > Roots...
TGGGGCGGTCTCGCTGTCCAGCGGAAGGCTGCGGACGGCGTCGCCGTCCTCGTTGCCGGTGTGAGCCGTGGTGGTGCTGATGGTCATCGTCGCCGGGTTCCTCTCGCCAAACGTTGGAATATGAATTAAAAGACGCTTTGGGCCGGCCGCGGGAGCACAGCCTGCGGACTTGTTGCGCAGACGTTACCGGCGCCGCAGGGCGGGCGCGGCCTGACCGGGCTGGACGGCCGGGTCCGGCGAGGGGGACCGGCGGGCCGTCAGCGCCGTCACCGCGAGCCCGGCCGCGACGGGGATCAAGGTGAGCTGCGGCAGCTGGTAGCGCCAGTCGAACGGCGCGAACGCCGCCGCCGCGACCAGCGCGGTCACCGCGCTGCCGGTGAACGCCAGGTTAGCGGTTCGCAACCCCCGTCCGCGGGAACGCCGCGCCATCGGGGTCAATCCGGCCAGGGCGATGAGCAGGCAAAACGCCAGAACTGGGCCGGGAACGTAGCAATACCGGCCGTAGCCGGACAGGAACCGGGCCAGCTGCGGCTGGACCGCCGGGCTGGTGTGCCCGTACTGGCGCACGTCCGGCTGTACCTCCGCGTACGGCATCAGCTGGGTCTGGAACTTCAGGTAGGTGACCGGGTACCGTTCGGGGCCGTTCCCGCGGACCGGGGAGAAGCCGTAGGCCAGGTCGGCCCCGACCGCCTTGAAATAGTCCTGCGGCTGGTGTTCCAGCACCCGGGTGCTGAAGTTGAGCAGCACGCTCTGCCGGGTCTGGCCGGCCGGCGGCTTGAACGTCCAGGCCGGTGAGTACACCGACCACATGTAGGCATCGTAGTTCCGCTGGCCCGGGGGTTCCCGGGGGCACAGCGGCCGCTCGTCGGCGGGCAGCGACAGCCCCTGGCAGTCGGCGAAGTCGACCACCCGGCCGTACAGGAACGTGCCGTTGTAGCCGGTCAGCCCGAACGATCCGTGTGCGCTGGCGTACCAGCCCGCGTAACCGAGCACCGGCAGCAGGAAGCAGCCCGCCACCAGCGCCGCCCGGCTGGCCAGCCGCCGCCCCGGGCGCACCGCCAGCGCCAGGTAGAGCAGCGCCGGCACGATCAGCGCGAGGTCGGCCACCCGGGTCACCACCGCCGCCCCCAGCAGCAGGCCGGCCCCGGCGGCGGCCACCCGGCCCAGGCGCGAGCCCCGCCACACCAGCACCGCCAGCCCCGCGAACACCAGCAGGGCGGCCGCGACGTCGCTGAGCACGTACTGTTCCAGGTCCAGCTCGAGCGGGTCGAACAGCACCGGGACGGCGGCCAGCGCGGCCAGCCAGCGGCGGCTGCCGAAGTGCACCAGCAGCGCGTAGATCGCGGCCCCGGCCGCCAGCCCCAGCAGGTGCTGTACCACCGGGACGAGGATCAGTGAGTGCAGCCCGGCGGCCGGGATGATCATGATCGAGTAACCACTGGGCCGGATGGTGTCCGGTGACCAGTGGCCGGCGGCGAACCGGGCCGCGTAGCGCAGGTAGCGGTCGCTGTCGGGGAAGATCAGGGCCGGCCGGTAGGCGGCCAGCACGACCGCCCGCAACGCGGCCGCCAGCACCAGCAAGGCGGCGATCAGCCAGTGCCGCCGCAGCCCGCGGCCGACGGTGGCGGCGTGGCCACGGGCAACCGGGCCGGCCTCGTCAGCCATGTTTTTCGTGCAGCAGCAGGAGCGTGTAGGCAGCCAGCGTGGAGTCGTCGGTGATGACGCCCCGGCTGATCATCTGCTCGAACTCGTCCCGGGTGACCCACTGCTGGCGCATGTCCTGCTCTTCCGGCTCCCGGTCCGGGGTGCCCGGCTCCAGCCCGGTGGCCAGGAACAGGTCGCAGCCCTGGTTGGTGGTGCCGTGCGAGCAGTGCAGGAAGCCCAGGCGGGTCAGCTCGCGGGCGCGGTAGCCGGTCTCCTGGCGCAGCTCGAGCCGGGCCAGGTCCTCGGGCTCGCCGGTGGTGCCGTGCGGCCAGCCGCCCTGCGGGAACGACCAGCTCCGGCGCTGGATCGGGTACCGGTACTCCTCGACCAGGTGGAAGCCGCCGTTGTCGGCCGGGACGACCAGCGCGAAGTCGCGCTTTTCGACGACCGCGTAGGTCCCGCGCGACCCGTCCCGCCGCTCGATCCGGTCTTCCCGCAGCCGGATCCAGGGGTCGGCGTAGACGACCCGGGAGTCCAGGGTCCGGATGTCGGGTGGCAGGCTGGGCACGGCCCCCAGGTTACTGGTCCTGGCGGGCCCGGTCTTGGCGTGCACTGCGCCGGGCGCGGATGGCCGCCGCCCCGAGGGCGCCGGCGATCGGCAGCGTGACCAGCGCGGGCAGCTGGTAGCGCCAGGAGAACTCGTACAGGTCGGCCCCGAGTAGCGCCGCCACCCCCAGCCCGGTGACGATCAGGCAGGCCAGGGCGGCCGAGTTGTCGGCCCGGCGCCGGGCGGTGGCCACCCCGGCCAGCCCGGCCACCAGCGTGACCAGCAGGAACGGTCCCGGCGTCCAGCCGCCGTGCAGCTGGTAGTCGCGCAGGAAGGTGGCCAGCGGCCGGTCGGTCTGGGGCGCGCCGCCCCCGCCGGAGTTGTTGAACATCTGGATCGAGGTGGCCTCGGTGATGGCCAGCGGGTACATCGGCCAGCTGGTCTGGAACTGCCAGCGCGAGATCGGGGTGTCACCCGGGGACGTGTCGCGGGTCGGTGCGAACAATTTGATCGCGTCCGCGCCGATCGCCACCGCGACCCGCAGCGGCTGCTGCCGCAGCACCGCGTGGGCCAGGCCGACGGCGGTCTGCCCGTGGCCGGCGCCGTCGGGCAGGCTGGCGGTGTAGGCGGGCGAGGTCGGGTCGTTGACCAGGCCGTCGATGCCGAACGAGCGCACCTGGGCCGGGGTCGGGCACATCGCCCGCTCGTCGGCGGTCAGGTGCAGGGTGGCGCAGTCGGCGGCGGCCGCCGCCCGCCCGTAGACGACCACGTCACCCTGGTTGGACAGCTCGAAGCCGCCGCCCAGAATGAGGGCCGAGTAGGCCATGTAGACCAGGACCGGCATCGCGAAGCTGAACGTGACCAGCAGCCCGTGTCCCAGCCGGGCCCGCCAGCCGCGGGCGGCCAGCACGCAGAACAGCACCGCGGGCAGGATCAGGATCTCGCCGACCTGGCGGATGGTGGCCGACGCACCGAGGATGAAGCCGGCCAGCGAGATGGCGGTGAGCGACGGGCGCGGCCGCCAGGCCAGGAGGACCAGCCCGGCCACGATGAACGCCTCGAACGCCACGTCGGGCATGATCGTCTGCTCCATCTGGAGCTGATAGGCGTCCAGCAGCACCGGCGCCGCCGCCAGCGCCGCCGCCCAGCGCGGGGCGTGCCAGCGGATCGCGACCAGGTAGAGGGCGACCGCCATGGCCAGGCCGAGCAGGTGCTGGACCGCGGCCACCACGGCCAGGTCGCCCAGCCAGGTCACCGGGGCGAGCAGCAGCCGGTACCCCTGCGGGTCGTACTTCTGCAGCCCGTCGATCAGGTACTTGGGGGAGTCGATGTAGAGCAGCGCGGGCCGGTAGGCGAGCTGGGTGACCACCCGCAGGGCCAGCCCCGCCACCAGCAGCGCGGTCAGCAACCAGTGACGGCGTACCTGGCCGAGCGCGGCCCGTAGGGGCGGCCGGGACAGCTGCCGCCGGGGAGCCCGCGGCCGCTGGGCATGCGTGGGCGGCGCTCCCCGGGAAACGCTCAGAGTGTCCTGGGAGTCACCGTCAGCGGTCACTGCCATCCGACGCACTCGCTCAAGTAGAAGGCCACCGCCCCTGCCGCTGTCCGCTTGACCACATCGCAGGACCAGGCCACCCGCGCTACGCCGTGCGCTGCTGCCCGCCGCGGTCTCGGCCGGCCCCGGGCTCGAGGGCACAAGCGTGGCCTCCATTCTGCCCGACCGGCCCCGGTGCTGGTGGCCAGTCGCGCGGGCCGGTCAGCGGACCGTAATTTGGTTACATTCCGTGACAGAAAATCGGTAATCGGGTCGCAGCGGGGCGCTAACCGCCTGGCCGGTCCCAGCCCGCTCACTTGCGGAAATAGCCGGACCAAGGCTCCCGCATTTTATCGTTTTGGTAGCCAAGTGACTACTCTCGGTTCTATCTTTTTCGCCATGAACTCACCCGATGTAGCCGCGGCCCTCCATGCTGGCGCCCCGGATGCGGCCGGGCAACTGTACGACGCGCACGCGGAGGCACTGTTCCAGTACTGCTGGCTGACGCTCCGCCAACGCCCGCACGCGCAGGCGGCGGTGTGTGAGGTGCTCGTCCAGGCCGGCGCCCGGGTCGCCGAGCTGAGCGATCCGGGCACGCTGCGGGCGTGGCTGTTCACGCTGGCGCGGGCCGAGTGTCATCGTCACCCACTGCCGTCGCTCGGTGACACCGACGAGCCTATTGCCCGGCCGGAGCAGCAGGACGCCGCTTTGCGCATCATGGCCTGGAACTCCGTCATGTCCCTGGACCTGGTGGAACGGCAGGCACTCGACCTGAACACCCGGCACGGCATGACCGCGGCCGAGATCGGCCTGATCCTCGGGCTCCCGCTGCCGGGCACGACCGAGCTGCTGGCCAACGCCAAGACCACCCTCGAACGTGCGCTGGGGGCCGAGATCCTGGTCAGCCGGGACAGCCAGGAGTGCCCGGGGCGGACCGAGGCCATCCACGGCTGGACCGGCACGGTGACCCCGGCCTTCCGCGACCGGCTGCTCACGCACGCCGTTTCCTGCCCGCTCTGTGCCCCCCGGTTGCCGCGCAACGTGTCTCCCGGCCGGATCTTCGGCCTGCTGCCCGCCCCGGCGCTGGACAGTTCGGTGCGGCCCGAGGTCATCAGCCAGGTCGGCGAGCGGGTCCGGGCGCAGCTGGCCGAGTCGGTCGCTACCGTGGCCGAGGCGGCGGCTCCGCCGGTGCCGGCGCCCGAGCCGGTGTCGGCAGCTGAGCCGGAGCCGGAGCTGCGCCGGGATCCACGGATGGAGCCGGAGGGCCGGCCGGCCGCGGCGCCGGTGCCCGTCCCGCCGGTGCCCGCCCCGACTGACCCGGTGCCGGCGGACCCGGCGGCCCCCAATCCGATCGTGCCCGACCCGGCCGCCACTCCCCACGCCGTCGCGGACGAAGTCCCGGCGAACGAGGCCCCGGAAGCCAGCTCTCCGGCGACGGTCAGCCCAGCGGCACCCCGGGCTCCCCAAGCAGCGGCGCGGCCAGAACCGGCCGCGTCGCATCCATCACCAGCGCCGCAGCAACCGCGGGCGGCGCGCCCTCCCCAGTCCCAGAAATCCCGCTCGCCCCAGAAGCCCGAGAAGCGGCGCGGCTTCCGGCTGTTCGCCGGCCTCGGCGCCGCCCTGGTCGCCCTCGGGGTCGCGGCCGGTCTGACCTACGGCAGCCTGGGCAGCAACCGCGCCCAGCTGAGCGGGGCCGACAGCCGGTACGTGCCGGGCTCGCAGTCCTCGGCCGCGACCGGGTCGCAGGGACCGTTGCCGAGTCCGTACGCTCCGTCGCCCACCCCGCGGACCCACGGCCGGGGAGTCAAGTCCGCGCTGGCCTCGCCGGCCGCCGGGGCCGGCCACGCCGACGCGGTGGCCAGCGGCAAGGCGGGCAGCGGCAAGGCAGGCAGCGGGCCCCAGGGGGCGACGATCGTGACCCACGGCCAGGGGCCGCACCAGACGGTCACCGTGGCGCTGCGCCCGACCACCCGCGCCAGCACCGCCAGTGCGAACACCCACACCCAGACGGCCGCGCAGCTGACCGTCAGCCCGGCCGAGCTCGACCTGCCCGCCGGGCAGTCGAGCGGGACGGTCACCCTCAGCGTGTCCGGCGGCTCGATGTCGTGGACGGCCAGCGCCTCGTCCGGGGTGTCGGTGAGCCCGGCGGCGGGGCGAATCAGCAACGGCGGCACCGCCCAGGTCACGATCACCGTGCCGCGTCAGCACGGCAGCGGCGGCAGCGGGACGGTGTTCATCGACGGCGCCCAGGTGTCGGTCAGCTGGGCGGCGACCGCGCCCGCGAGCCCGTCGGCCCCGGCCGGCGGTTCCGGTGGGTCGGGCGGGGCCGGCGGGGCCCAGCCGTCCGGTCAGGCCAGCCCGCCCGCGCGCGGTGACCACCACCACAAGCCCGATCCGGGCGGGTCACCGGGCCCCGTCTCCTCCTGACCGCCGTCCCGGTGGCTGGCCAGCGGCGCGGGCTGGCCACCGGGACGGCCACAGTCAATAAGGTGGGGGCGTGACCGCAACCCCTGAGTCGCATACCGCGCTGGTCCGGCGTGCGCGCCGCATCAACCGCGAGCTGAAAGAGCTCTACCCCGAGGTCCACACCGAGCTCAACTTCAGCTCGCCGCTCGAGCTGATCGTCGCCACCATCTTGTCGGCCCAGACCACCGACGTGCGGGTCAACCTGGTGACCCCGGCGCTGTTCGCGCGCTACCCGGCGGCCGCCGACTACGCGGCCGCCGACCGGGCCGAGATGGAGAAGATGATCCAGTCGACCGGCTTCTTCCGGGCCAAGACCAACAGCCTGATCGGGCTCGGTCAGGCGCTGTGCGAGCGGTACGGCGGTGAGGTCCCGGCCAAGCTGGCCGACCTGGTCACGCTGCCGGGGGTCGGCCGCAAGACGGCCAACGTGGTGCTCGGCAACGCCTTCGGCATCCCCGGCATCACCGTCGACACCCACTTCGGCCGGCTGGCCCGCCGGTTCGGCTGGACCACCGAGACCGACCCGGTCAAGGTCGAGACCGAGGTCGGCGCGCTGTTCCCGCGCAAGGAGTGGACCGACCTGTCGCAGCGGATGATCTGGCACGGCCGCCGGGTCTGCCACTCCCGGCGCCCCGCCTGCGGAGCGTGCGGGCTGGCCCGCTGGTGCCCGTCCTACGGCGAGGGACCGACCGACCCGGTGGTGGCGGCCAAGCTCGTCAAGACCGGCCCGTTCTCGTGACCTCCCGCGCGGCCGAGGCCCCGGACGACCGGCCACCGGCCCCGCGCTGGCTCACCGACCTGGCCGCGGCGGCGGCCCAGATGGACGTGATCGCGCCGCTCCAGCCACCCAAGACCGGCGGCCGCCCCTCGGCCGTACTGGTGCTGTTCGCGGAGGGCCCGGCCGGCCCCGACCTGCTGTTCATCCAGCGCAGCCAGCGGCTCCGGCAGCACGCGGGGCAGCCGGCCTTCCCCGGCGGCGGCATCGACCCGGCCGACTCCGGGCCCGTCGCGGCCGCGCTGCGGGAGACCGCCGAGGAGGCCGGGGTCGACCCCGACAGCGTCGAGGTCCTGGCCACCCTGCCCGAGCTGTTCATCAGCCGCAGCGGCTTCCGGGTGGTACCGGTGCTGGCCTGGTGGCACACCCCCGGCCCGGTCTCGGCGGTGAGCCCCTACGAGGTGGCCGCGGTGGAGCGGATCAGCGTGGCCGAGCTGGCCGATCCGGCCAGCCGGGTAACGGTTTGGCGGCCCGGCCGCCTGCTCGGTCCCGGCTTCCAGGTCAAGGGTCTGCTCATCTGGGGCTTCACCGCCGCCCTGGTAGATCGCCTGCTGGCGCTGGGTGGCTGGGAGGTCCCGTGGGATCGCGGGGTAGTTCGGGAGATAACGGCAGACGGCGGACCCGGTGAAGTGTTCCCGGGCACCGAGGAACGCCCTATACCGTAATTCTCGTGCACGCTGATTTGCTGGACCTGGCGCTCCTGGTGATCGCGGCCGCGTTCGCGGTGTCGGGTTACCGGCAGGGCTTCGTGGTCGGCGCGCTCAGCTTCGCCGGGTTCCTGGGCGGCGCGGTCGCCGGCGCCCTGTTCGCCCCCGCCATCTCCCGGGCCATCGTCGGCGGCCAGAACCAGCAGGACCTGGTGGCGGTGGTCATCCTGGTGCTGCTGGCCATCATCGGCCAGTTCGCCGCCTCGGCCATCGGCACCGCGTTGCGCTCGCACATCAACTGGCGCCCGGCCGCGTTCCTGGACAGCGTGGGCGGCGCGTTCGTCAGCGTGCTGTCGGTGCTGCTGATCGCCTGGGTCATCGGCTCGGTGCTGGTCGCCTCGCCCTTCAGCGGGGTGGTGGCGCAGGTCAACAACTCGGCGGTGCTGCGCACGGTGGACCGGCTGATGCCGAGCACCGCGCGGACCATGTTCTCCGACTTCCGGCGGCTGCTGGCCAGCGGGCCGTTCCCCGAGGTGTTCAGCGGGATCGGGGCCGCTCACGTGCTGTCGGTCGCCCCAGCCGACAACGCGGTGCTGAACAGCCCCGGCTACCTGGCCGCCCGCAGCCGGGTGTTCAAGGTGCGCGGCACCGCCCCTAGCTGTTCGCGGGTCATCGAGGGGTCCGGTTTCGTCTACGCCCCCGACCACATCCTCACCAACGCCCACGTGGTGGCCGGAGTCACCGAGGGTCTGCAGGTCTACTCCGGGAGCGGCGTCGCCCACAAGGCGACGGTGGTGTTCTACGACCCCCAGGTCGACATCGCCGTGCTCGACGTGCCGGGCCTGGACATGGCCCCGCTCAGCTTCGCGGGCCCGGCTCAGGTCGGGTCGGAGGCGGTGGTCGCCGGCTACCCCCTCGACCACGACTTCACCCAGGTCCCCGCCCGCATCGGCGACGTCCAGGACGCGACGGGTCCCGACATCTACCAGACCAGCCAGGTGACCCGGCAGATCTACGAGATCAAGGCCAACGTGGAGCCCGGCAACTCCGGCGGCCCGCTGCTGTCCCCGAGCGGCACCGTCTACGGCGTGACGTTCGCCGCCGCCGTCGGGGTGTCCGACACCGGCTTCGTCCTCACCGCCGCCGAGGTTGAGGCCGACGCCCACGCCGGCGCCACCAGCACGATCGGCGTCTCCACCGAAGGCTGCGACTAGTGCCCGACGCGGGCGCGGCCGGTACCTGGAAGCTGGGAGACCTGACCGTCAACCGCCTCGGCTTCGGCGCGATGCGGCTCACCGGCGACCGCCCGTTTGCGGCCGGGGTGCCCAGCGACCGTCAGCAGTCGATCGCGGTGCTGCACCGCGCGGTCGAGCTCGGCGTCAACCACATCGACACCGCGGCCTTTTACTTCTCCGCCCTCCGCTCCGCCAACGAGCTCATCAACACCGCCCTCGCTCCCTACCCCGACGACCTGGTCATCACCACCAAGGTCGGCCCCGGCCGCGACACCTGGGGCGAGTGGACCAACGCTGCCCGGCCCGACCAGCTCCGCGGCCAGGTCGAGGAAAACCTCCGCCAGCTGGGCCGCGACCAGCTGGACGTGGTCAACCTGCGCCGCATGCGCCAGGAGTCGATCGCCGAGCATTTCGGCGCCCTGGCCGACCTGCAGGCGACGGGATTGATCCGCCACCTCGGCGTCTCCGACATCGAGATCCGCCACCTGGACGAGGCGCTGGCGATCGCCCCGGTCGTCTGCGTCCAGAACCGCTTCAGCCTCGACGACCAGACCCACCGCGGCGTGCTCGACGCTTGCCGGGACAGGGGCACCGCCTTCGTCCCCTTCTTCGCCATCGCCGGCGGCCGCCGCTCGAGTGGTGGCCCGGCTGGCTCGTCCGCGGCAGTGGAAGAGGTCGCGCGGGGCCACGGCGTCAGCGCCGCTCAGGTCCGCCTGGCCTGGACCCTTCACCAGGGCCCGAACGTCCTCGCCATCCCCGGCACCAGCACCCCGGCCCACGTCGACGACAACGTGGCCGCCGCTGGTCTCCGCCTCACCGCCGACGATCTGCACCAGCTCGACGCCACGGCCTGACCGCAGCGCCCCGTGGGCCGGGTGTGACCCGAGCGCCGGGCGGGATGATCCACGAGGTTGGAGCACCAGCGCCGCGAAGCCGCCGCCAGCCGTCAGGGCTGAAGCGGCAGCTCCAGAGCGGCGGCCGGGACAGCGTCCAGGCCGCCGCTTTCGATGTGGGCGGCCAGGGCCTCGGCGGCGTCCGCCAGCGTAGTCACCGGGACCCCGTGCGGATCGGTGCCGGTGTAGGGACGGATGCGGGCCGCCGCCCGCCGCAGCAGCGTCACCGCCCCCGCCGCGTTACCCCGCCGCGCGTGGGTCAGCCCCACCGCCAGCTGGGCAAGCCCCTGCCAGAAATCCCGCTCCCCCTCCGGCGCCGCCTTCCAGGAAGCCTCCAGCACCTCGTGCGCATGGAACGGCCGCCCCTCGTCCAGCAGCCGCTGCGCTAGCGCCAGCGACTCCTCCGGCGGCAGCACCAGGTCATCAGGAACCCGCTCCTCGCCGAGAGAACCCCGCGGCAACGGCCGTCCCAGCCCATCCCGCGGCCGGGCATTCCGCGGACGCCCGGCCGCGTCGCGATCGCGGCGGCCCGGGGCGCCCGCCCCCGTCATCGTTCCGGCTCGGGATCCAGCAGCCACCCCGCCAGCTCATCATCGAACTTGCTGACCTGCTCCTCCTGCGGGAAGTGCCCGGCCCCATCGATCATGCGCCAGCGATAAGACCCCTCGACGTGACGCCCAGCCCCGCGCGCGGTCCCCGGCAGCACCCGAGTGTCCAGCGCCCCGTGGATCTGCAACGTCGGGGCGATGATCGGGACCCGCATGCGCTGCGTATACCGCAGCCCGTCAGCCCGCAGCGTGGAGCGGAAGAACCAGCGGTAGTACTCCAGCGCCGAGTGCGCCACCGACGGGATCTCCATCGCCCGCCGGTAGATCAGCTCGGTCTCCAGATCCGGCCAGCCCGGCCCGGACCACTCGGTCAGCATCTCACCGACCAGCTCGGCGTCGTTCCTGGTGAGCTGGCGCTCCGGCAGCATCGGCACCTGGAACGTCAGCAGGTGGGTGTTGCGGCCGCGGTGCGTAATGGGCTCAGCGAACAAAGCACCCCGGGCCTTCAGCGGGTGGGCGGCCGAGACCACGGCCAGGCGGCGGACCATCTTGGGAAAGTAGGCGCCGACCGTCCAGGCGACCAGGCCACCCCAGTCGTGGCCGACCACGATCGCGTTGGCCTCACCCAGCGCCCGGATCAGGCCGGCCACGTCGGACGCGGCGGTGACCAGGTCGTAGCCGCGGGGCGGCTTGTCGCTGCCGCCGTAGCCGCGCAGGTCGGCGGCGACCGCCCGGAAGCCCGCGGCGGGCAGGCTCACCAGCTGCTGGCGCCAGGTCCACCAGAACTCGGGGAACCCGTGCAGCATCAGCACCAGCGGGCCGTCACCGGCCTCGGCGACGTGGAACCGGGCGCCGTTGGCGCTGACGGAGCGGTGGGTCCAGGGACCCTCGATATGGATGGGTGACTCGGCCGAGCTGGTCATCGGGTCCGTGTCACCGCTCGGTGGGAGCTGCTATTTCCGGCTTCTTGGCGCTGGTGGCGCTGCCGCGCAGGGTGGAGATCGTCTCCTGCACGGTCGTCCGGGTGGTGCGCAGCCCGGTCACCCCGCGGATGCGCAAGATTGCGATCAGCGCCGCCAGGCCGATCAGGAGCAGGCAGGTGCCCGCCACGATCAGGAACGACGCCCAGCCCCAGATGTGCAGGGCCATCAGCCCGTAGGCGAAGGCGAAGCACAGCAGGACCAGCATCAGGCAGCCGACGAAGGCCGACATGGCCAGCAGCGCGGCGGCGATGGCGACGCGCTTGAGGTCCCCGGCCAGCTCGATCTTGGCCAGGCTGATCTCGCCCCGGATCAGCTGGGAGATGTCCTTCGCCGCCAAGGCCACGAGGTCACCCAGCGATTGCTCGCTTCCGTTCGCCCGCGACGTATTGGTCTGGGCCATCGTTGTCTCTCCCTCGTGCGCGATCATGCCGTGGCAGCTCATTATGCCGAACCGCCCAGCCAGGCTTCCAACCGCCACGCGCCAGGGGGCCCCGGCCCGCCCGCAGGAGGCCGGGACCCCGGTGCCTCAGTCCTCGGACTTGGCGGTGGGCAGCTTCTCCGAGATCAGGTCCATCACCGTGCTGTCGGTGAGGGTGGTGACGTCGCCCAGCGACCGGTGCTCGGCCACGTCCTGCAGCAGCCGCCGCATGATCTTGCCGGACCGGGTCTTGGGCAGCTCCGGCACCACCATGACCTGCCGCGGCCGGGCGATCGGCCCGAGCGCCTTGGCCACGTGCTGGCGCAGCTCGCTGACCAGCTCGTCGCCGCCCTCGGCGCCGTCGCCGCGCAGGATCACGAACGCCACGATGGCCTGGCCGGTGGTCGGGTCGCTGGCGCCGACCACGGCCGCCTCGGCCACCTTGGGGTTCGACACCAGCGCGGACTCGACCTCGGTGGTGGAGATGTTGTGCCCCGAGACCAGCATCACGTCGTCGACCCGGCCCAGCAGCCACAGGTCCCCGTCGGAGTCCTTCTTGGCGCCGTCGCCCGCGAAGTACAGACCGTCGAACTTGGACCAGTAGGTCTTGATGTAGCGCTCGTCGTCGCCCCAGATCGTGCGCAGCATCGACGGCCACGGCTCCCTGAGCACCAGGAAGCCGCCGCCGCCGTCGGGGACGCTCTGGCCCTGGTCGTCGACCACGTCGGCGACGACGCCGGGCAGCGCCTTCATGGCCGCGCCGGGCTTGCCCGCGGTGACGCCGGGCAGCGGGCTGATCATGATCGAGCCGGTCTCGGTCTGCCACCAGGTGTCGACCACCGGGCAGCGCCCGCCGCCGATGAACTCCCGGTACCAGACGTAGGCCTCGGGGTTGATCGGCTCACCGACCGAGCCCAGCAGCCGCAGGCTGGACAGGTCGTACTTGGCCGGGATGTCCTCGCCCCACTTCATGAACATCCGGATCACGGTGGGCGCGCAGTACAGGATCGTCACCTTGTACTTGTTGACGATCTCCCACCACCGGCCGCGGTCCGGGGTGTCCGGCGTCCCCTCGTACATGACCGAGGTGGCGCCGTTGGCCAGCGGGCCGTAGACGATGTAGGAGTGGCCGGTCACCCAGCCGATGTCGGCCGCCGTCCAGAAGATGTCGGTCTCCGGCTTGATGTCGAAGACCTCGTAGTGGGTCCACGAGACGCCGGTCAGGTAGCCGCCGGTGGTGTGCAGGATGCCCTTGGGCTTGGCGGTGGTGCCCGAGGTGTACATCACGTACAGCGGGTGCTCGGCGTCGTGGGCCTCGGCCGTGTGCTCGGCCGACTGCTGGTCGACGACGTCGTGCCACCAGACGTCGCGGCCCTCGGTCCAGTCCACGTCCTGGCCGGTGCGCCGGACCACCAGCACGTTGCGGACGTCCGGGCAGCTCTTCAGCGCCTCGTCCACGGCCGGCTTGAGGGCGCTGGCGTTGCCGCGCCGGTAACCGCCGTCGGAGGTGATGACGAAGTGGGCGTCGCAGTCCTGGATGCGGGTGCTGAGCGCGTCGGAGGAGAAGCCGCCGAACACGACCATGTGCGGCGCGCCCAGCCGGGCGCAGGCCAGCATGGCCACGACCGTCTCCGGGATCATCGGCATGTAGATCGCGACCCGGTCGCCCTTGTTGACCCCGAGCTCGGTGAGCGCGTTGGCCGCCCGGCAGACCTCGTCCTTGAGGTCGGCGTAGGTGATCGTGCGCTGGTCGCCGGGCTCGCCTTCCCAGTGGAAGGCGACCTTGTCACCGCGGCCGGCCTCGACGTGCCGGTCCACGCAGTTGACCGCGACGTTGAGCTTGCCGCCGACGAACCACTTGGCGAACGGGGGATTGCTCCAGTCGAGCACCTGGGTCCAGGGCTCGTCCCACTGCAGCCGCTCGGCCGCCCGCTCCCAGAAGGCGAGCCGGTCGGCCGAGGCTTCCGCGTAGGCGTCGGCGGTGACGTTGGCGTGGGCGGCGAGCTCCGGTGGCGGATCGAACCGGCGATTTTCCTTCAGCAGGTTCGAAAGTGTTTCTTTGGTCAACGCTGACTCCGATCATGCGACTCGCGGCTTTTGCGGCATTTTAAGTAGATTTATCGCAGGCAATTATTTTTCGTCGTCGCGATGAAAATGGACCCTCCTTGCCGCAGCCGTCCGGTTAGCGCGGGGCCGGCGGCGCGCATCGTGCGTCCGTCATGCCTCAACGTCGTTTGCTCGTCACAAGTTCATCGCTATCGTTCGCGCTACGCAAGAGTGGCCCGTTGGCCATGACGGGAACGCCCGGACAGACAGGGCATTACCGGCCCCCGGGGGCGCCGTTGAGCGGCGGAAAGGTTGCGTACGGTGACGACACGCCGCCGACGCACCCGCCACCCGCCTGGCCCCGGACATGCGAACGGCGCCCCCGAAAGGGCGCCGTCGCAATGCACTGTGTGCCGAGGTACCAGGCGTGCACCAGACCCGATATTGCCTGGTAGCGCGTGGGTTCCCGACCGCCGTGCTCGGACTTGTGGGTGTCCGTGAGTCCTTTGTACGACGAACACCGGGCCTTGGAAAGACCTGAACCGGCACCAATTAGTGACGTCTATCCGTACGCGTGATTACATGCCGTGAACTGGTGGTTCGGCGCCCGGTGACGGGGTCCCGCCCGCCGGCCGGGCTGCCCCGCCCGCCTGGCGGTAGGGCTCGGCGGTGAAGACCAGGATCGGCCAGCCGCGCCGGACCGCCTCCCGGCGCAGCGCCCGGTCGGGGTTGACCGCGGCCGGGTGCCCCACCGCGGTCAGCATCGGCAGGTCGGTGATCGAGTCGCTGTAGGCGTAACAGTCGGCCAGGTCGTAGCCGCGGCCGGCCGCCAGCTCGTGGATCTTGGCCGCCTTGGCCTCCCCGAACGCATAAAAGGCCACGTCACCGGTGTAGAGCCCGTCGGCCACCATCATCTGGGTGGCGATCACGGTGTCGGCCCCGAGCAGCGCCCCGATCGGGTCCACCACCTCGTGGCCCGACGCGCTGACCACGATGACGTCCCGGCCGGCGGCGTGGTGCTCGGCCACCAGCGCCCGGGCCTCGTCGTACAGGTGCGGGACGATGATCGTCTCGAGGTTGTCGCGGACGATCTCGCGCACCCCCTCGACCGGCCAGCCCCGGCACAGGCGGCTGGCCTGGCTGCGGATCCGCCCCATCTGCAGCTGGCCGGCTCCGGCCCGCTGGAACACCGCCTGCGCGAACAGGCCCCGCAGCATGGCCGCCCGCGAGATCAGGCCGCGCTCATAGAAAGGGCGGCTGAAGGCCAGCGTGCTCGATAGCGAGATGAGCGTCTTGTCGAGATCAAAGAAAGCAGCTTCGCCTGTCATCTCTTCACCAGCGCTATCCAGATCGACCGCACTGTGCTCTAATTCTCTTGCTGATCGACGCTGGGGGAACCGCCCGCGAACGCCAGGGGTGTTTTCGCGTGCACGGGATTAGGCAAGCCGGATTCTGGATAAGCTTTACTAGAAGGCCGTTCGGCTCCTCCCCCCCAGGGCCGGACGGTACGGCGGCTCCCGCTCTCCCCCCCGGCGGGAGCCGCCCCTTTCTCGCCCTTTTCGCTGCTCAGAAGCGTGTCGAGCAACGCCAGGGCCCCCTGCTTGGACAGTGGGGAGTTGCCGTTGCCGCACTTGGGTGACTGGATACAGGACGGGCAGCCCGCCTCGCACTCGCACGATGCGACCGCCTGCCGGGTGGCGGTGAGCCACCGGCGGGCCGCTTCGTATCCGCGCTCAGCGAAACCGGCGCCTCCTTCGTGTCCGTCGTACACGAACACCGTCAGCCGCCCGGTGGCCGGGTGCAGGTCGGTGGAGACCCCGCCGAGGTCGTAGCGGTCGCAGGTGGCGAACAGCGGCAGCAGGCCGATCGAGGCGTGCTCGGCCGCGTGGGCGGCGCCCGGCAGGTCCACCCCGGCCCGCTCCAGCTGCTCGGCCTGGGCGTCGGAGATCGTCCACCACAGGGCCCGGGTGCGCAGGGTCCGCGGCGGCAGGTCGAGCGGGGTCTCCCGCCCGAGCGTGCGGCCGTTGTCGGTGCGACGGCGGACGAACGAGGTCACCTGCCGGGTCACCTCGACGTCGCCGAAGCACACCTCGGCCTCGCCCCAGGCCATGCACTGGCGGGTGCCGATCACCTCGACGTCGGTCACCTGGCGGGCGGAGGTGACGTAGCCGGGGTCGGCCGCCCGCACCAGGGCGGCCCCGTCGTCCAGGTCCAGCGACTTGACCAGGTAGGTCTCGCCCTGGTGGAGGTAGGTGGCGCCCTGGTGGGCGAACAGCGGGGCCGACGGCTCGTCCACGGTGCCGATCAGCCGCCCGGTCGCCTCCTCGATGATCCGGACCGGCTCCGCCCCCGCCCCGCGCAGGCTGGTCAGCCGGGACGCGAGCGCCCGGTGGGTCCAGTACCAGCCAGAAGGCCGGCAGCGCAGCAGCCCCCGGCGGCAGAGGTCGTCGGCCACCGCCCGGGCGGGCGGCCCGAACAGCGGCAGGTCGTCCTCGGTGAGCGGCAGCTCGGCGGCGGCCGCGCACAGGTGCGGTGCCAGCACGTAGGGGTTGGCCGGGTCGAGCACGGTCGCCTCGACCGGGTGGCGGAGGATCTCCGGGTGGTGGACCAGGTAGGTGTCGAGCGGGTCGTCGCGGGCGATCAGCACCGCGACCGCGCGGTCGCCCCGGCGCCCGGCCCGGCCCGCCTGCTGCCACAGCGAGGCCCGGGTGCCGGGCCAGCCCGCGATCAGCACCGCGTCCAGCCCGGTGATGTTGACCCCCAGCTCGAGGGCGGTGGTGGTGGCCAGCCCGGTCAGCTCGCCGCCGCGCAGCGCTTTTTCGACGCCGCGCCGGTCCTCGGCCAGGTAGCCGGACCGGTAGGCGGCCACCCGCTCGGCGTGGCGGGCCGCCCCCTGCTCGGTCAGCAGCCGCTTGGTGTGCAGGGCGACCGACTCGGCCCCGCGCCGCGAGCGGACGAACGCCAGCGTGGAGACGTCCTCGCGGACCAGCCCGGCCAGCAGCTCGGCCGCCTCGGCGGTGGCCGCCCGGCGGACCGGCGCGCCCGCCTCGCCGCGGGCCTCGGTCAGCGGCGGCTCCCACATCGCGAACGACACCGGCCCGTGCGGCGAGCCGTCGGCCGTCACCTCCTCGGCGTCCAGGCCGGTCAGCTGGCGGGCGGTCATGCCCGGCTGGCTGGCGGTGGCCGAGGCGAGGACGAACGTGCAGGCACCGTCGGGGGCGTGGTGGGCGGCGATCCGCCGCAGCCGCCGGAGCACGTGGCCGACGTGGGAGCCGAACACGCCCTTGTAGCTGTGGCACTCATCCACGATCACGTAGCGCAGGTGGCTGAAGAACCCGGACCAGCGCCGGTGCTGGGGCAGCAGCACGTGGTGCAGCATGTCGGGGTTGGTGAGCAGGTAACCGGCGTAGGAGCGGGCCCAGTCGCGGTCGCCGCGGCTGGTGTCGCCGTCCAGCGCGGCCGCCCGCAGCCCCGGCAGCTCGAGCCCGCGCACCGCCGCCAGCTGGTCGGCCGCCAGCGCCTTGGTCGGCGCGATGTACAGCGCCGTGCCGCCCTCCAGGGCTCCGGTCAGGGCGGGCAGCAGGTAGCCGAGCGACTTCCCCGAGGCGGTGCCGGTCGAGATGATCACGTGACGGCCGGCCCGGGCGTGCTCGGCCGCCGCCACCTGGTGTGACCAGGGCACCTGGATCCCGCCGCGCCCGAACGCCTCGACGACCGGATCAGGCGCCCAGTCCGGCCAGCCGGCCGTGACCCCGGGCCGGGCCGGGATCTGCTCCAGGTGGATGAGCCGCCCGCTGCGCTCGCCCTCGCGGAGCATGCGCTCAGGCCCGGACAGGCCACCGGGTTCGGGCCCGGACTGGCCGCCCGGCAGCGACCGCAGCATCAGCCGCCGGGCGGTCGCGGCGGCGCCCGGAGCCCAGGCCGCCCGGGGGCCCGGGCCGCTTACTGGGTCACTGGGGACAGGCGTGATGGAAGCCACGGTTTTTCAGTGTCTCATCTGAGCCCGGGGCATGCCGGGCACTCGGAATTCGTATAGACATGACACCGGAGCGTGGTTGAATGCCCCGAGGATCAACCCGAGTCCCGGGTCCGCCGGACCGCGCGACACGAGCGGGACGCCCCGACGACGACGGTACGGCGCTGGAGGATTTCGTGGAACTGAAGCTGGGTCACCACACCAAGGACGGCATCGAGGTCGTCGATGTTGAGGGCGAGATCGACGTGTACACCGCACCGCGGCTCCGGGAGCTGCTGATCGATCTGGTCAACAAGAACAATTACAACCTTGTCGTAAATATGGAACGGGTGGAGTTCCTCGACTCTACCGGTCTGGGGGTTCTCGTCGGCGGATTGAAGCGTGTCCGCGCCTACGACGGGTCGCTCGACCTGGTCTGCACCCAGGAGCGGATCCTCAAGATCTTCCGGATCACCGGCCTGACCAAGGTCTTCGGCATCCACGACACCGTGGACGAGGCCATCGCCGCCCGCAAGTCCGAGAAGTAGGAGCGGCTGGCGATCGCTGGTGATGGCCACAGTTGAAGTCGAGTTCACGCCGCTGCCGGCCCACGTGCGGACGGCGCGGCTGGTCGCCACGGCCGTAGCCCGCCGCAGCGGGGTGGCCGAGGCGCTGCTGGACGAGGTCCGGCTGGCGGTGGGCGAGGCCTGCTCACGGGCGGTCGAGGCCCACCGGCGGCACTGCCCGGCCGAGCCGGTCAAGATCGAGCTGACCGACCTCGGTGAGCGGTTCGAGGTGGTGGTGACCGACTCGGCGCCCCCGGACGCGGAGACCGACCAGGGCGGTTTCGCCCCGGTCGCCGCGGTGTCGGCCACCAACGGCGGAAACCGCGGGCCGGGCGGCAGCCACGAGGCGCCGTTCCAGCCGGTGCCGGCCGAGACCCGGGACGCCGCCTTCCCGGCCGCGTTCGGGCTGGCGGTGATCACCGGGCTGGCGGACGATGTCCAGGTCTCGTCGACCGATTCCGGGCTCAGCGTCCGGATGAGCTGGCCGGCCGCCCCGGCGGGCCGGTAGCTCCCCGCTCCCCGCCCGGAAGGCATGGGCCGCGGGCCAGGCGTGTCGTCACCGCCTGGCCCGCACGGCCGGTCCGGCCCCGGTCTGACCCAATTTCGGGCTGCCCTTCCACGCTCACAAGCTGCCCGTTTCCCGCCGCTCCGGCCACCTAGGGCAGTTGCCGCATTCCCCGACATAATATGTCGTTTTGATAGCACTCATATAACAGAAGTGTCTCTAAACTGTTAGGGTCGGCGCCGTCTTTACCATTGCCGCCCGCCCTGCGTAGACTCCCGCCACTGTGTTGGTGGCGTTACTGCTCAGTAGGCCACCTGCCCGGCGCCGGGAGTGGCGGATCGCCGCCCCGGACGCGCCGAACGACGCGGCCAGTGCGGACAGCTTCGCGCACGGCCGGCGGGCGCGGGTATCGCCTGGTATGAGGGTCAAGGAGGACACGAATTGTCAAGGCTTAATGCCGTGGCCGCAGCGGCCGGGCCCGTCAGCGTAAAGGGCGGGAACCTGGTTCTGATCATCATCGCCGGGGTGGTGGCGCTGCTGGCGCTGGGGGTGGCGTTCCGGCTGGTGCGCGAGGTGCTGGCCTCGAGCCAGGGCACCGAGCGGATGCAGGAGATCTCGAAGGCGGTCCAGCAAGGAGCGGCCGCCTACCTGCGGCGGCAGTTCCGGACGCTGGCCCCGTTCGTGGTCATCCTCTTCGTCATCCTGCTGTTCCTGCCGGCCGACGACACCGCGGTGCGCTGGGGCCGGAGCGGGTTCTTCCTGCTCGGCGCCTTGTTCTCCGGTCTCACCGGGTTCACCGGCATGTGGCTGTGCGTGCGCGGCAACGTCCGGGTGGCCGCGGCCGCCCGTGAAGACGGCTACAACCGGGCGATGCGGATCGCGTTCCGGACCGGCGGCGTGGCGGGCATGTTCACCGTCGGCCTCGGCCTGCTGGGCGCGACGATCGTGGTGCTGATCTACAAGGGCAACGCGCCCGAGGTGCTCGAGGGCTTCGGCTTCGGTGCCGCCCTGCTGGCCATGTTCATGAGGGTCGGCGGCGGCATCTACACCAAGGCCGCCGACGTCGGCGCCGACCTGGTCGGCAAGGTCGAGCAGGGCATCCCCGAAGACGACCCGCGCAACGCGGCCACGATCGCCGACAACGTCGGGGACAACGTCGGTGACTGCGCCGGCATGGCGGCCGACCTGTTCGAGTCCTACTCGGTCATGCTGGTCGCCTCGCTGATCCTCGGCAAGGCCGCGTTCGGCAACGACGGCCTGGTGCTGCCGCTGTTCATCCCGGCCATCGGCATCATCACCGCGATCATCGGCATTTTCCTGGTCCGGCCGCGGTCCGGTGACCGCAGCGGGATGACCGCGATCAACCGCGGCTTCTTCATCTCGGCGGCGCTGTCCATCATCGGGGTGGCCGTCGCCTGCTTCACCTACCTGCCCAGTCACTTCAGCGCCCTGAAAGGCGTGACCGACAGCAGCATCCTGAAGTACAACGGCAGCCCGCAGTGGATCGCCTTCGGCGCCATCCTCATCGGCATCGTCCTGGCCAGCACCATCCAGCTGCTGACGGGCTACTTCACCGAGACCAACCGGCGCCCGGTCAAGGACATCGGCGAGAGCTCGCTGACCGGTGCGGCCACCGTCATCCTGTCCGGCATCTCCACCGGCCTGGAGTCGGCCGTCTACTCGGCCCTGCTGATCGCGGCCGCGGTGTTCGGCGGCTTCCTGCTCGGCACCGGCAACGCCACCGTCGCCCTGTTCGCGGTGGCGATGGCGGGCATCGGCCTGCTCACCACCGTCGGCGTCATCGTCTCGATGGACTCGTTCGGGCCGGTCACCGACAACGCTCAGGGCATCGCCGAGATGTCCGGCGACGTCGAGGGTGAGGGCGCCCAGATCCTCACCAACCTGGACGCGATCGGCAACACCACCAAGGCCATCACCAAGGGCATCGCGATCGCGACCGCCGTGCTGGCCGCGACCGCCCTGTTCGGCTCGTTCCGCGACACCGTGGAGACCGCCCTGGGCGCGAAGTCCGGCACGTTCAGCCTGTCGGTGGACCGGCCCAACGTCCTGGTCGGCCTCATCATCGGCGCGGCCGTGGTGTTCATGTTCTCCAGCCTGCTGATCATGGCGGTCGGCCGGGCCGCCCAGCGGGTGGTGCTCGAGGTGCGCAAGCAGTTCCGTGAGCACCCGGGGATCATGGAGGGCACCGAGACCCCCGAGTACGGCGCGGTCGTCGACATCTGCACCAAGGACTCGCTGCGGGAGCTGGCCACCCCCGGCCTGCTGGCCGTGCTGACCCCGATCGCGGTCGGGTTCGCGCTCGGCTACGCCCCGCTCGGCTCGCTGCTGGCGGGCGCGATCGCGGCCGGTGTGCTGATGGCGGTGTTCCTGGCCAACTCCGGTGGGGCCTGGGACAACGCCAAGAAGCTGGTCGAGGACGGCAACTACGGCGGCAAGGGCTCCGACGCCCACGAGGCCACGATCATCGGCGACACGGTCGGCGACCCGTTCAAGGACACCGCCGGCCCGGCCATCAACCCGCTGCTCAAGGTGATGAACCTGGTCTCGCTGCTGATCGCGACCAGCGTGGTCAAGTACGCCAGCAACACCGGCCTGCGGGTCGGGGTGGCGCTGGTGGCGGTGATCATCATCGTCGGGGCGATCGTGTTCTCCAAGCGCCGTGGGTCCGGCATGGGTGACGGCGACGGCGCCAGCACCGAGGTGGCCGGCTCGGTCGACGCCATCACCCCGGAGCCGGAGACCCCGGCCGTCACCGAGACGGTGGAGGTCATCGAGATCATCGAGACCGTCCCGGAGGCGCCGGAAGGCGCCAACGGCCAGGACCCGTCGACGGTGCGCAAGGCACCCGGCAGTGATGCCTGACCGGTAACCACCGAAAGGCGGGCTGGCACCTCAGGTGCTGGCCCGCCTTTTATTTATATTTAAAGGGTCTCTACGGCTCGGCGTCGGCCGCTTCCACCTCGTCGCTGGAGATGCCGAGCAGGTAGAGCACCGTGTCCAGGTAGGGCACGCTCAGCGCGGTGTCGGCCGCGTCCCGGACCATCGGCTTGGCGTTGAACGCGATGCCGAGCCCGGCCGCCGCGATCATGTCGAGGTCGTTGGCGCCGTCGCCGACCGCCACCGTCTGGCTCAGCGGCACCCCGGCCTGATCGGCGAACCGGCGCAGGGCGGCGGCCTTGCCCGCCCGGTCGATGACCTCACCCGCCACCCGGCCGGTGAGCTTGCCGCCGGCGATCTCGAGCACGTTGGCGGCCACGTAGTCGATGCCCAGCGCGGCCGCCAGCGGGTCGATGATCTCGGTGAACCCGCCGCTGACGATCCCGCACCGGTAACCCAGCCGTTTCAGCGTCCGGATCAGGGTGCGAGCGCCCGGGGTCAGCCGCAGCTCACCGCGGACGCCGTCGAGCACGTCCTCGCTGAGCCCGGCCAGCAGCGCCACCCGCTCCCGCAGGGACGCCTCGAAGTCCAGCTCCCCGCGCATGGTCGCCTCGGTCACCTTGGCCACCTCGGCCGCGCAGCCCGCCCGGTCGGCCAGCAGGTCGATGACCTCGTCCTGGATCAGGGTGGAGTCCACGTCCATCACGATCAGCCGCATGGCCCGGCGCTGCAGGCCGCCGCGCTGGACGGCCACGTCCACCCGCCGCTGGGCCGCCTCCCGGGACAGCTCGGTCCGCAGGGTGGCCGGGGCGGCCCCCGACACGTCAAGCTCCACGCAGGTCACCGGGTCCGAGGCGAGCCGGGTGATCCGGTCGATGTTGGCCCCGCTGGCCGCGATCCGGCCCGCGATCGCGTTGATCGCCTCCGGCGACAGCGGGCTGCCGAGCAGCGAGACGTGCAGCCGCCCGCGCCGCCGGGGCGCGTCCGGCGAGCCGGTGGTGATCTCGGCGTCGAGCCCGAGGTCAGCCGCCAGCGCGCTGACGTTCCGGTGGATGGCGGTCAGGTCAGGCGGGGCGGCCGAGGCGCACAGCACACCGAGGACCAGGCGGCCACGGATGACCACCTGCTCGATGTCCAGCACGCTCAGCTCGTGCCCGGTCAGCGCCCCGAACAGGCGCGAGGTCACCCCGGGCCGGTCCCGGCCGGTGAGGGTGATCAGCAACGTGGTCCGCGTGGCATTCATCGCGCAGTAACGGTACCTGGCCCGACGCGGTGTCATCCTCGAGAACGATGCGCCGGGCGGATGCGCTGGCTACCGTCGTGGCGTGATGAGGGATCGCCTAGCTGAAGGCGCCGGGGTGCCCGCCAGGCGCTGGTTTCCCGCTGGGGTCGCGCAGAGCCAGTGGCTGGCCGCCGTCGTGCTTGCCGCCGCGGCCGGAACTGTCGTGCTCACGATAGCGGCCTGGCTGCAGGTCAACCAGGAGGGGGCGGCACAGCTCATCCCGCTGCTGGTCTGCCTCCCGGTCGTCGTGCTGCGGCGCTGGCCGCTGCCGGTACTCACAGTGGTGACTGTCGCCGCCGGCGTGGTCACGGCCACCGGCAAGGCCTCGTTGCCATTCGGCGTCATGGTCGGGCTGGCGTCGTATTTCGCGGTCCTGGGACTGCCCAGGCCCAGGTCGGTCGTGCTCGCCGTGACGGTGGCGGCGGCGCTGGGCGTGGCGGTGGTGTACTCGGCGTTCGCGGTCGGGACCGCGCAGCTCGCAGCCGAGGCCACCGAGAATTTCGTGCCGCTGGCGGGGGCGTGGTTCATCGCGGACAGCGTCGCGGCGCGGCGGCGCTACCAGGCAGGCCTGACCGCGCAGGCCGAGCGTGAGCGGGCTGCTGAGGTCCGGGAGGAGCGGGTGCGCATCGCCCGCGAGATGCACGACGTGGTCGCGCATGCCCTCGCAGTGATCACGGTCCAGGCGGGGGTCGGCAGGTGCCTGGCGGGCAGGCGCCCGGATCAGGCAAGCTCCGCGTTCGGATCGATCGAGACGATCAGCCGGACGGCCCAGGACGAGCTGCGCGTCGTGCTCGGCCTGCTCCGCGACGGGGAGGCCGGGACAGCGCCGCTGGCGCCGGTGCCGAGGCTGATCGACATCAAGGACCTGGCCGACACGGTCCGGGCCTCCGGCATACTCGTGGACCTGCGGATGGAGGGGACCAATCACCGGCTCTCCCCGTCGCTGGAGCTGTCGGTCTACCGCGTCATGCAAGAAGCGCTGACCAACGTCGTGAAGCACGCGCCCGGCGCCCGGGCGGTAGCTGAGCTGACCGTCTCGGCCGGGAAGGTCCGCCTCGATGTCCGCGACGACGGCGGACCGGGCGGAGGCCCGACGCCGCGGGCCGGCCTGGGCACGGCCCACGGGATCACCGGGATGCGGGAGCGGATCGGCGCGTTCGGCGGGTGGCTGGTGGCCGGGCCGGTCGCCGGCGGCGGCTACCGGGTGACGGCCGAGGTCCCGGTGGAGGATGTGGCGCGTTGATCAAGGTGCTCGTCGCCGATGACGAGGCGCTGCTGCGCTCCGCGTTCTGCTCGCTGATCGAGGCGCAGGACGACCTTGAAGTCGTCGGCGTGGCGGCCGACGGCCGGGAGGCGGCCGAACTCGCGGCGCGCCTGGCACCGGACGTCGTCGTGATGGACGTCCGGATGCCCGTGATGGACGGGATCGAGGCGACCAGGCGGATCACCCGCGACCAGGGCGCCCCCCGGGTGCTGATCCTGACCACGTTCGACCTGGACGAGTACGTCTTCGCGGCGCTGCGGGCCGGGGCGAGCGGCTTCGCCCTCAAGAGCCGCCCGCCCGAGGAACTGCTGAGCGGCATCCGCACCCTGGCCGCCGGCGAGGCGCTGCTTGCGCCGACCGTGACGCGGCGGCTCATCGCGCACTTCACCGGCCGCACCCAGGCAACGACCAGGACCCCTTGGGGCCTGGACGACCTGACCGACCGCGAGCGGGAGGTGCTGGTGCTGGTCGCCCGCGGCCTGTCCAACGCCGAGCTGGCCGCAACCTTGCACGTGACGCTGCCAACGGCCAAGACGCACGTCAGCCGGATCCTGACCAAGCTCGGCGCCCGCGACCGGACCCAGCTCGCCATCCTCGCCTACGAGTCGGGAATCCTCACCCACTGAGCCGGCCTCTGTCATCCGGAGGGACGACACGGATGGTGATGCTCGCGCACGATGACCGCCGGCCGCCAGCCGCCCACGATTAAGTCCCATGAAGGTTATTGACACGCTCGCCGTCTCCCATCACGCACCCGGCCCGGTCCGGTGGGCGGCCGTCGCTGCCGCACCGGTGGGTGGCGGCTTTCACAACATCGGGGAGTTCCTTCTCGCGCTCCTCGTGCTCGGCGGCTTGGGCTTCGGCGTGACCCGCATTCGCCGCGGCCGGCACGCCGCACCGCACGACGATCAGCGGGTCCGGCGGGAACCGCCGCCGGCACCGCCCGCACCGTCCGAGCCGCCCGGCGCCCCGGCTGTCTCGCCAGCTCGCAGGCCTCACGCCGCCGACTCGTCCGGGCGTCCGCCCGGAGGATGGGCGGTGCAGACCCACGGCTTGACCAAGCGGTTCGGGGCCAACGTGGCGGTCGACGGCGTTGAACTGCAGGTCCCGCGCGGGTCCACGTTCGGCTACCTGGGGCCGAACGGCGCGGGCAAGACCACGCTGATGCGTACCCTGCTCGGCCTGACCCGGGCCGACGGCGGCACCATGTCGCTGCTCGGGTTCCCCGTCCCGGCCGAGCGCACGCGGGCGCTGGCCCGGGTCGGCGCGATCGTCGACGAGCCCCGGTTCCATCCGCACCTGACCGGCCGGGACAACCTCCGCCTGCTGGCCGCCGCCCGTGGCGGCGACGCCGCCACGCGGATCGCGCCGTCGCTGAACAGGGTCGGCCTGGCCGACCGCGCCGATGACAAGGTCGCCACGTACTCGCTGGGCATGCGCCAGCGTCTCGGCGTGGCCTCCTGCCTGCTCGGCGACCCAGAGCTGCTGATCCTGGACGAGCCGATGAACGGCCTGGACCCGGCCGGCATGCACGAGATGCGGACGATGATCGCCAGCCTGGCTGGCGAGGGGCGGACCGTGGTGCTGTCCTCGCACCTGCTGGATGAGGTGGAGCGCACCTGCGACGCGGTGGCGATCGTGGACCACGGCCGGGTGATCCGCCAGGGCCCCATCGACGAGCTGATCGGCAGCGCGGGCGGCATGGTCGTTCAGGTCGACTGCGCCGAACCCGCCCGGGCGGCACGGCTTATCAACGAGGCCGGCATCGCGGCGGGTACGGCGCTGACCGGTGCCGGGCTGACCGTCACTTCGCCCGCGGGAGCCTCGCGCGAACTCGTCGCGGACATCAATCAGCGGCTCGTCGGCGCGGGCATCCCGGTTTACGACATCCGGGAGATTCAGACGTCGCTGGAGGATTGGTTCTTGTCCATGACCACCCGGCTGGGAGACCCATCATGACCACCACCGAACCCTCGCTGTCGGCGGGGCGATCCCAAGCGCCCGGACCCGGCCGGCGCGCAGCATCGGTCATCGGCGCCTGGCTGCCCACCTGGGACCTGATTTCCGCCAAGAACCGGGAGATCCGCAAGCGCCGCGGCCTGATGATCACCATCGTGGTGCTGATCGTGGCGCCGGTGGTCCTGATCTACGGCCTGCGGTTGCTGTTCCACGTGGTCGACCCGGACAGCTACGGCCTGGCCGGCAGCCCGGACATTTTCTCCCAGCTGAGCAACCTGATGGCCGAGTTCGGGTTCATCGCCGCCGTGGCTTTGGGCGCGGCGGCCGGGACCACCGACCTGTCCGATGGCATGTTCCGCCACCTGGTCATCACCGGCAGGTCCCGGCTCGCCCTCTACCTGGCCCGCATCCCGGCCGGCCTGGCTGTCACCGTCCCGGTCGTAGCCCTCGCCTTCGCGATGAACTGCCTGGTCACAAGCTATGAAAGCGCGCCGCCCCCCACATCGGTCAGCATGAACGGCCTGACCCTCCCGCAGCATCTCGACCGGGCCGGGCTGCAGATCTGGCTGCTGCAGCGCCCGGAGCAGGCCGCCACCAGCGGGCTGCCGTTGGGCCTGGGTCCTGCCGCCCCTACCGCTACCCCGGCGCGGATCCGCTCGGCGATCGACAAGGATATCGCCGGCATCTACGACAGCTACACCGCCGACGAGATCAGCGGCACGGACCCGGCGGACAACGAAATGGCCAAAATCGGGCTGTGGCTCGAGCTCGACATCGGGATCGGGTTCCTGGTCGGACTCGGCCTGGGGTCGCTGACCGGGCAGCGGACGACCACGACCATCACGCTGATCGCACTGGAGATCATCGTGACCCCGCTGCTGGCCGGCGTCCAGATCCCCTATTTCATCGACGGTGAGCGGGGCCTGATCGGCGTGGCGATGGGCCAGCTGCGCCCGGCCGGGATGGCGTCAACCAACTCCGGCGGCGGCCCCGGCCAGCTGCTGTTCGGCGGGAAGGGCGCTCTCGGCATCCCGCCGATGCCGACCTGGGCGATGATCGCGGTGATCGTCGGCTGGATCATCGGCTGGTCCGGCATCGGAGCATGGCGAATGGTGACCCGCGACGCCTGACCGGGCGCCCCTCGCACCGGGTCGCGACCGATCATCATCTGGGGACCGCCGCCCCGACGGCGACAGAGACACCCGGTAGCAATCAATCCTTCCGATCACCGGCCGGTGTTCATCATGCCCTGCGCCGGCCGGGCGGCTGCCCCTAACCCTCATCAGGAGACACGATGCATCTGAACGAGATCCCATGGCAGCGACCGCACGCCGCGCGACCGCCAGGCCGGCGGTCACGCCGGTGGCCGTGGCTCGCCGCCACAACCCTGACGGCCTGCCTGGCCGCCGCGTACCCGGCCGCCGCAACCACCGCCGGCCCAACGGCGGCCCGGCCGCTGGACTGCGGACCGCTGGACTATTTCATTCAGTGCTACACCCCTCGGGCGTATGAGGTCGCCTACGGCGACGCGCCGCTGCTCAGCCGCGGAATCGACGGACGTGGCGAGACCGTGGTCCTGCCCGAACTCGCCGAACCCCCGTCCTCCCACGGCCTCGTCTACACCGATATCCGCCAGGACCTGACCACCTTCGACGGCAAGTTCGGCCTGCCCGCGGCCAAGCTGCGGGTGGTGAACAGCATCGCCCGGTCCAAGACGCCTGACCTGGCGGGCACCGAGGAAGTCGAGGACGCCGAGATCGTGCACGCGATCGCGCCCGGCGCCGCCCTCGACGTCGTCCTGGTACCCGAGGACGCCGAATCCGGCGGCGCGAACTTCGCCGGGGCGATAACCAACGCGATCAAAGAAGGCGTTGCCCTGAACGCCGCGGTGGTCTCGATCAGCGCCAGCGGCGGCGAGCACTCCCTCACCCCTGCCGAGGTGGCCCGGATGAATACGGTCCTGGAGCAGGCCCGCGACGAGCATGTCACGGTCGTCGCCTCCTCCGGCGACACCGGCGCGATCAGCGACCAGGGGCCGCCCAGGCAGGTCAGCCTGCCCGCCTCCGACCCGCTGGTGCTCGCGGTCGGCGGCACTACCCTGGACGCGACCTGGGCTACCGGCGCCTACCACGGAGAGATGGCCTGGAACGCCGGCACCGAAGCCTCCGGCGGCGGCTACAGCTCTCTGTTCCGTCGGCCCTCCTACCAGGAAAGCATCCCCCGCATCGGCCGGATGCGGGGCGTCCCCGACGTCGCCGCCGACGCTGACTCCTCCACGGCCATGGCGCTGACGTTCACCGGCGGCGCCCTGTCCCCCGCCCAGGGCACCAGCGCTGCCACCCCGCTGTGGGCGGCCGTGACCGCCCTGGCCGATCAGCAAGCCGGCCAGCACCTGGGCCTCATCAACCCCGCCGTCTACGCCATCGCCCGCAGCCCCGCCTATCACCGGGCCTTCCGCGACGTAGCCGCCGGCGGCAACTCGGTGATCTGGCCCACCGGCGTCTATGTCGGCTACACCGCCGGACCCGGCTGGGACCCGGTCACCGGCTGGGGCAGCCCCGACGCCCGGTACCTCGTCCCGCTACTGGCCCGCACGGCCTGCTCAGGTTGTGAAAAGTCTCACGAACCGTTCGGCTCTCAGCCGTGAGCCGGGGGTGGACGACGGATCGTATCTTGGCTAACGTTGTTAGGTAACGACGCAACGTTACCTATGAGGAGTTGTGGCTATGAGTGAGCCGGAGCCGATCGGCACGGCAACGACCGCTTCGCCTGCTGCGCGTTCACATTCGCGGGCCAGCGACCTGGTTCGTGCCTTCTACGAACCGTTCCGCACCGGGGACACCTCGATCTACCGGGACATCCTCGCGGCCGACTGGGCCGATCTGCCGCTCGCTCCCGGTCAGGAGCAGGGGCCCGCCGGCATCGGGGCGCAGGTCGGCCTGTTCCGGCAGGCGTTCCCCGACTACGACGTCACCCACGAGGACCTCATCGTCGGCGACGATCGCGTGGCCGTCCGGAACACGGTCACCGGGACTCATCAGGGTGCGTTCATGGGCTACGCGGCGACCGGCCGGCGGATCGCGATCCGCACGATGGACCTGCACCGGATCCGGGATGACCGGATCGCCATCACCTGGCACCTCGAAGACTTCGCGGGCCTGATCGCGCAACTGTCCGGGCCGGACGAGGCGGCCGGTCAACCCGGCCCGTGGACCTGAACCTGGCGAACGGGAGCGCGAGCCGGGCCCGTTAACTAGCACTGTTAGCTGACTTCGCTATCCTCGGCGTCATGTCCCCGCGGCCGGCTCCCGATCTGAATCTGCGGCGCGATCAGGTCATCCGCGCCACCCGGGCGGTTGCCGAGTCCGAAGGCTGGGCGGCGGTCACGATGCGCCGCCTGGCGGGCGAGCTGGGCGTGACCCAGCCGGTCCTCTACTCGGCCTTTGCCGGCCGCCAGGCGCTCATCGACGCGGTGGCGCTGGCCGGGTTCGCCGACCTGGCCGCCGCGATCGAGGCGGCGGAGGTCGCGCCCGGGCCCCGGATGCGGGCCTACCTCGACTTCGCCGCCGCCCACCCCCGCGTCTACGAGGCGATGTTCTCGATGTCCTCGGGGCTGTCGTTCGCGACCGAGGAGACCCCGGAACCACTTCAGCGCGCGTTCGCGGGTATCCGCGACGTGTTTCCCGAGGCCGGCGACGACGTCCGGGCCGAGGTGGCCTGGGCGGCCCTGCACGGCCTGGCCACCCTCCAGGCGAGCGGGCGCCTTCCCGCCGACCGGGCCCCGGCCCGGCTGGACCTGGCGCTGCGGATGCTCACCCACCAGTAGACCGGCGGCCCCGCCGCCCCGGCCGTCAGGGCAGGATCAGGTGGACGTCGCCGAACTCGTGCCACAGGTACCGCTGCTCGATGGCGGCCTCGTAGCAGCGGCCGAGCAGGCCCGGCCCGGCGAACGCGGCCAGCATCCGCAGGTGGGAGGAGCGCGGCTCGTGCAGCCCGGTCAGCAGCCCGTCGGCCGCCAGCAGCGGGACCTCGGGGGTGACCACGTGGCTGGTCCAGCCGGCCGCGGCCGCCACCATGCCGTCGCCGCCGGGTTCGGCCCGGGCGGCCGTCTCCAGCGCCCGGACCACGGTGGTGCCGGCCGCGATGACCCGGCCGCCGGTCCGCCGGGTCAGGTTGACCAGCCGGGCGGTGGCGGGCGGGACGTCGAACGGCTCCGGGTAGGGCTCCTCGTCGCCCTCCAGCGACGACACCCCGGTGTCGAGGGTCAGCGGGGCGAACGTGACCCCGCGGCTCACCAGCCGGGTCACCACCTCGGGGGTGAACGGGCGGCTGGCGCTGGGCATCTCGGCGCTGCCCGGCCGGGTCGCGAACACGGTCTGGTAGGCGGCCAGCGGCCAGTCCTGCTGCACGTAGGAGTAGCGGATGGGGACGCCGTGCCGCAGTAGGTACGGGACTACGGCGGCCGCCAGCCTTGTGTGCCAGAGGCGGCCGGTGACCCGTTCGTTCAGAGTCAGGACGGCGCCGCCGGGCAGCTCGACGCGGTCGCCGGGGTTCCCGTCCGGGTAGGGCACGGTGGCCGGCCCGCGGCGGGCGCGCAGCTCGACCAGCCAGCCGCCGTCCGGCCGCGGGCCGGAGAAGTGCACAGTCAGCGGGACCGCGCCGGTGCCGGTGCTGACCGCGCGGACGGCGGCCGGCAGGGTGCCCGAGGTGTTGACCACGACCAGGTCGCCGGGCAGCAGCAGCTCCGGCAGGTCGGTGAACCGGTGGTGGCTGAGCTGCCCGGTGGTGCCCCGGCTGACCAGCATCCGGACGCCGTCCCGGGGGGTGCCCCGGGCCTCCGGCGGGTCGTGGGCCTCGAGCTCGGCGGGCAGCGTGAAGTCGATCGTCATGACGCCTCCTATGCGTTGGCGGGCGTGGCGGAGGGCTGGCTGGGCCGCAGGTCGGGGGCGCGGTAGCGCCCGCTCGGCAGCCGCCCGCCGATGAGCCGCAGGAATCCGGGGACGACCTCCTCGGGTAGCGGCCGGTCGGAGATGTCCTCGCCCGGGAACGCCGCCTGGTGCATCCGGGTGCGCAGGTCACCGGGGTCGACCCACCAGACCCGGACGGTGGTCTCCTCGGCCGCCAGCACGTTGGAGGCCTGCTCGAGGGCGGCCTTGGCGGCGCCGTAACCGCCCCAGCCCTCGTAGGCGCCGGTGGCGGCGTCGGAGGTGATGTTGCAGACGGCGCCGCCGCGCTCGCGCAGCGACGGCAGCAGCGCCTGGACCAGCGCGACCGGCGCCACCACGTTGGACTCGAACGTGGCCCGGAGCTCGTCCAGCGGATAGTCGGCCAGGGCCGGCAGCGGGCTCGCGCCCAGCGTGCCCGCGTTGTTGACCAGCAGGTCGGCCCCGCCGGTGCGGGTGGCGGCGGCGGCCAGGGCGGCCCGGTGGGCCGGGTCGCAGACGTCGCCCGGTATCGCGGCCACGGTCGCGTCCGGGTGTTCGGCCATCAGCGCGGCCCGGGCCGCCTCCAGCTCGGTGGCGTTGCGGGCGTCGATCACCACGGCGTAACCGGCCCCGGCCAGCGCGGCCGCCAGGGCGCGGCCGAGCCCGCGGGACGCGCCGGTGACGATCGCGGTCCGGGTGCGGCCGGGTGGGGTGCTCAAGTCGGTGGTGTTCATGTCTTCGACGCTAGGCACCGCCGCGGCCGTGCACATCGGGCCGCCGACCGGCTGGTCCTGGGCCGATGGTCCTAGGACCGCTGGCTGATGCGCGGGCCGGGCGGCCGCGGGTAACGTCGGGCCGTGACCGCAGAACCGGCGCCCGCCCCCCGTGCCCCAGAGGCCTGCGGGGCTGGTGGTGCCGGTGGGGCCGATGAGGCCTGCGAGGCTGGTGAGGCCGGTGAGTCCGTCGGGCTCGACGAGCTGTACCGGGTCAGCCAGGTGGTGCTGTCGGTCACCCGGCAGATGTCGGTCCGCGACGTGCTGCAGGTCATCGTCCGCTCGGCCCGGTCGCTGGTCGGGGCCCGTTACGCCGCCCTCGGGGTGCCGGACGCGCACGGGTCGTTCGCCGAATTCGTGGTGGACGGGATCTCCGACCGGCAGTGGCGGGCGATCGGGCCGCTGCCCCGCCAGCACGGCATGCTCGGCGTGCTGCTGCGCGAGGCCCGGCCCGAACGGCTGGCCGACATCCGGGCCGACCCCCGGTTCGAGGGCGGCTGGCCGTCGGCCCACCCGGACCTGTCCGGCTTCCTCGGCGTCCCGGTCACCGACGGCGGCCAGGTGCTGGCCATCATCTTCGCCGCCAACAAAGTGACGCACGGGGCTGGTGGGGCTGATGGGGCTGATGTGACCGGTGTGGCTGAGGGGGCTGGCGGGGCCGGGATGTCCGGCGGGCCCGGGGCTGGCGCGGCCGGCGGGAGCCAGTTCACCGCCCGCGACGAGGAACTGCTCTCTTTGTTCGCCGCCCACGCGGCCATCGCCTTGACCAACGCCCGCCTGTCCGAGCGCAGCCGCGAGCTGTCGGTCCTCACCGAACGCGCCCGGCTGGCCCGCGACCTGCACGACGCGGTCTCCCAGAAGCTGTTCAGCCTGCGGGCCCGCGCCCGGGCGGCCGCGGTGCTGGCCGGCCGGGATCCGGCCCGGGCCGCGGCCGAGATGGAAGCGGTCGCCCAGCTCGGCGCCGAAGCCCACGCCGAGCTGCGAGCGGTCATCGACGGTCTGGCCCCGCCCGAGCTGGGCGAGGCCGGGCTCGCCGAGTCGCTGCGCCGGTACGCGGTGCTGGCCGGGCGGGCCCACGGGGTCGCGGTCGGGTTCGCCGCGGCCGAGCTGCCGCCGCTGGACGAGCAGCAGGAGGCCGCCCTCTACCGGGTCGCCCAGGAGGCGCTGCACAACGCGCTCCGGCACGCCGGGGCCGGGCGGATCACGGTCACCCTGACCCGCAGCCCGCGCCGGGTCACCCTCGCGGTGGCCGACGACGGGGCCGGGTTCGCGCCCGGCGCCCCCGAGGGTCTCGGCTTCGCCTCGATGCGGGGCCGGGCCGAAGCGGTCGGCGGCACGCTGGCCATCCAGGCCAAACCCGGGCACGGCACCACCGTCCGCCTCGCCATCCCGCTCCGCCGCCACCCCGCCCCGAGCCCCGCGCCGGCCGGAGCCACCCATGGCTGACCAGCTGACCGTGCTGATCGTGGACGACCACCCGGTCGTCCGCCAGGGCCTGCGGGTGCTGCTCGAGGTGCACGACGGCATCGAGGTGGTGGGCGAGGCGGCCGACGGCGAGGAGGCGCTGGCGCTGGCGGCCGCCCTCGCCCCCGACGTGATCCTGCTCGACCTCAAGCTGCCCGGCCTGGACGGGGTGGGGGTGCTGACCGAGCTCCGGGCCCGCGCCGTCGCCAGCCGGGTGCTGGTGCTGACCAGCGCCAACGACCCGGCTCAGGTCAGCCGGGCGGTGCAGGCGGGGGCGGCCGGCTTCCTGTACAAGGACGTCGACCCGGACGCGCTGATCCGGGCCATCCGGGCCGTCAACGACGGCAACCTGCTGCTGGCCCCGGCCGCGGCCGGCACGCTGGTGCCCGGAGCCGGGCCGGCCGGCGGCGGCTGGCACCCCGGCGGCCACCCGGACGGGCCGCCCCGTGGCGGCCTCGGCGCCCTCACCGTGCGCGAGCGCGAGGTGCTCGACGAGCTGGCCCGCGGCCGGTCCAACCGGGAGATCGCCCGCACCCTGCACGTCTCCGAGAAGACGGTGAAAACGCACGTCAGTGCCGTGCTGGCCAAGCTTGGGGTGCAGGACCGGACCCAGGCCGCGCTCTATGCCGTACGTCACGCTGGCCAGGACTGATCCGGGTCCGGGTTCTGGGGTCCCAGCTCCCGCCCCGTAGCGTAGGTTCGGTGTGGGTAGTGGCTGCTCGCCAGGGAGGAACTGTATGTCCGACGAGGTGTTGCGGCTGCGCGGTGTCGGGGTTCGGCGGGAGACGTCGATGCTGCTGCGCGACATCGACTGGACCGCGCACGAGAACGAACGCTGGATCCTCATCGGCCCCAACGGGGCCGGCAAGACCACCCTGCTGCAGGTGGCCGCGACCACCTTGTTCCCGACCGAGGGCACGGTCGAGGTGCTGGGCGAGCGGCTGGGCGAGGTCGACGTGTTCGACCTGCGGCCCCGGATCGGGATCGCCAGCGCCGCCCTGGCCGAGAAGGTGCCGCCCGGCGAGAAGGTCATCGACCTGGTGCTGACCGCCTCCTACGCGATCCTCGGGCGCTGGAAGGAGGAGTACGAGTCCTCCGACGTGACCCGGGCGGTCGAGCTGCTGGACGCGCTCGGCTGCGCGCACCTGATCCGCCGCCGGTTCGCGACCCTGTCCGAGGGTGAGCGCAAGCGGGTACAGATCGCCCGGGCGCTGATGCCCGACCCCGAGCTGCTGCTGCTCGACGAGCCCGCCGCCGGGCTCGACCTGGGCGGCCGCGAGGACCTCGTCCGGCGGCTGTCGACCCTGGCCCGGGACAGCAAGGCCCCGACCATGGTGCTGGTCACCCACCACCTGGAGGAAGTCCCGGACGGTTTCACGCACGCGATGCTGCTGCGCCGGGGGTCGGTGCTGGCGGCCGGGCCGCTGGCCGAGGTGTTCACCGAGCGCAACCTGTCCAAGTGCTTCGGTGTCCCGCTGCAGGTCGAGTACCGGCACGCGCGCTGGGCGGCCCGGGCGGTGCAGCCCTGAGCGTAGGGGTCGGGGAGGCGCTGGCGGTCTTCGGGGCCGGGATCGCGGCCGGCGGCATCAACGCGATCGTGGGCTCGGGATCGCTGATCACGTTCCCCACCCTGCTGGCGTTCGGCGTCCCCGCCGTCACCGCCAACGTGTCCAACAACGTCGGCCTGGTGCCCGGGAACGTCAGCGGCGCCTACGGCTACCGCAAGGAGCTGGCGGGCCAGTGGAAGCGGCTGCTGCGGCTGGCCAGCGCCTCCGCGATCGGGGCCGCGACCGGCGCGATCCTGCTGCTCAAGCTGCCGGCCGGCACGTTCAAGATCGTCGTCCCGGCGCTGATCCTGCTGGCCTGCGTGCTGGTGATCCTGCAGCCCCGGCTGAACGGCTGGCTGGCCAAGCACCGCCGCGCGGGCAGCGAGAACGGCGGCCCGGTGCTGTGGGCCGGGGTGCTCGGGTCGGGCGTCTACGGCGGCTACTTCGGGGCCGCCCAGGGCGTGCTGATGATCGGCCTGCTCGGCATCTTCCTGGACGAGCCGCTGCAGCGCATCAACGGCCTCAAGAACGTGCTCACGTTCGTGGTCAACGGGGTGGCGGCGATCGTGTTCGTCTGCGTCACCCACGTCGACTGGATCCTGGCCGGGCTGATCGCGGTCGGCTCGACCATCGGCGGCTACCTCGGGGCCCGCTACGGGCGCAAGCTGCCGCCGATGGCGCTGCGGGTGCTGATCGTGATCATCGGGGTGATCGCGGCCGTGAAACTGATCTTCTTCCCCTGACCCCCCGGCCCCCCCAGGCCCGGTGCCGTCCTAAGGTCCGCGGCTGGACCTGGACCATCCCGCCCTCGGTGACCCGGGTCAGGAACGACGGCTGGCGCGCGGTGGTCGGCCCGTGCACGACCGAGCCGTCGCTGATCCGGAACGTGCTGCCGTGCCACGGGCAGCTGACGCAGTACCCATCGCTGTCGCCGTCGTCGCCGCTGACCGTTACCCGGCCCTGGTGCAGCGGGCCGCCCAGGTGGGCGCAGTGGTCGGACAGCACGCTCACGTCCGGGCCGCGGCGCAGCACGAACAGGCTCAGGTAACCGAGCTGGCGGCGCACCGGGCGCCCGTCCGGCAGCTCATCGATCGGGCCCAGGTCGTGCCAGCCGAGCCCGGCCAGGTGCCCGATCGGCTCGGCGTGACTGGCGCCCGCGCCCAGCCGCAGCGCCAGGTGACCGCCCAGGTAGCCGCCGACCGTGACCGCGGTCAGGCCGGTGGCCGACAAGATCTTGCCCGCCCGGGTGAACCCGGTGAACCGGGCCAGCAGCGAGGCCGAGAACAAGGTGGCCGCGCAGGCCCCGGAGGCCGCGTGCACCAGGCCGACCCGCTGCTGGTGCTGATGCAGGGCCGACCAGTCGGCCAGGCCGGTGGCGGTGGCCGGCAGCGAGGTGGCGATCCCGGCCGCGATCAGCGTCCGGGCCGCCCGGTCGGTACCCGGGAACAGGTCGAGCAGCGCCGCCGACGTCCAGCAGCCGAGCGGCAGCCGGACCAGGGCCGGGTGCGCGGGCTGGCCGAACGGCACCCCGTGCAGCGCGTCCGCCCGCGGGCCGGCCGGCAGCGCCCGGACCACCCCCTGCGACAGCGAGCGGACCGCGCCGTCGAGGGCGGGGGTCCGTTCGATGCGCTCGGCCACGTCGACCGGCCGGGGGAGCGGGAAACTGCGGCGGGGGCTGTCGTCCGGGGGCGGTGGATCGGCGTGGCCACGGGTGAACAAGCGGGACAGGGGTCGGCTCACACGTTCTCACTACCCGCATGACGGGCGCGGGTACCTCCCCGATCCAGGTTCTCCCGGCCGTGGCGACGTTTTCAAAATCAGATTTTTAAAAAGTTCCTGTCGGGTAGCGCTCCCGCATGGACAGGACTGAGGACCAGGTGAAGGCGACGACCACCGATGCCGGGGCGCCGGTCGAGAGCGACGAGCATTCGCTGTCGGTGGGGCCTGACGGCCCGCTGCTGCTCCAGGATCACTACCTGATCGAGCAGATGGCCAACTTCAACCGGGAGCGGATCCCGGAGCGGCAGCCGCACGCCAAGGGCGGTGGCGCGTTCGGCCACTTCGAGACGACCGGGGACGTCAGCCAGTACACCAAGGCGGCGCTGTTCCAGCCGGGGGTGCGCACCGACATGGTGGCCCGGTTCTCCACCGTGGCCGGCGAGCGCGGCAGCCCCGACACCTGGCGCGACCCGCGGGGCTTCTCGCTCAAGTTCTACACGACCGCGGGCAACTACGACATGGTCGGCAACAACACCCCGGTGTTCTTCGTCCGCGACCCGATGAAGTTCCAGCACTTCATCCGCTCGCAGAAGCGCCGGGCCGACAACAACCTGCGCGACCACGACATGCAGTGGGACTTCTGGACGCTGTCGCCGGAGTCGGCCCACCAGGTGACCTGGCTGATGGGTGACCGTGGCATCCCGCGTACCTGGCGGCACATGAACGGCTACACCTCCCACACCTACATGTGGGTCAACAGTGCCGGGGAACGGTTCTGGGTCAAGTACCACTTCAAGACCGACCAGGGCATCGAGTTCTTCACCCAGGACGAGGCCGACCAGATGGCCGCCATCGACACCGACTACCACCAGCGCGACCTGTACGAGCACATCGACAGCGGCGACTACCCGACCTGGACGCTCAAGGTCCAGGTGATGCCGTTCGAGGACGCCAAGACCTACCGGTTCAACCCGTTCGACCTGACCAAGGTCTGGCCGCACTCCGACTACCCGCTGATCGACGTGGGCACGATGACGCTCGACCGCAACGTGACCGACTACCACACCGAGATCGAGCAGGCCGCGTTCGAGCCCAACAACCTGGTGCCGGGCATCGCCCTGTCGCCGGACAAGATGCTGCTGGCGCGGGGGTTCTCCTACTCCGACGCGCACCGGGCCCGGCTCGGCGTCAACTACAAGCAGATCCCGGTCAACAGTCCCCGGGTGCCGGTCCACGCTTACAGCAAGGACGGGGCGATGCGGATCAACAACGTCTCCGACCCGGTCTACGCGCCCAACTCCAAGGGCGGCCCGGCCGCCGACACCGAGCACCACCCGGTGGTCGGCTGGTACTCCGACGGCGAGATGGTCCGGACCGCCTACACCCTGCGCGAGCAGGACGACGACTGGGGCCAGGCCGGCACCATGGTCCGTGAGGTGCTGGACGACGCCGCCCGCGACCGCCTGGTCGAGAACGTGGTCGGCCACCTGCTCAACGGGGTGTCCGAGCCGGTGCTGGTGCGCGCGTTCGAGTACTGGCACAACGTCGACAAGAACCTGGGCGACAAGATCGAGCAGGGCGTCCGGGCCAAGGCCAGCGAGACCGACCCCAAGGCCGAGAAGCAGGCCAACCCGGCCCGCAGCGACGCCCAGAAGAAGGCCTGACCCTGAGGTCCTCACCCTGAGATAGCCGCAACCCCAGCGCGACCGCAGCCCGGCCCGGTGTCACATCGGGCCGGGCTGTGGCGTCAGTCCGGTGCGGGGCCGGGTGCGGGACCCGGCCCGCTGACGGGCTCAGGAGATGCTGTGACCACGAACAAGCTGGCCGGGACCGATGCGGCCCGGCACGGGACCGGGGACGCCGATCTGACCATCATGCTGGCCGCCCACCAGGCGCTGCGGCGCGATCTGACCGGGCTGGCCCGGGCGGCCGGGGACGCCGGGCGGCCAGGGCCGGACCGGCGGGCGGCGGTGGCGCGCGGCTGGGCGGTGTTCCAGCGGCAGTTGCACATTCACCACACGGCCGAGGACGAGCTGGTCTGGCCCGCGCTGCGGGACCGGCTGGCCGCCAGCGACGCGGCCCGCTCGGTGCTCGACGCGATGGAGGCCGAGCACCAGCAGATCGACCCGCTGCTGGCCGAGGTCAATGCGGCTTTCGACGGGCCGGTGCCCGACGGGAGGCGGGTGGCCGACGCGGTCGACGGGCTGACGATGGCCCTGCACGGGCACCTTGCCCACGAGGAGCGGGACGCGCTGCCGCTGATCGGATCGGCGCTGACGGTGGGTGAATGGCGGGCGGTGGGCCGCAAGATCGGTGTGCAGAACCTGCGGCGGGCGCCGGAGATGTTCGCCTGGATGCTGGACGGGGCGCCACCCGAGCAGGCGGCCGCCGCTACCAGCCAGCTGCCGCCGCCGGCCCGGGTCCTGTACCGGGCGGTGTGGCGGCCGCGCTTCGCCCGCCACCCGCGCTGGTGACGGCTGGGCGCCCACGGAGCTTTCAGAAGGAGCGGATGGCGCCGCCGTCGATCGGGATCATCGCGCCGGTGATGTAGGAAGCGGCGGGCGAGAGCACGAACGCGGCCGTCCGCCCGAACTCGGCCGGTTCGCCGTAGCGGCGCAGCGGGATGCTCTTCGACAGGCGGGCCCGTACTTCGTCGGGGTCGCCGACCAGGGCATCCAGCTGGCGGACCCGGTCGGTGGCGATGCGGACCGGCATCAGCCCGTTGATCCGGATCCCGGCCGGCCCGTGCTCGTCGGCGAGGGTCTTGACCACGCCCGCCAGCCCCGGGAAGAGCCCGTTGGAGACGGCGAGGCCGGGCAGTGGCGTCCGGACCGAGGCGGCCAGGACGAAGGCGACGGAGCCGCCCGTCCCGGTCAGCGCGGCGGCCGCGGCGGTGTCGGGCCGTTCGCCGGCCAGGTCGGCGGCCAGGTCAGTGGCCAGCACCCGGGCCAGCCGGACCGCGCCCAGGAAGACGCTCTCGAACGCCTTTCGCCACACGTCGTCCTCGGTCCCGGCCACGGTACCGCCGGGTGATCCGCCCACGCTGATCAGGGCCCCGTCCAGACGGCCGAAACGGTCCCGGGCGGCCGCGATCAGCTGGCCCGGGACATCCGGGTCACCGTTGTCGGCCACCACCCATTCGGCGGCGCCGGGTGGAGCGTCCTGCGTGAGGCGGGCCGCCGCGGCCGCCGCGGTGGATTCGTGCGGCGAGCTGAGCAGCACCCGGGCTCCGTCCGCGACCAGGGCCCGGGCGGCGGCGAAACCGAGGCCCCGGCTACCCCCGGTCACCAGATAGACCCGATCCCGCAATCCAAGATCCATACGGCCTATTCTGCCCGGGGGCCGAACTCCGGCTCGCCGGTGGGCACCCGGCCGTGGCCGACGGCCCGGTGCTGGTCGACGGTGCTGGTCGACTGGGCTGGTCGACTGGGCTGGTCGACTGGGCTAGTCGGCGGCGCCTTCGGCGATGGCCTCGTCGACCTCTTCGGCGCGGGCGGCGAACTCGGCCCGGTGCTCGCGTTCCATCCGCTCGGCGATCTCCTCGTCGTCGCGCATCAGGGCTTCCAGGTCGGACTTGGCCGCGTCGAGGACGCCGAGGTCGGCGTAGGCGTGCTGGACCTTGGGCCCCCACAGGCCGATGTCCTTGACGCAGGGCACGATGCGGCTGAACAGCAGCGTCCGGAACATCTGCTGGACCGGGGAGTTCTCGGTGAATTCGAGGCACTCGCCGACGTCGAAGCCCATCCGCTCCCAGACCTCCTGGGAGCGGAAGCGGTTGCGCATCAGGTAGCAGCCCTCGACCACGAACTCCTCGCGGTCGGCCCGCTCGGCCGACGTGAGCTCGGCGTAGTAGTCGCGCAGGGCCAGCCGCCCGAACGCCACGTGCCGCGCCTCGTCCTGCATGACGTAGGCCAGCAACTGCTTGACCAGCGGGTTGGTGGCGACGTCGCGGTGCACCCCGAACGCGGCCAGCGCCAGCCCCTCGATCAGGACCTGCATGCCGAGGTAGGGGAAGTCCCAGCGGGCGTCGGTCAGCGCGTCGCCCAGCAGCGTGGCCAGGTCGTCGTTGATCGGGTAGTACAGGTCGATCTTCTCCCGCATGAACCGGGAGAACAGCTCCACGTGCCGGGCCTCGTCCATCGCCTGGGTGGCCGCGTAGAACTTGGAGTCCATGTCCGGCACCGACTCGATGATCCGGGCGGCCACCGTCAGCGCGCCCTGCTCACCGTGCAGGAACTGGCTGAACAGCCAGGACGACAGGTGATGGGAAAGTTCGTCGCGTTCGGCCCGGGACAGCTTCTCGTACTGGGCCGACCCGTAGATCGGGTTCAGGTCGTCGGGGAACCCCATCACGTTGGCGTGGTCGACCGGCAGCGACCAGTCGATCCGCTTGGCCGCGTCCCACTGCTTGTCCTTGCCCCGCTGGTACAGGCTGAGCAGCCGGTCCCGCCCGTCGTCGTACTCCCAGGAGAACCGGGTGTGACCGGCGGCCGGGACGTCCCAGGTACCGGGTGCGACGGGCGTGGTGTAGTGGTCGTAGGTGCTCACGCGGCCTCCTCGGCGCGGGTCCGGCTCCCCCCACTCATTACTAACCAGTAATGAGCCGATGCGCAATGGGGGCTGGGCCTCCGGTGCCAGGCTCAGACCTGGAAGCGGTACCCCATCCCCGGCTCGGTCAGCAGATAACGGGGCTGGGACGCCTCCGGCTCCAGCTTGCGCCGCAGCTGAGCCAGATACACCCGCAGGTAGTTGCTCTCGGTCTCGTACGCCGGGCCCCACACCTCCTGGAGCAACTGCCGCTGCGTAACGAGCCGCCCCCGGTTGCGCACCAGGATCTCCAGGATCTGCCATTCGGTCGGGGTGAGCCGGATGTCGCCCTGGTCCGCCCGGGTGACCCGCTTGGCCGCCAGGTCGACGGTGAAGTGGCCGGTCTTCACCACCGGCTCGTCGGGGGCCGGGGCCGAGCGGCGGACGGCGGCCCGCAGCCGGGCCAGCAGCTCGTCCATGCCGAACGGCTTGGTCACGTAGTCGTCGGCGCCGGCGTCGAGGGCGGCCACCTTCATGCTCTCCTGGCCCCAGACCGACAGCACGATGATCGGGATCGACGTCCAGCCGCGGACGCCGCTGATCACCTCGGTGCCGTCCATGTCGGGCAGCCCGAGGTCGAGGATGAGCACGTCGGGCCGGTCGCGGGCCACCGCCGCCAGCCCGGAGGTGCCGTCGGCGGCCGTGCTGACCTCGTACTGGCGGGCGCTGAGGTTGATCCGCAACGCCCGCAGGATGGATGGTTCGTCGTCGATGACCAGCACCCGGGTCACGGCGCCGCCCCGGGCTGCCGGGCGCCGCGGACCGAGCGGTCCTCGCTGGGCGCCACCGGCATCGTCACCCGGACGGTGAGGCCGCCGCCGGGGGTGTCGACGGCGACGATGCTGCCCCCCATCGCCTCGGCGAACCCCTTGGCCACCGCCAGCCCCAGGCCGACGCCGGCGTTGCGGTCGTCGAACCGCTGGAACGGCTCGAAGATCCGCTGCTTGAGCTCGTCGTCCGGCACCCCGGGGCCGTGGTCGACCACTTCCAGCAGCACGGTCTCGCCGTGCGGGCGGGCCCGCAGCACCGGCGGCTGGCCCGGCGGGGAGTGCCGCACA
>Ga0213875_10000364_pt1 | contig 42225 bp, 36 predicted proteins | sample BarmaccomBMRX_R8_FD_160105 | JGI IMG/M metagenome (GOLD analysis project Ga0213875, IMG submission 160105) | Root-associated microbial communities from Barbacenia macrantha in rupestrian grasslands, the National Park of Serra do Cipo, Brazil - RX_R8 | ecosystem: Host-associated > Plants > Roots...
TGTCGGTCGACACCATGACCATCAGCCCGGCGCCGGCGAGGCGCGAGGCTTGCGCCACATTGCGGGTGCCGACGACATTGGTCAGCACGCCTTCGATAGGGTTCGCCTCGACCATCGGCACGTGCTTCAGCGCGGCGGCATGAAACACGATGTCGGGCCGTTCCCCGGCGAAGATCCCGCCGATCCGAAGCCGGTCGCGCACATCCGCGAGCAGCGGCTGGACGGCGAGCGCCGGAAAGCGCTCGCGCAGCTCCATGTCGATCGCGTAAAGCAGCGCCTCGCCGTTATCGACGAGGGTCAGCAGCGCCGGGGCGTAGCCGGCGATCTGGCGGGCGAGCTCCGAGCCGATCGTGCCGCCCGCGCCGGTGACCAGGATGCGGCGGCCGCGGATCAGCCGCGCCATCGCCTCGCGGTCGAGTACGGCTTGCGGGCGCCCGAGCAGATCCTCCAGCGCGATCGGTTCGGTCCGCTCGGTTGCGGCAGCGGGATCGCCGAGGCTTTGACCCAGCTGGGTGACGCGGAGCAGCCGGGCGAGCGGGATGGCGAGCGCATCGGCTCTGTCGAGCAAGGCCCGCAACGCGGCGCCGTCGAGACCTTGCGGCGTCACGATCAGCTTCTGTGGGCGGCGGCCGCGCGCCTCGAGCCGGGCGACCACCGCTTCGAGATCGTCGATCGTGCCGAGCACCGGGACGCCGTAGATGTCGCGGCCAACCCGGGAGGCGGTATCGGACAGCGCGCCGACGACGCGATAGACCGCGTTCGGGTCGCGGATCGTCTCGCGGATGAAGGTATCCGCGCCATCCTTGGTGCTGATCAAAAGCACCGGCACCCGCTGCCCCTTGTCGCGTTCGAGGATGTGGTCGAGGCCGCGATCCTTGAACAACCGGTAGCCGAGCCGGGGGCCGCCGAGAAATGCGATCAGCACCAGCCAGTCGATCAGCAAGGTCGACCGCGGCAAGCCCTGCAGCCGCGTGAACACGAACATCGCCAGCGAAAACACCAGCACCGTCAGAGTCGCCGCCCGGGTGATGTTGAACAGGTCGGGCAGCGAGGCGTATCGCCAAATGCCGCGGTAGAGCCGGGTGGCGAGAAAGACGCCGGCCGCAATCGCGGCAAAGCCGACGGCATAGACCGCCGTCAGCTGCGGGTCATAGCCGAAAAGCTCGCTGCCGAGCCGCAAGTAAAGCGAGGCGAGCAGCGACAGCGGCGCCATCGCGACATCGTGGAGGAAGGCGAACAGCGCGCGCCGCGAATTCGGGAGAAACGACAAGGACAGGCTTTGCCGGCGGATTGCGGGAGGCCTCGATCGGCGCGGTTCATCGGAGTTCCCGCAACGACCGCGCCCGCCTACTATACAGGAATTGGAACAGGCAGGAAACCGCGTACCCAGCACGGAAACGGTGCGCTATGCCGTCCTCGGCAATCACCACTAGACTGACGCGATGGATCGCGAGCGGCTTTACGAGATCCTGAGCCCGGACACCCTGGGCAGCGGCAGCTGCCGGATTTTCCGCATCATACACCATGCGATGGTTGCCCTCGGGATCGCGATCATGCTGGCGGATACGGTCGCGTCGTGGCGCGAGACCCATCCCGAGCTGCTCGACATCGGGTTTCACCTCGTCTGCGCCTTTTTTGTCGCCGAATATGTGTTGCGCCTGATCGCTGCGCCGGCCGCTCCAGGCGCGATGCATCGCGGCTTGTGGCGGGCCCGGCTGGCCTGGGCGGTTTCGCTCGGCGGCGTGTTCGATCTGCTCGGTGCGGTGCCCGGAATCGTCGACATCTGCGATCCGCAATCCGCCAGCCTGCTGGGATTCGTGTGGGTCTTCAAGTACGTCCGCTACTCGCCCGGGCTGGCGGTATTGCGCCGGGTGGTGCGGCATGCGCAGCACGCGCTGCTGTCGGTGTTGCTCGCCTTCGGCATCGTGCTGCTGGCGGCGGGCAGCCTTGCCTACCTGCTCGAACGCAATGTCGATCACCCGAACAGCCCGGGCGCCTTCGCCTCGATCCCGGCGGCTCTGTGGTGGGCGATCGTGACCTTGACGACGACCGGCTACGGCGATGTCGTGCCGCAAACGGTCGGCGGCCGCATGCTGGCCGGCGTGGTGATGGTCAGCGGCATTCTGGTTTTCGCGCTGTGGGCCGGCATTCTCGCCAGCGGTTATACCGAGGAGATGCGCCGCCGCGAATTTCTGCGGACCTGGGATCTCGTCGCCAAGGTGCCGTTCTTCCACCATGTCGGCGCCTCCGTGATCGCCGAGGTCGCGCGCCTGCTGCGGGCGCGCGACTACCCCGCCGGCTCGGTCATCGTGCGCCGCGGCGAGCCGGGCGATTGCATGTTCTTCGTCGCCGAAGGCGAGGTCGAGATCCAGGTGCCGCCCGAGGCGATCTATCTCGGCCCGGGGCAGTTCTTTGGCGAAGTCGCGCTGCTGACGGGCGACGCCCGCAACGCCACCGTCGTGGCCGTGAAGCCCTGCACCCTGCTGGCTCTCGACATCGTCGATTTTCGCGATCTGATGGGCCGTCAGGCCGACCTCGCGCGGGTCATCCAGGACGAGGCCAATCATCGTCTGGGCGCCGCCAATGCAGGCCCGCCGCCCGTGCGCGAGGCCGAGATCGTGCTGCAGGATTCGCCATGAATCCCGCCCGCCGCTTTCTCGCGCGCAGCTGCCCGCCATGACAACGGCCGGTTCTGCTGGTACGAGTCACAGGCAAGCCTGGGAGGAGAGCAGATGGCAAAATCGCGGGTCATCGCGCTGGAGGAGCATTACCTCGATCCGGAGATAAAGCCGCATTTCAGCGGCCTCGACGTGACCGGCGCGCCGAAAGTTGCGCAACGGCTCGACGATGTCGGCGCGTTGCGCCTCGCCGAGATGGACGCCGCCGGCATCGACGTGCAGGTGCTGTCGCATGCCGCGCCGTCGGTGCAGAAGCTCGACCCGGAAACCGCCGTCCGGCTTGCCCGGGCCGCCAACGACCGGCTCCATGAAACGGTCCGCGCCCACCCCGAGCGCTTCGCCGGGTTCGCGACGCTGCCGACGCCGGATCCGCAGGCCGCCGCCGACGAGTTGGAGCGGGCCGTGACCCGGCTCGGCTTCAAGGGCGCGATGGTCCACGGGCTGACCAACGGCATGTTCCTCGACGACCGCCGGTTCTGGCCGATCTTCGAGCGCGCTCAGGCTTTGGACGTGCCGCTCTACATGCACCCGGCCATTCCGCATCCGGCCGTGATCGAGGCCTACTACAAGGATTACGTCGGCAAGTATCCGACGATCCTGCGCGCCGCCTGGGGTTTCACGGTTGAGACGGCGACCCAGGGCATCCGCCTCGTGCTGAGCGGGGTGTTCGACTCCTATCCCGGGCTCAAGATCATTCTCGGCCACCTCGGCGAGGGGCTGCCGTTTTACGTTTGGCGCATCAACCATGGACTGGCGCGCGACGGGGTCGGCGGCAGCTGGTTCCGCGACGTTTTCTGCGAGCATTTCTACATCACGACCAGCGGCTTCTTTTCCGACCCGGCATTGTTGTGCTGCGTGATGGAGATGGGCATCGACCACATTCTATTTTCGGTCGATTACCCGTTTGTCGACAACCCGCCCGGCACCGCGTGGATGGAGCGGGTGCCGCTTTGCGCCGACGACCGCCGCAAGATCCTCAGCGGCAACGCCGAGCGGTTGCTGAAGATGTGACTGCCGGCGCTTGCGGCCCCTGGGGCTGCGGCAGGGCGGGCACTCCAGCGAACAACGGTCGGGTATGATCAGGCGCGGCTCATGGCGGTGCTCAAGGTGAACGCATGCCCGGGCAGCTAGCGGCGCCGCCTCCGTTCGACTCGACCCAACGAAAAGCGGTTATCATCACCGCTCTAGGAATCGTTCGGCCAAGGTTGTATCTATATACGCTGGCATGGGCAGGCAGCGGCCTGCGCAGCGGCAGGAGGGGTGGATGTCATATTACGTGATCGTCGGCCTCGCTGTAGGAATATTGCTGGCGGTTTTGATCGTCTCGATGCGGCGCGCCCAGTCGGTGCTGTTGCCGGTGTTGCTGGTGCTCGGGATTGCCGGCTTATCCTTTGCCGTGCAATGGAACAAGGAACAGGATCGCCGGGCGCGCGAGGCAACCGATATGCGCGGCGATTACGGCCGCGAAATCGCCCGCGAGGAGATCGCCCCGCCGGCGCAGCCGCCGGTGATCGTGCCGTTGGCCTCGCCGCTCGAGCGACCGCCCAGCGGCGCCGCCGCACCGCCGGCCGTTCCCCCGCCCTACCGCCGCGGTTAGTTCCGATCGGTTATTCCGGCCGCAGCGGCGCGCGGGATCCCGAAACCGCTGGTTGCTGAAATCCTGCTTTGGCCGGCATGACGGTTTCGGACAGGTCTGCCGCCAGCGCGACAGGACAGGCTTTCTTGCTGAACCGGTCAGCCCGCGTCTTCGGACATTGCGGCCGTGAGCGCCCGTTGCCAGGCGCCACTGGCAAAGGCGGCGGCAAGCCAGGCGTCGATGTAAACTTTCATCCCCGGGTCGCGAGCGAACATGTAGGCCTTTTCCAGCCGGGTGAAGGGCTGCTTTACCGGCACGGCGCACAGTTCCGGGTGGAGATGCGCCTGGTGATCGGCTTCCAACCCATCGGTGATCATCACGTCGGCACGTCCCGCGACGAGTTCGTCGAACACCGTCGCGTTGTCGTGATGGATGATGACCGTGGCGCGCCGGAAATTGGCGCGAGCAAAGGCCTCATTGGCCGAGCCGGGATTGGCGATGACCCGCACGCCTTCATGGTCGATCGCCGCGATGTCGGTGAAGCGGTCGCGGTCCTTCCAGCGGCATAACGGCCGCTTGCCGTCGACGAAGGTGGGCAGCGAAAAGAACGCCTTCTCGGCCCGTTCCGGAGTGACCGTGACGCCGCCCATCGCGATATCGAAACGGTCGGCCAGGAAGTCGTCGAGCAGCCGCACCCACACCACCGGCACGAACTCGACGCGGGCACCCAGGCGGGCGCCGAGGTCATGCGCCATGTCGATGTCGGCGCCCTGATAGCCGCCTTCTCTCCGGCGGAAGCTGAATGGCCGATAATCGCCGGTGGTGCCTACCCGCAGCACGCGGCGGTCGCGAATCGCGTCGAGCGTCGGCACCGCGTCACTCACGCCGTCGACCGCCCGAATGCAACCTTCGGGGCAGGCGACGCGCGGGTTTAATTAGCCTGCCGGCGCAGGAAGGCGGGGATGTCGAGCAGATCGTCATCCTTGTTGAGGCCGGGCCGTTCCTCCGGATCGAGCGGGGTGAGACGGTGCTGCGCCGGCCGCGGCGGGGTCTGCCGCGGGGCCCGCTCCGGCTGCGCCGTGCGATCCTGGACGGCAGGACGGTTGCGACCGACGCCGGTCACGCGCTCGATCAGGCTCGGCACGCGCCCTTTCGGCTTCGGTGCCGCGTCGCGCATCGTCGGCGGCACTGCCGGCTGGGCGACAGGCGCCGGCCGCGCCGAGCCGGCATCGAACGGTTTCGGCGCAATGAAGGCGCCGTTCCGCATTGCCGCGCTCTCCGCTGCCTGAGCGACCTGAGGGGCCGGCTCGGGAGCGGTCTCGCCCGCGCCGGGGCGGAGTTCGGTCCGCATTTCCGGCCGCGCGACGGGGCGCGCCGGAGCCGTGGCCGCCGACGCTGCAGCCGGCGCCGCCGCGTTCTGGGTCAGCATCGGCTGGGTGTATCCGGAGCCGCCGTCGCGCTCCGCCGGGCCCGGCGCGGGGGGTGCCGCCGCGGCCGCCGCGGCACGGGCATTGGCAGCGGCGCGCGCCTTGATGTCGGCCTCGGCCTCGATGCCTGTGGCGACGACTGAAATACGCATGCGGCCGGCCAGCTTCTCGTCGAAGGTCGAGCCGAAGATGATGTTGGCCTCGGGGTCGACCTCCTCGCGAATGCGGTTCGCGGCCTCATCGACCTCGAACAGGGTCATGTCGGTGCCCCCGGTGATGTTGATCAGCACGCCGCGGGCGCCCTTCATCGACACGTCTTCGAGCAGCGGGTTGGAGATCGCCGCCTCGGCCGCATCGATCGCGCGGCGGTCGCCGTCGGCCTCGCCGGTGCCCATCATCGCCTTGCCCATCTCGCTCATGACGGTGCGGATGTCGGCGAAATCGAGGTTGATCAGGCCCGGCATGATCATCAGGTCGGTGACGCCGCGCACCCCCGAATGCAGCACGTCATCGGCCATCTTGAAGGCGTCGGCGAAGGTCGTGCGCTCGTTGGCGACGCGGAACAGGTTCTGGTTCGGGATGATGATCAGCGTATCAACGAATTTCTGCAGTTCCTCGATGCCGGCCTCGGCGATCTTGAGGCGGTGCGAGCCCTCGAACTGAAACGGCTTGGTCACGACGCCAACCGTCAGTATCCCCGATTCGCGCGCGACGCGGGCGATGACCGGGGCCGCGCCGGTGCCGGTGCCGCCGCCCATGCCGGCGGTGATGAACACCATGTTCGAGCCCTGCATCGATTCGAGGATGTCGTCGAGCGCCTCCTCGGCGGCGGCGCGGCCGACATCGGGCCGCGACCCGGCGCCGAGTCCGCGCGTCACCCCGATGCCGAGCTGGATCTTGCGCGGTGCGGTGGAAAGCTGCAGCGCCTGCGCGTCGGTGTTGCAGACGATGAACTCGCACCCGACCAGGTTCGAGCGAATCATGTTGTTGACGGCGTTCCCCCCGGCACCGCCAACCCCGACAACGGTGATACGCGGCTTCAGCTCCTGCTCGTCCTTCGGGATGCTGAGATTGATCATGCTGTCGCCCTCCACGCCTCACGCGGCTTTGAGATTACCGGCCCGGCCTGGCGCGTCCCCCGCCCTCCGATCGCCGCTGATCGGAGGGCCGCCTCGACCCGGGCGGCACCCCCCGTCGATACCCTCCGGATCTTACCCGCTTTACGCTCGGCGAGGTATCGGAACCGAGGTAAATTCACTTGTTTTCCTCAGAAATTCTCGCGCAGCCAATGCCCGAAACGGCCGATCAGGCCGGCCGGCGCAACGCGCCCCGACCGCGGCACTTCGGCACGCTCGAACATGGCGAAATGGAGCAAGCCGGTCGCCGTCGAAAACGCCGTGCCGCCGGTCGCCTCCGCCAGTCCGGCGATGCGCAGAGGCCGGCCGATGCGGACCTGCTTGTCGAGAATCACGCCGCACAGCTCCTTGACCCCATGCAGCTGGCAGGCGCCGCCGGTCAGCACGACACGGCGGCCGGCCAGCTTGTCGAAGCCGCTCGCCTCGAGACGGTCGCGAACCAGCTCGAAGGTCTCCTCGATGCGCGGCGAAATCACCCCGACGAGCAGCGAGCGCGGCACATGGTTGACATGGCCGTCTTCCTCCTCGCCGACCTGCGGCACCGCCAGGGTTTCGCGCTCGTCGAGGCTCGACGGCATGGCGCTGCCATAGAGTGCCTTCATGCGCTCGGCATGCACCAATGGGGTGGAGAGGCCGCGCGCGATGTCGTTCGTTACATGGCAGCCGCCCACCGGCACCGAATCGGCGAAGATCAGATTGCCGGCGAAGAACACGCCGATTGTGGTCGTGCCGCCGCCCATGTCGATGAGCGTGACCCCGAGATCGATCTCGTCCTCGACCAGGCAGGACAGCCCGGCGGCATACGGGCTGACGACGATGGCGCCAATGTCGAGGTGCGAACGCCCGATCGCGGCGCTGCGGTTGCGTACCGCCGCAGCCGCGGCGGTGACGATGTGCATGTTGACCCCGAGCCGCTCGCCGGTCATGCCGCGCGGATCGCGGATGCCGCGGCTGTCGTCGATCGAAAAGCCGACCGGGATCGAATGCAGCACCTGCCGCTCGCCCGGTTCGCGCATCAGATAGCCTTGCTCGAGCACCCGGCGCATGTCGGAATCAGCAATTTCGCGCCCGCCGATGGCGATCTCCGCCTTGACGATCCGCGACGGCGCGAAGCCGCCGGACAGGTTGGTGACGACATGCTGAATGGTCTCTCCGGCCATCTCCTCGGCGGCGTGGACCGCGCCGACGATCGAGGCGGCGGCGGCGTCGAGATCGACGATCGCGCCATTGCGGACACCGCGAGAAACCTGATGGCCGATGCCGAGAATGCGCGGCCTGTCGTCGGCCTCGACCCGGGCGATAAAGCAGCACACCTTGCTGGTGCCGATGTCGAGCGCTGCTACGAGGCTGCCGCGCGGCCGAGCGGTGAGGCGCCGCGACCGGGGCCGGCCGCCGTCATCTTCGCGCCGGTCGTCCCGCCTCTGCGGCGCCGGCGGCCGGCTCTCTTCGGTGATACTCATGTATTCTTCGCCCCCGGGCGCATCTTATGGGCGGGCGCCGCGTCCTTTGCCGGATCCTGGTTGAGGCGCAGCACGAAGCGGTCGGGCAGGCGCATATCGACAGCCTGGACATCGCGCTTCAGCACGCCGCTGCTGCGGTCGAGCTGCGCCAGCTGAGCCCATGCGCCGGCCGGGTTCTGCTCGGGCAGCAGAACGTCGATGGCATTGTCGATGCGCAGGTCCCAGCGCCGGCCGCCGACCCGGGTCGCGACCGTGACGCGGGCGGCAAGGGCCGGCTCACGGCCCAGCATTTCGATCAGTTCGGCGGCATTGGCCGGCGCGTCGTCGCCGATCACGGTCGGCAGCTGCGCGAAGGCGCCGAGGTCGCGGACCGGAATCACGGCGCCATCATGGTCGATCAGATCAAGCCGGCCGCCATGCTGCCACACCGCGAGCGGCTTGCGCTCGACCAGGCGCACGTAAACCGTATCGGGCAGCCGCCGTTGAACGACGGCGCTGCGCACCCAGGGCAGGGCTTCCAGGCGCTCCCGCGCGCGCTGCGGGCTGATGGTCAGGATCGGGGTGCCGCGCTCGGCCTCGAGCGCGGCGAAGATCGTCCTCGGGTCGGTGGTCTCGCGCCCTTCGACCTGGATGTCGGCGACGACCAGGCCAAGAGCGGCTGTGGCGTCGATCAGATCGTCCGTGATGGCCGTCGCGAGGTCCTGGCCGAGGCCGCCGCTGGCCAACACCGCTGCGGCGCCGAGACCCAACGCCAGCACCAACGGAGCCCCGCCCCACAGCGCGAATCGGCGCAGGCCGCGCGATAATCGGCTGCGCCGCAATTGGCGGGGAGTCATCGCGGGCATGTGGCGTCGTCGGCGATCCAGGCCACCAGCGCCGGAAACGGGATGCCGGCGTGCCGGGCGATGTCGGGGACCAGCGAGGTCGGGGTCATGCCCGGCTGAGTGTTGATTTCGAGCAGATACAGGCGCCGACCGGGTTCGGCGGCGTCATCGTAGCGCAAATCGGCGCGACTGACGCCGCGGCAGCCAAGAGCCCGATGCGCGCGCAGCGCGATGTCGAGCGCCGCCTCGTAATCCGCCGCCGGGATAGGGGCCGGGACCAGGTGGTCGGAGCCGCCTGCCGCGTATTTCGCTGTATAGTCATAAAAGCTGCCGCGCGGCACGATCTCGCACACCCCGAGAGCACGATCTCCCATTACCGCTACGGTCAACTCGCGTCCCGGCACGAAGCGCTCGACCAGCAACTCGTCGCCGAAGCTCCATTGGGCCAGCTCGTCGCGCCAGGAATTGTCGCCGGCGCGCACGATGCGCACCCCGACGCTGGAGCCCTGATCGGGCGGCTTGACCACGAACGGCGCCGGGAACGGGTCGCGGGCGATCAGTTCATCGCGGCGCGCGACAACGCCCTCGGCTGTCGGCAGCCCGGCGGCGCGGAAGATCTCCTTCGCGGTCGGCTTGTGCATCGCCAGGGCCGAGGCGCGCACTCCGGAATGGGTATAAGGAAGCCCCAGCATCTCCAAGACACCCTGGATCGTGCCGTCCTCACCGCCGACCCCGTGCAATGCGTTGAAGACGAGGTCCGGCCGCGGCTCGAGCGCGCGCAGCAATGCCGCCAAGTCACGCCCGACATCGATCGCCGCCACGGCATAGCCGCGGTCGCGCAAGGCCGCGGCGCATTCGGCGCCGCTGGCGAGCGACACCTCGCGCTCGGGCGACCACCCCCCCATTAGCAGCGCCACCGACCGGTTCATGGCGCGACCTCGACGGCGGGAAGCGGGTGGCCGACGCGGCGGATTTCCCACTCGAGAACGACGCCGGAGTCCCTGAAAACGCGGCGCCGAACCTCCTCGCCCAGCCCTTCAAGATCGGCGGCGGTGGCATTTCCCGCATTGATCAGAAAATTGGCATGTTTTTCCGACACCATCGCGCCGCCGCGGCGCAGCCCGCGGCAGCCGGCGGCGTCGATCAGGCGCCATGCCGTATCGCCGGGGGGATTGGCGAAGGTCGAGCCTCCGGTGCGCGAGCGCACCGGCTGGGACGCTTCCCGCACCGCCTTGATCTCGTCCATCCGACGGGCAATTTCGGCAACATCGCCGACCCGGCCGCGCAGCGTGGCGCCAATAAAGATCCAGTCCGGATCGACGCCGCAATGCCGGTAAGACAGGCCCATCGCGGCCGGATCGAGCGTGTGCCGCCGGCCGCTCGGGTCGAGCGCCTCGGCCGCGATCAGGACATCCTTGATCTCGCTGCCGTAGGCGCCGGCGTTCATGCGCAGCCCGCCGCCGATCGTACCCGGGACGCCGGCCAGAAATTCGAGCCCGGCGAGGCCCGCTTCGGCGGCGGCCAGGGCGACTTTGATATCAAGCGCGCCCGCCCCGACCCGCAATTCCCCGGCCGATGCCGCAATCTCGGTAAAGCCGCGCCGCAGCCGCACGGTCACGCCGGCGATGCCGCCGTCGCGTACCAGCAGATTGGAGCCCACCCCGATCAAGGTCACCGGAATATCCGGCGGCTTGGCGGCGAAAAAGCCGGCGAGATCCGCCGGGTCAGCCGGCCGAAACAACACCTCGGCCGGACCGCCCACCCCGAACCAGGTCAATGGCGCGAGCGGCGCGCCGGCCATCAGCCGCCCCCGCACCGGCGGCAGGCACCGGATCAATCCGGCGGGCTCCGGATCGAGCTGCATCATGCCACCCGACTTCCCAAGGCCCGTTCCGGCGCCAGCGCGGCAAGCGCTTCCGGCAGCGCGTTGGCCCAGCCGGTGATCGAGCCGGCGCCGAGGCACACCACCATATCGCCGGGTTTCGCGATCTCGCGCACCAGCGGCGGCAGCGCGTCCGGGCCGGCCAGCTCGCGGACATCGCCATGGCCGCGCCGACGCAGCCCGGCGGCCAAAGCCGCGTGGCTGATGCCTTCGAGCGGCGGCTCTCCGGCGGCGTAGATCTCCGCCACCAGGACCGTGTCGGCGTCGCCGAAGCAGCCGCAGAAGCCGTCGAAAAGGTCCGCCACGCGGGTGTAGCGGTGCGGCTGCAGCACCGCGATGACGCGGCCGGCGCAGATCGCGCGCGCCGCCTTCAGCACCGCCGCGATCTCAACCGGGTGGTGGCCGTAATCGTCGATCACCGCGACCCCGTTCCACTCCCCGGTCTTGGTGAAGCGCCGCTTGACGCCCTTGAAGCCGCGCAGGGTAGCGCGCACGACCTCGTCATCGAGGCCAAGCTCCTCAGCGACGGCGACCGCGGCGAGCGAGTTCTGCACGTTGTGCTCGCCGAACATCGGCAGGAACAGCCCGGCAATACGGCGATCGCGAGCCGAGGCCCGGTCCGACACGACCACATCGTAATGCGCGCCCTGATGATCGAGCCGCAGATCGACGGCGCGGATATCGGCCTCGGGGCCGAAACCGTAGGTCAGCACGCGCCGGTCCAACACCTTTCCGGTCAGCTCGCGCACGACCGGATGATCGCTGCACAACGCGGCGAAGCCGTAGAACGGGATGTTCGAGACAAAGGTCTCGAAGGCCTGCCGCAACGCCGCGAAATCGCCATAGAAGTCGAGGTGCTCGGGATCGATGTTGGTAACCACCGCGATCGTCGCGGGCAGGCGGGTGAAGGTGCCGTCGCTCTCGTCGGCTTCGACCACCATCCAGTCGCCGCCGCCAAGCCGGGTATTGGTGCCGTAGGCGTTGATGATGCCGCCATTGATCACGGTCGGGTCGAATTGCGCCGTCTCCAGCAAGGCGCCGACGATCGAGGTGGTGGTGGTCTTGCCGTGGGTGCCGGCGATCGCCACCGACCATTTCAGCCGCATCAGCTCGGCCAGCATCTCGGCGCGGCGCACCACCGGGATGCGGCGGGCGCGCGCCGCGGCGATTTCGGGATTGTCCTGCCGCACCGCCGACGACACCACGACGACCGCCGCGTTGCCGAGATTTTCGGCGGCATGGCCGACCGTCACCGGGATGCCGAGCCCGACCAGCCGGCGCGTATTGGCGCCATCGGCCATGTCGCTGCCCTGCACCTGATAGCCGAGATTGTGCAACACCTCGGCGATGCCGCTCATGCCGATGCCGCCAATGCCGACGAAATGCAGGGTGCCGATCGCATGCGGCAGCGATCTCATGCGGCGCGCTCCCGGGCGGCCGGTTTCCGGGCGGCCGGCTCGACCTTCGGCTTCGCCGCGAGGGCAAGAGTGGCCAGCTGTTCCGCCGCATCGCGTCGGGCAAAGCCATGCGCCTGAGCCGCCGCCTGCGCGAGTATTCCCGGGCTGCCGAGCAGCGAGCGCAGCCGATCGGACAGGATTGCCGCACTCAGCGCCGCCTGCGGCATCACCCAGCCGCCGCCGGCCTCCGCGAAAGCGCGGGCATTGGCGCTCTGGTGATCGTCGGCCGCGTGCGGGTAGGGGACCAGCAGCGCCGGCCGCCCCGCCGCAGCCAGCTCCGCCACGGTCGAGGCGCCGGCGCGGCAGATTACCAGATGCGCCCGCCCGAGCCGGCTCGGGACGTCTTCGAAGAACGGTGCGAGTTCGGCGGCGATGCCGTTGGCCTGATACTGAGAGGCGACCGCGCCAAGATCCTCCGGCCGGGCCTGCTGGCTGACGCGCAACCTCGCGCGCAGCGAACCCGGCAGGGCGATCAGCGCCGCCGGGACGATCTCGCTCAGCGCATGCGCTCCCTGGCTGCCGCCGAGGATCAGAACTTCGATCGGCCGTTCCGGATCGGGCGGTGCATAGCCGCTATCTCCGATCGCGAGAATCTCCGGCCGCACCGGGTTGCCGGTATGGACGGCCCGAGCCGAATCGGCGGTGCGCAGCCCGGCAGCGGCCGCAAATCCGGTCGCGATCAGGCCCATTCGCGGCGCCAGCAGCCGGTTGGCGCGGCCCATCACGGCGTTCTGCTCGTGGATCGCGGTCGGCAGTCCGAGCTGCGCCGCGGCCAGCATGGTCGGGAGCGAGGGATAGCCGCCGAAGCCGATCACCGCCGCGGGGGCGATCCGGCGCAGCAGCCGGCGCGCCTGCACCAGCCCGAGCATCAACTCGGCCACGCCATAGGCCGCGGCGACCGGGCCGCCGCCGATCCGCCCGGCGCGAACGCGGTGGCGGGCGATGGCGGGAAGGCTTGCGGCGAAGGCATCGGCGCGCCGGTCGGTCACCAGATGCACGATATGGCCGCGATGCAGCAATTCACCGGCGACGGCTTCCGCCGGGAACAAATGGCCGCCGGTGCCGCCGGCGGCGAGGACCACCGCCCCGCTCATATCTCGCTTCCCCCGAGGCGGCGGCGGGTCAGCCCAAGCACCATACCCATGCCGAGCCCGAGTGCCAGCATCGACGACCCGCCGTAAGACAGGAACGGCAAGGTCATGCCCTTGGTCGGGATCAGATGCAGGGTCGATGCCATGTTGATTGCCGCCTGCAATGCGAACTGGATCAACAGCCCGGTCGCGGCCAGCACCACAAACAGGTTGCCCTCCTGCAACAGCCGCGAGAAGCCGCGCAGCACAATGAAGGCGAACACCGCCACGATCAGCAGGCACACCAGGACCCCGAATTCCTCGCCGGCGACGGCGAAGACGAAATCGGCATGAGCATCCGGCAACACGTCCTTGACCGTGCCTTCGCCGGGGCCGCGGCCCCACCAGCCGCCATTCGCGAAGGCCTCGATCGAGCGGTTGACCTGGTAGCTGTCGCCCGCCGCCGGGTCCAGGAAGCGATTGATCCGGCTCGTCACATGCGGCAGCCACAGATATGCGCCGCCAAACCCGGCAAGCCCGAGGAGGCCCCAGACGACCACCCAGTAGAGCCGCAGCCCGGCCATGAAGAACTGCGCGAACCAGACCAGGCCGACGACCACCGCCATGCCGAGATCGGGCTGCTTGATCAGCATGCCGACGACCGCCACGAACAGCGCGATCGAGATCGCGTTGCCGGGAAACCCGGGTTGCGCCCGCTGTTTCGCGAACAGCCAGGCCGCGAGCACGGCAAAGGTCGGCTTGACGAATTCGGAAGGCTGCAGCGAAAAGCCGGGAAGGTTGATCCAGCGTCGCGCGCCCTTGATCTCGACCCCGACCACGAAGGTCAGCGCGAGCAGCGCCAGCGCGACCGCAAACCCGACAAACGCGATTCGCCTCACCGCGCGCGGGCTCAGCAGCGATACCCCGAACATCACCGCCAGCGTCGGAAGCACCATCGCCAGATGGTGGCGGGCGAAATGCATGGCATCATAGCCGATCCGCTCGGCGACCGCCGGGCTCGCCGCCAGGCTCAGAATTGCGCCGAACGCGACCAGCGTTCCGAGCGCAGCCAGGCTCCAGCGGTCGACAGTCCACCACCAGCGGGCGACCGGGGTCTGGTCGATACGGGCGAATCTCATCGCGACCGGACCTCGCGCAGGCCGGCGACGAGGCGGCGGAATTGGTCGCCACGCTCCTCGAAATTGGCGAACTGGTCGTAGGAGGCGCAGGCCGGCGACAGCAGCACGACCGCCCCCGGCAGGCGCTCGCGCCGGGCACGCTCGCCGGCGGCCGCCACCGCAGTCGCGAGGTCGCCGCAGCGGGTGAACGGGACCTTGCCGTCGAGCGTGGCCGCAAACTCCTCGGTCGCGCGGCCGATCAGGAAAGCATGCCGCAAACGCGCGAAATAGGGTGCAAGGGGAGCGATGCCCCCCGCCTTGGGAAGCCCGCCGGCAATCCAGTAGATCGCCGGATAGCACGCCAGCGCCTTTTCGGCCGCATCGGCATTGGTGGCCTTCGAATCGTTTATATAGCGTATGCCGTCGAGGGTCGCTACCAGTTCTTGTCGATGTACGAGGCCGGGGAAAGAGCGGATGGCGGCCGCCGCGATGTCGCCCGCCACCCCGGCGCGGCGCACCGCGGCGTAAGCAGCGGCGGCGTTTTGCCAATTATGGACGCCGGGCAGGCGTTCGGCCTGGGCCAGGTCGAGCACCGGTACCGGGGCGGCGTCTCGGTCGAGGTGGTCCATCAGCCAGCCGGCCTCGACCGAAACCCCTCCCGGGGCCGCCCCGCGCGCCGAAACCGGGATCACGCCGGGTCCGCCGCCGGCTTTCATCGTCTCGAAGATGCCGCGGCTGATCGGCTCGTCGATGCCGATCACCGCCGCGCAGCGCGCATCCTGGCCGGCAAAAATGCGGCGCTTGGCGGCGATGTAGCCGTCCATCCCGCCGTGGCGGTCGAGGTGATCGGGCGTGATGTTCAGCAGCACCGCGATGTCGCAGACCAGCGACGCGACCAGTTCCAGCTGGAACGAGCTGAGTTCGAGCACATAGGTGCCGTCCGCCGCGAGCGGCGCCAATGACAGGGCCGGGGTGCCGAGATTGCCGCCGACCTCGACCGCCAGCCCGGCCAGTTTCAGAATGTGGCCGATCAGCGCCGTCGTCGTCGATTTGCCATTGGTGCCGGTGATGCCGATGAAACGGGAGTGCCGCTGCGCCCGCGCCAGCAGCTCGATGTCGCCGATGATCTCGACCTCGGCGGCACGGACCTGCGCCACCGTCGGGTGCGGCGTCGGGAAGGAATGCGGGATGCCCGGCGACAGCACCAGCGCCGCGACCGTGCGCCAATCGAGCGCAGCCAGGTCGCGGAGCACAGCGCCCTCGGCCGCCGCCGCCTGGCGGGTCGCGGCATCATCGTCCCAGGCCAGCACCTCGGCACCGCCGGCGAGCAAGGACGTCACCGCCGCCCGCCCCGACCGCGCCAGCCCGAGCACCGCCACGCGCCGCCCGGCGAAGGCCGACACCGGAATCATCGCCGCCTCGCGCAAGCTGATGCGGAGCCGATATCCCCCCCTCGTCCCGTCGCGCGGCCGTCAATCGATGCTGCGGCCCACGGCCATTCCTTGTCCTTCGTCATTCCCGCGAAAGCGGAAATCCAGGGACGCCAGACCTCGGGGCGGGTGTTCTGGGCCCCCGCTTTCGCGGGGGCGACGTTCGGGCAGCACTCGCCGCGGGAAGTCGATGCGCTCACCGCCGTTACCGCAGCTTCAGAGTGGCCAGGCCGGCGATCGCGAGGATCGAGGCGATGATCCAGAAACGGATCACGATGGTCGGCTCGGCCCAACCCTTCTGTTCGAAATGATGGTGCAGCGGCGCCATGCGGAAGACCCGCCGGCCGGTCATTTTGAAGCTGGCGACCTGGACGATTACCGAGATCGCTTCAAGCACGAACAGCCCGCCGATGATCGCCAGCACAATCTCGTGCTTGGTGACGATGCTGATCGTGCCGAGCGCGGCGCCGATCGCCAGCGACCCGGTGTCGCCCATGAACACCATCGCCGGCGGTGCGTTGAACCACAGGAAGCCGAGGCTGGCGCCGACCATGGCGCCGCAGAACACGGTCAATTCGCCGGCTCCCGGCACATGGTGCAGCTGCAGGTAATTGGCGAAGATCAGGTTGCCGACGACGTAGGCGATGAACCCGAAACAGCCGGCGGCCATCATCGACGGCACGATCGCGAGCCCGTCGAGCCCGTCGGTCAGGTTGACCGCGTTTGACGCGCCGGTCACCACCAGGACGCCGAACGGCACGAAAAACCAGCCGAGTTCCAGCAACACCGTCTTGAAGAACGGCATCGCGACGGCGTTGGCCAGCGGCTCCGGCATGACATAGGCGAGGGCGACGCAGGCGATCGTTGCGAGCGCGATTTCGAGCACGAGTTTGAGCCGCCCCGGAAGGCCGCGATGCGAGCGCCGCGTCAATTTGCGGTAATCGTCGAAAAATCCGATCAGCCCGAACCCGACCGTCGTCAGCAGCACGATCCATACATAGAGGTTGGCGAGATCGGCCCACAGCAAGGTCGAGACGGTCAGCGCCAGCAGGATCAGGAACCCGCCCATCGTGGGCGTGCCCTTCTTACGGATCAGATGGCTTTCCGGACCGTCGAGCCGAATCGGCTGGCCTTCGCCCTGCTTGGATTTGAGCCAGGCGATCACGCGCGGTCCCAGCAGAAAGCTGATCAGCAGCGCGGTGACGACCGCCCCGCCCGAGCGGAAGGTGATGTAGCGGAACAGGTTGAACACCTGGACCTGGTCCGCAAACGGATAAAGCAGCGGGTACAGCATGCGATCATGCGCGATGATGCAGCGGTTGCGCGCACAGCCGCTCGACGATCCGGTCGATATGGCCGGCATGCGAGCCCTTGATCGTCACGACATCCCCCGCCCGCAGATAATCCACGAGCGCAGGCATAACCGCCTCGACCGAGCCCCACAACCCGCCGCGCGTTGCTTCCGGCAGCACTTCGTGCAACGCCGCGACCTCCGAACCGACCAGAAAGACCCGGTCGACCCCGGCATCGCGCAGCGATGGCGCCAGCTCGCAATGCAGCCGCGAGCTGGCTTCGCCAAGTTCGAGCATGTCGCCGAGCACGGCGACGCGGCGGCCGCCCGGCCCGGGAACGCTGCCGCCGAGCACCGTAAGGGCGGCGCGCACCGCCGCCGGGCTTGCATTGTAGCTCTCGTCGATTATCACGAGGGACCCGCCGGGCCACGGTACAGTGCAACGCCGGCCGCGGCCGGGCAGCGGCGCCAGACCCGCAAGCGCCGACATCGCCGGCCCGACCGACGCGCCGATGGCATGCACGGCGGCGAGTACGGCCAGCGAATTCATCACCCAATGTTGCCCCGGAATACCGACCCGGTAGTGCACGCGCTCGCCGTCGAGTGCCGCGGTCACGGTGCTCCCGTCGGGATCAAGCGCGGCTTCGACGAGGCGGGCGCGCGCTTCGGGATGGGCGCCGAACCCGATTACGGGCATTCCGACCCGCGCCGCCGCCGCGACGAGGCGCGGGTAATGCGGGTTGTCGCGGTTGAGTACTGCGCTGCCGCCCGGCTCGAGGCCGAGGAAAATCTCGGCCTTCGCATCGGCAATGGCCTCCACCGAGCAGAAATACCCGAGATGAGCCGGCTCGACCGTCGTGATCACCGCCACATGAGGACGAACCAGCCGTGTCAGCGCGGCGATCTCGCCGGCATGGTTCATGCCCAGCTCGAAGACGCCATATTCAGTCTCGGGCCGCAGCCGCGCCAGCGACAGCGGCACGCCCCAGTGATTGTTCAGGCTGCCCCGGGCCGCCTCGACCGTGCCGCAGGCGCCGAGCGCGAGCCGAAGCGCCTCCTTGGTGCCGGTCTTGCCGACGCTGCCGGTAACCGCGACGATTCCGGCGGCGCTGCGGCGGCGCGCCGCGGCACCGAGCGCGGTCAGCCCAGCCAGCGTATCGCCGACGCGCAACAGCGGCGCCTCGGCCGGCACCGCCGCGACCGGGCGATCGACCATCGCGGCCGCGGCATCGGCGGCGAACGCGGCCGCCAGGTAATCGTGCCCGTCATGGTTGGGGCCGCGCAGCGCGACGAACAAATCGCCGGGCGCAAGGCTGCGGCTGTCGATCGAAACCCCGGTCGCAACCCATTCGCCATGGGCTTCCCCGCTGGTTGCGGCCGCGGCTTCGGCGGCCCGCCACAGCGCCGTCACATCACCGCTCCCGGGACCTCGCCGCAATGCGGCTCGCCTATTTCAGGCGGATTCGCCGGCTCGGCGCCGCCCCCGCCGCCGATCAGCGCATTCACCGCCTGCTGCGCGACGACTGCGTCGTCGAACGGGTGGATGACATCGCCGACGATCTGCCCGGTCTCATGCCCCTTGCCGGCGATGACCAGCAGGTCGCCCGGCCGCAGCTCGGCGATGGCCGCTGCGATCGCGGCGCGGCGGTCGCCGATCTCGAGCGCCGCCGGGGCGCCGGCGAGGATCGCGCGGCGGATCGCCGCCGCCGGCTCGCTGCGCGGGTTGTCGTCGGTGACGTAGACCCGGTCGGCAAGGCGGCCGGCGGCCTCGCCCATCAGCGGACGCTTGCCGGGATCGCGGTCGCCGCCGGCGCCGAACAGCACGAGGAGTCGCCCCGCCGCGTGCGGGCGCAATGCCGCAAGCACGGTCGCGAGCGCATCCGGAGTATGGGCGTAATCGACATAGATGGCGGCGCCGTTGACCTCGGCAACGCGCTGCATGCGCCCGGGGACGCCGCTGAGCCGCGCCAGCATCGCGGCGGCCTCGGCGATCGGCGCGCCGGTCGCTATCGCCAGCCCGAGCGCCGCCAGCGCATTGCGCGCCTGGAAGGCGCCGGCGAGCGGCAGGCGCAAGGCGAAGCGGCGGCCCCGGATGTTGAGCGCGAGACGCTGCCCGTCGCCTTCGGCGATCCGGCCGAGCAGCCGCAGCGCCGCGCCGGGGTCGCTGCCGTACCCAAGCACCGGGTGGCCGCGCTCGCGACACAGCGCCGCGAGCCGGGCAAAACTGGCGCTGTCGGCATTCAGCACCGCCGTCCCGCCGGGCTGCAGCAAGTCGGTGAACAGGCGCTCTTTCGCGGCGCGATAGCTTTCCATGTCGCCGTGATAATCGAGATGGTCCCGGGTCAGGTTCGTGAAGGCCGCCGCCGCGACCTTCAGACCGTCGAGGCGAAACTGCGCCAGGCCGTGGCTCGAAGCTTCGATCGCGGCATGCTCGATCCCGGCGGTCGCCAGCGCCGCGAGATCGCGATGCAGCGCGACCGGGTCGGGTGTGGTCAAGGCCCCGGCTCGCCGCCCGGCCGCGGTCACGACGCCGAGGGTGCCGATGCTCGCCGCTGGATGGCCGAGCCCCTGCCAGATTTCCCGTGCAAAATGCGCCACCGAAGTCTTGCCGTTGGTCCCGGTGACGGCGACGATCGTATCAGGCTGACGCCCGAAGAAAGCGGCCGCCGCGAGCGCCAGTCGACGGGCCGGATTGACATCGGTAATGATGGCCAGGCCGGCGCGGGCTTCCGCCGCGAGGGCCAGCGCCGCGGGATCATCGGTCAGGATGGCAACGGCGCCGCGCGCGACCGCGGCGGCCGCGAACTGCCTTCCGTCGAGACGCGCGCCGCGCAACGCGGCAAACAAGAAACCGGGGCCGACCGCGCGCGAATCCGCGGTCAATCCGACGATCTCCGGATCGGCAGATCCGTTATCCCCGATGGGAGGAATCGTCGGCGACGCCCGACTCGGCGCAGCATCCGCGGCGGCGGCGAGCAGCTCAGTAAGCCTCAATCTTCTTTCCCTGCAGGCTGTCGATCGTCAACGCCCGGGTAATCTCGGGGGAGTCTTCGTCGACCGGCTTGACCCCGAGCAAGGGGGCGATGCGCGCGACGATGCGGCTGGTCGCCGGCGCGACGGTCCATCCCGCCGTCGCGTAGCCGTGGCTCTCCTTTGTCGCATGCGGCTCATCGACCAGGGTCAACACCAGATAGCGCGGGTCGTGCATCGGGAAAACCGCGACGAAGTCCGACACCAGCTTCTTTTCCTGGTAATGCCCGCCGGTGTTCTTTTCCGCGGTGCCGGTCTTGCCGCCGACGACATAGCCGGGGGCAGCCGCGAGCTTGGCGGTGCCGTATTCCACGACCAGGCGCATCAATTTGCGCATCTGCTCCGAGGTCTTCTGCGAGATCACCCGCTCGCCCGGCGGCACGCTCCCGGGCGGCAGCTTCAGCAGGGTCGGCGAATGCAGGATGCCGCCGTTGACGATGGCCGAAACCGCGGTGGCGACATGCAGCGGACTGACCGCGATGCCATGCCCGTAGGCGATCGTGATGACATTGACCTCGCGCCATTGCGTCGGAAAATGCGGCCGCGACACCTCGTCGAAAGCGATCGGCACCGGCTTCAACAGCCCGAGCCGGGCGAGGAAGTTGCGCTGGCGTTCGGCGCCGGCTTCGAGCGCCATGCGCGCCGAGCCGAGGTTCGAGGAGTACATGAACACCTCGGGCACGCTCAGCATGCGGTGCTTGCCGTGGTAATCGGTGATCGTGAAGCGTCCGACACGGATGTCGTGGATTGCGTCGTAGTTTTTGGTCATCGTCGCGGTGCCGCCATCGAGCGCCATCGCGGTATTAAAGATCTTGAACGCCGAGCCCATCTCGTAGTCGCCCAGCGTGATCTTGTTGAAGTTTTCCTCGCGGGCCGGGTCGTTCGGCTGCTTCGGGTCAACGGCAACCGGGTGGTTCGGGTCGAAGTCCGGCAGCGACACCATCGCGACGATTTCGCCGGTGCGCACATCCATAATGATGCCCGCGGCGCCCTTGGCGGTGAACTCGTCGACGACGCGCTGCAGCTCCTCATGCAGGATGAATTGCACGCGCGCGTCGAGCGACAGCCGCACCGGCTCGCGCCGCTGCCGCATCACCGGGTCGAGCGCCCGCTCGACTCCGGCAAAGCCGTTGTTGTCGATGCCGCAATAGCCCACGACATGCGCCGCCAATTCGCCGAACGGATAGACGCGGAGTCCCTCGGGCTTGAAATCGAGGCCGGGGATGCCGAGGCGATTGACATCGAACTCCTCGCGGGGTGTCAAGTGCCGCCTGACCCAGACGAACCCCTTGCCCGAAGCGAGCCGGGCCCGGATCAGTCCGGTGTCCAGCCCGGGCAGCACCGCGCCGAGAGCCGTGGCGGCGCGAGCCGGGTCCGGCACCTCCTTCGGGTTGGCATAGAGCGAGGGACTATCCAGCGTCGTCGCCAGCAACGCCCCGTTGCGGTCGAGGATGTCGGGGCGGATCGGGGTCGGCTCGGCGGCGACGCCCGCAAGATGGGTACGGCCGGGATGGGACTCGGCAAGGTCGCTTTCGAACAGCACGATGTCGAGCAGACGCAATGCCACGACTGCGAAGACAAAGACGAACAGAACCCCGGTCACCAGCAACCGGGCGCGGCAGGTCTCGAGAACTTGCGTTGCCGGCCCGTCCGGGTCGAGCGGTGCACAGGGCGGCGGCTTGTAATGCCTCGGCCGGCACGGATTGTCGGCGCGCGGATCGGGAAGCATCACCTTTCCTCGGCCACGGCCGTGAACAGCTCGTCGATCGATCGCGGCGCATGCACCGCGGCTTTGGCGATGGGTTTCGACCTGTCGGCCATTTTGTCGACGACCTTGTCAGCCGGTTTATCGGCGATCTGATCCGGCTCTTTGACAGGAGTTTTGGGGCTGATCGCCGGCTGGCCATCGAGCGCCACGACGACGGCTGCGGGCCGTGTATCGGCGCCGTTTTGCGAGCCGGTTGCGGCGCCGGAGGGAACCGGCGTCGCCGTTGCGGCAGCAGTCGCCACCGCGGCGGGCGCTTCGACCGGCGGCGCCGGGCGCAGCGGTATTTCGGCAATGCCACGGGAGAGCTGCGCCGGCTGAATCGAGGTGAGCCCGAGAAAATGCCGGTTCAGCTCCTCCAGGCGCTCCGGCTGGTTGAAACGGGTCCATTCGGCGGCGAGCACGCGAGTTTCGCTTTGTTCGAAGGCGATCTGCTTTCGAATGCGCCCGAGTTCGTCCTCCAGATCCTGAACCGCGTACTTCACCTCGAAGGTGGCGAAGCCGAGCACTGCGGCCAGCGTCGCCCAGGACAGAAACCCGAGCTGAATCATCCGCTGCGACCTCTCGAATTGCCGGCGAAACTGACGGGATGGCGGCTGTCCGCGGTGGAAGCCGGCCAAGGCGGGCCGGCGGTCCGCTCGGCGGCGCGCAGCCGGGCCGAGCGCGCCCGGGGGTTGCGGGCGATCTCGGCGCCATCGGGCCTGATCGCCCGACGCGTCAGCAGTCGAAAGCTTGGCGGTGGCGTCGCCCGTATCGGCTGGTGACGCGACGCCTGCGGCGCGGTCTCGCCGCGGCTGCGCAGGAAATGCTTGACCCGCGCATCCTCCAAAGAATGGAACGCGACGACAGCAAGCCGCCCGCCGGATGTCAGCAGGCGCTCGGCGGCGGCAAGACCGCGATCGAGCTCGCCGAGTTCGTCGTTGACTGCGATGCGCAGCGCCTGGAAGGTCCGGGTCGCCGCGTCGATCCCGGGCTCGGCGCGCGGCACGGCGCTGCGCACCAGCTCGGCCAGTTCGGCGGTGCGGCGGATCGGTCGCGTGCGCCGCGCCGCGACCAGAGCGCGGGCCACCCGGCGCGCGAACCGCTCCTCGCCGAGGGTCCGGATCAGCCCCGCCAGTTCGGCCTCCGGCAGGCGGGCGACAAGGTCGGCCGCGCTCTCGCCGTCGCCCTCTCCGCCCATGCGCATGTCGAGCGGCCCGTCGCGGCGGAACGAGAAGCCGCGCTCGGCCTGATCGAGCTGCATCGAGGACACGCCGAGATCGAAAGCCACGCCGGCGATCGGTCCGGTATCGAGCGGCGCCAGCAGGTCTTCCATATCACCGAAGCGGCCCTCGATCACCACCAGGCGGCCGTCCTGGGCCGCAGCCAGGGCGCGGCCGCGGCGCACCGCCTCGGGATCGCGGTCGAGGCCGAACACCCGGCAGCGCGCCGCGGCGAGCAGCGCCGTGCTATACCCGCCGGCGCCAAACGTGGCATCGACATAGGCAGCGCCGGCACGCGGCGCCAAGACGCCGAGCACGGCATCCCGCAGCACCGGAACGTGCCCCTCCTCGGGTTGCTCCGTTGCCCCGGCGGGGTCGCGATCGAACTCGGCCATCAGGGCCGCCTTGCGCCTTCCGGCGGCAGCGTCGTGCCCTGGCGCTGCGAACGATCGCGCGTCGCCGAGCGATGCTCGTCGAAGCGGCGCGGATCCCAGATCTGGAAGCTCGCGCCGCGGCCGACAAAGGCGGCCTCGTCGCCGATATGGGCGAATTCCTTCAGGTTGTCGGGAAGGATCACGCGGCCCTCGCCGTCAAATGGCAGACGGTGCGTGTCGGCGAACAGCAGGCTCAGATTCTCGTGCTCGTCCGAGAACTGGTCGAGGGCTTCGAGACGCCGGCTCATCTCCTCGATCCGGTCGCTGCCGCCCCCCTCCAACGCGGCGAAGCGGAAGGATGGAAAGACGAAGATTGCAGCGGGATCCGGCTGGCTGCTGAGCGCGTTGCGGAAGGTCGCCGGCACCGATACTCGCCCCTTGCGGTCGACCTTCAGCAAGTAAGTGGACAGAAACAGGCCCACTTTGCTTCCCCCAACGCTCTCCCATGGACGTCCGGCAAGGGGCGCCCGGGGACACTGTCGATAGTTCCCCCCTCTCGACAGCACCCGTCCTTGGGTAGATATGGGATATCATGGGAAACCTTGGGGGTCAATGGGTAATCATGAAATAAAACTGCTGGTCTAATCTTGGTTCCCAGCATCACGACAACTACCGGATGTAGTCCCCCCCGAGCCCTTGTTCTATCTTTGTTCAGAGTCTTGGCAATCGCGGGCTGCTAGCCCTCCCCTTCTCCGATCGAGATGAACTGCTCCCGAATGGCTTCGCGCACGCCGGCTTCGACGAGAGTGCGCGCGACATCGACGACGCTCGACCCATGGGTGCCTTTGCGCGCCAACGCCGCCAGATAATCGTGGGTCCGCACCGAGAGGGTGATCTGGATGCGCCGGGTCGGGGTCTGTCCCAAGGCCATGGCCGCAGCGTAACAGAATGCCCGCCTAGAATCATCGAATCTTACTCGATTCCGCATCATTTTTGCAGCTACTGGCAGAGAGTTTAACCCGCAAGTACGCTGTCGCAGGGCAAGCCAGCGGCGAAACCGCCGGCCGCTGAGATGGCCGAACTCCGGTCGGAGCGGAGCGAAGAAATGCCAGACGGCGTGTAAGCCGGGTTCTGTCCCGTCCCGACCGGGACGGGGATGACCATTCCTCTGGGGCGTCCGTCGCCGGACGCCTCGCGCGACCGACCCGAGCGGCGATGCGAAGGTCACCCGGCCGGTGGCTGCCGAACAGGCAGCCGCCGACCTGCCGCTCCTACTTGGTCTTGCTCCCGGTGGGGTTTTCCATGCCGCCGCCGTTGCCGGCGGCGCGGTGCGCTCTTACCGCACCGTTTCACCCTTGCCGCCCGTCGCCGCCCTGGAGACCAGGACGCCGGACGAGGCTGGCGGTGTCCTTTCTGTGGCACTGTCCCTGGGGTCGCCCCCGCCGGGCGTTACCCGGCACCGTCCCTCCGTGGAGCCCGGACTTTCCTCTCCCGGGACGCCCCTCCTCGCGAAGAGGCGCCGAGAGCGGTCATCCAGCCGTCTGGCACATGCTCATGTGGGCGGCGTCGGGCGGCGGTCAAAGCCCCTTTGGCAAGTTCGATCGGTCGAGACAAGACGCCGGCAGGACGGAGCCCTCGCTGCGGCCGCGCAGCCTCGCCGGCGCATGCCCCGAAGGATGGACATTTTTGTCGCCCGACCCGGCAGAAACTGCCCTGGCGGCTGGGCATTGCACGGGAAAGCGCGGAATTCCGCGCCCTTGGGCTTGGCATCCGGCTTGCGCCGGGGGACCGGTCAAGGAGACCGCATGACCGAAACCGCGATCACCATTCCCGCTCCGCCCGCACCGGCCGCCGCCAAACCCTGGCCCGGCGTGCACTGGTGGCACAATCAGGACGGGTTCGGCTTTCACGACCTGCTCGATACGATCAACCCGCTGCAGCACATCCCGGTGATCAGCACCGTCTATCGCGCGATCACGCATGACGAGCCCGGCGCGGTGTCGCGCATCGTCGGCGACGGGCTGTTCGGCGGCATGACCGGTTTTGCCTCGAGCGTCGTCAACGTGCTGGTGCAGGCCTCGACCGGGAAGGACATCGGCGAGCATGTGCTGTCGCTGCTCGACTTGGACGGTGACAGCGGCGGCGGCGGCAAAGCCTCGGCACAGGCGGCCGCTGCAAAGCCGGTTGCGACCGGGCGGACGCCGATGCCGCTATCGCCGAGCCGCTATATCTTGCCGACCGGGACGGCTGCGGCCCCGGCATCGCCGGATGCACCTGCCCACACCGCTGCGCCCGCCCCCGAACCCGGCGGCGCCGCTGCCAGCTCCGAGGGGCCTGGCGGCGGCACGGCCGACAAGCCGGCCAGCGGCGGCGGGAGCAGCTTGGCGGCGGTGCCGGCGGCACCCGGTCGCCCCCTCGGGCCGTCGCTGGTGCAGCGGCCGGTGCCGCTGCGCCTCACCGGCCTGTTGCTGCCGAATACGCGCCCGAAGACGGTGGGTGCGGGCGGGTCGGCGACAGCGCCCTCGCCGGCCGCGGCACCGGTCGCCGCAAACTCCGCGGCCGCCAATGCTGCGGCCACAACTCCGGGGATCCCCGCTGCGGTGAATGCGGCTGCTGCGCCGCCAGCGTCGGGCTCGATCGCAGCGGCGCCCGACGCCGCAGCGGCCACCGCAGCGCCGCCGGCCGCGTCCGGCTCCGCTGCTGCGCCTGGCGGAACCGGCTCGGCCCAGAGCCAGGCGCTCGAAATCTCCGAACAGATGAGCGACGCGCTCGACAAATATGCCCGCATGATGCAGGCGCGGCAGAGCAAGCCGGCATCGGCCGGCGCCCAGGTCAACGTGCTGCAATAGCTTCGCGGCGGTCGTTGGTTTCGGCCGCAACTCAGGCTTGGACCGGCCCGCCCCGGGAGCCGAACACGGCGGTGCCGACCCGGACGTGGGTGGCGCCGAACCGGATCGCGATCTCGTAATCGGCGCTCATTCCCATGCTGAGCACCGCGAGCCCGTTGCGCCGGGCGATCTCGCGCAGCAACGCAAAATGCAGCGCCGGCTCGTCCTCGGCCGGCGGGATGCACATCAGCCCGGCAACCGGCAGTCCGAGCCGGTCGCGGCAATCGGCGATGAAGGCATCGGCCGCCGCCGGCGCGGCCCCGGCTTTTTGCGGCTCCTCGCCGGTATTGACCTCGATGAGGCAGGTCGGGCGGCGGCCGCAGCGCTCCATCTCGCGGGCCAGCGCTTCGGCGAGGCGGGGGCGGTCGACGGTTTCGATGACATCGAAATGCGCCACCGCCTCGCGGATTTTGTTGGTCTGCAGCGGTCCGATCAGATGCAGCTTCAGATCCGGGAACTCGAGCCGCAGGTCCGGATATTTCTCCAGCGCCTCCTGCACCCGGTTTTCGCCGAACAGGCGCTGGCCGCAGGCCAGCGCGGCGCGCACGCCGGCGGCCGGATGCGTCTTGCTGACCGCGACCAGCGCGACTTCGCCGGACGGCCGCCCGGCGGCGCGCGCCGCGGCCTCGATGCGGCTGCGCACCGATGCGAGATTGGCGGCGACATCGGCCGCGATCACCTCTTCCATAACGGCTCCAATCCTGGCACAAGCTTGCTCGCTTGACGACGGCCGCGGACGCGCCGTCGCGTCGGGATCCCGCGATGCGCCCTTTCCATTACCGCCTGCTGCCGGTGCTTGCCGCAACCCTTTCCTTGACCGCGGCGGGGTGTGGCACGAGCGGGCCGCGCGACGAGACCGGGGCCGTCATAAGGCAGCAAAAAGCCGCTTCGGCCGACACCGGCGAGATGGACACGGAAGCCACGTTGTGGACCGTGCTCGGGCTGGCAAAGGAGCCCTCGCGGCACGATCCCGGCCCGCACACCGGCGATCTTGTCAGCCCGATCCTGTGGCAGGCGACGCATGACACCCTCGATTTCGTGGCGATCGCTTCGGAAGACCCGCTGACCGGCGCGCTGGCGACGGATTGGTACTCGCCGAGGGGCAAGCCCAACGAGCGCATGCGCATAAACGTGTTCATTCTGGCGCGGGCCCTGCGGAGCGATTCGCTGGCGGTGACGATCGAACGCCAGGAACGCAAGCCGGGCGGGCCGTGGCAGCCGAGCACCGTCGAGCGCCAGGCGCAGAGCGATCTCGAGACCGCCATTCTGCTGCGGGCGCGCCAGATCCGGCGCACCCTGCCCGCCGCCTCGTGACACCGCAGCCGCATCGCGCTATCCGACGATGAACCCGACCGCGCGCTACAATTTCCGCGAGACCGAGGCGAAATGGCAGCGACGCTGGGCCGAGCAGCGCTGCTTCGAAGCGCGCGAGGAGCCGGCGCGGCGCAAATATTACGTGCTCGAGATGTTCCCGTACCCGTCCGGCAAACTGCATGTCGGGCACGTGCGCAATTACACGATGGGCGATCTCGTCGCCCGCCATCGCCGTGCCCAGGGCTTCAACGTATTGCATCCGATGGGCTGGGATGCGTTCGGTCTGCCGGCCGAGAATGCCGCGATCGCGGGCGGAGTTCACCCGGCCAAATGGACCGCCGACAACATCCGCACCATGCGCGCGCAATTGCAGCGCATGGGCTTTGCATATGACTGGTCGCGCGAGATCGCGACCTGTCATCCGGAATATTACCGGCACGAACAGAAGATGTTCCTGGATTTCCTCGCGGCCGGCCTCGCCTACCGCAAGGAATCCTGGGTCAATTGGGATCCGGTCGAGAATACCGTGCTCGCCAACGAGCAGGTCATCGACGGGCGCGGCTGGCGCTCTGGCGCGATCGTTGAGAAGCGGCTGCTGTCGCAATGGTTTCTGCGCATCACGGCGTTCACCGAGGAACTGCTCGAGGCGCTGAACGGCCTCGAGCGCTGGCCCGAACGCGTCCGGCTGATGCAGCAGAACTGGATCGGCCGCTCCGAAGGCGCGCGGGTTCTGTTCCCGATCGCCGCCACCGCCGAGACCGTCGAAATCTTCACAACCCGCCCCGACACGTTGTACGGCGCGTCCTTCCTGGCCCTGTCGCCGAACCATCCGCTGGCGCAAAAGCTTGGCGACAGCGATCCGGCGCTCGCCGCCTTCATCGCCGAATGCAACCGCCTGGGCACCAGCGAGGCGGTCATCGAGGCGGCCGAAAAGCGCGGCCACGATACCGGACTTCAGGCGATCCACCCGCTCGACGAGACGCGCCGGGTGCCGCTCTACGTCGCCAATTTCGTGCTGATGGAATACGGCACCGGCGCAATCTTCGGCTGCCCGGCGCACGACCAGCGCGATCTCGACTTCGCCCGCAAGTACGGTCTGCCGGTGCTTCCGGTGGTGTTGCCGCCCGGCGCCGATCCTGCCGATTTCGCGGTCGGCGATACCGCCTATGTCGAGGACGGCACCATTTTTAATTCGAGCTTTCTCGACGGGCTCCCGGTCGATGCCGCGAAGCAGGCGGTCGGCGAGCGGCTGGAACTGCTCGGACGCGGCGAGCGCACCACGGTCTACCGCCTGCGCGATTGGGGGGTGTCGCGGCAGCGCTACTGGGGCTGCCCGATCCCGGTCATCCATTGCGGCGCTTGCGGTATCGTGCCGGTGCCGCAAACCCAGCTGCCGGTCGAACTGCCGCTTGATGTCAGCTTCGACCAGCCCGGCAATCCGCTCGACCATCACCCGAGCTGGAATGTCGCCTGTCCGACCTGCGGCGGCCCGGCCCGGCGCGAGACCGACACCTTCGATACCTTCTTCGAGTCGTCCTGGTACTTCCTGCGCTTCTGCTCGGCGCGCGCCCCGGTCGCCTTCGAGCCCGCGGCCGTCGGCTATTGGATGGCGGTCGATCAGTATATCGGCGGCGTCGAGCACGCGGTGCTGCACCTGCTGTATTCGCGCTTTTTCATGCGTGCCTTGAAGCAGTGCGGCTATCTCGACCTGGACGAGCCGTTCGCCGGCCTGTTCACGCAGGGCATGGTCTGCCATCAGACCTATCAAAGCGCCGATGGCGAGTGGCTGTTCCCGGAGGAGGTCGCGATCGGCCCCGACGGGCAAGCGGTCGATCAACAAGGCCGCCCGGTGGTCGCCGGCCGCAACGAAAAGATGAGCAAATCGAAGAAGAACGTGGTCGGTCTCGACGACATTGTGGAAACCTACGGAGCGGATACCGCCCGCTTCTATCTGCTTTCCGACAGCCCGCCCGAGCGCGACCTGGAATGGACCGACACCGGCATCGAGGGCATCTGGCGGTACGTCAACCGGTTGTGGCGCATGGCAACCGAGCCGGCAGCGGCGCTGCCCCGGCCCGGCGAGCCATTTCCGGAAACCCTGCCCGCCGTTCTCGAAGCGGTTCGCCGCGTCACCCACAAGACGATTGCGGCGGTTACCGACGATCTCGACAAATTCCGCTTCAACCGTGCCGTAGCGCGCATCCGCGAGCTCAGCAACGCGCTCGAAGCGTTGCCGGCGGGGGAACCCGGCGCCGGTGCGGTGTTGCGCGAGGGCCTGGAAACCTTGGCCCAGCTGCTCGGGCCGATGATGCCGCATTTTGCCGAGGAAATGTGGGAACGGCTCGGCCATGGCGAGCTGTTGGCCGACTCGGGATGGCCGCAGGCCGATCCGCGCCTCACCCGCGACGATGCGGTCACTGTGGCGGTGCAGGTCAACGGCAAGCTGCGCGGGACCGTCGAGCTGCCGCGCGACGCCGCCGGGGAGGAGGCCGAGCGGGCCGCCCTGGCGTTGCCCCAGGTGGCGCGGCAGCTGGAGGGGAGGGCGCCGCGCAAGATCGTCGTGGTGCCCAATCGCATCGTCAACATCGTTGCCTGACATGCCCCGGTGCCGCCTTGTCCTGGCGCAGACCGCGGCGCTGCTGGCATTGGCCGGCTGCGGCTGGACCCCACTTTACGCCGATCGCGAGACCGGCCCGGCCGACCAGGCATTGCGCACGATCCGCGTCGATCCAATCCCGGAGCGGGTAGGCCAGCGTCTCGAGATGGCGTTGCGCGATTCGCTCGACGGCGGCGAGCCCGGCCCCAAGCGTTATGTCCTTCATACCCTTCTGTCGGTCAACCTGGTCGATCTCGGGATCCAATCGCAAGGCCTGGGGACGCGCGGCAAGCTCGATGTCTACGCGACCATCACGCTCGCGGAAATCAACAAGGCGGGAACGCTGCTGACCAACGTCGTGCATGCCGCCGAGTCCTTCGACATCCAGGCCAATGGCTACTCGACCGTGGTAGCCGAGGAGGATGCCCGGAACCGCGCGGTCGAGGAATTGCGGCGGGAAATCGTGGCGCGGCTGACCCTGTTCATGCAGCGCCGGGCCGCGCAGACCGCCGCCGCACCCGCGCCGTGAAGCTGACCGGCGCGCGGATCGCCCAGTTCCTGCGCCGGCCCGATCCGGAAATCCACGCCGTCCTGCTCTATGGCCCCGATGCCGGCCTCGTGCGCGAGCGCGCCACGGCAGCCGCCGCGGCCGTGTGCCCCGATCTGCGCGATCCGTTCCGGGTAACGGAGCTGACCGGCGCCATGCTGGTCGCCGACCCGGCGCGGCTGATCGACGAGGCCGCCCAGCTGAGTCTGATCGGCGGCCGCCGGGTCGTGCGACTGCGCGAGATCGGCGAGGCGAATGCGCCGGTGCTCGCGCGCTTTGTCGCCGCCGCGCTGGGCGAGGCTTTCGTCGTTGCCGAAGCCGGGGAATTGCCGGCTCGCTCGGCATTGCGTCGCACCTTTGAGGACGCGCCCGCGGCCGCGGCGATCGCCTGCTACCCGGACAGCCCCCGCGATCTCGCCGCCGTGGTCGCGGATACGCTCGGCGCGCATCGCGTGACCGCGAGCCGCGACGCGATCGCCTTCCTCGTCGAGCATCTCGGCGGCGACCGCCTGCTGACCCGTTCCGAACTCGAAAAGCTGGCGCTCTACGTCGGCGATGATGGCCGCGTCGAGATCGAGGATGCCCGGCTGATGGTGGCCGATACCGCCGCGCTGTCGCTCGACGACGCCGTGCGGGCCGCGGCCGAAGGCGATACCGCCGCGCTCGAACGGGCGCTGACCCGCGTGTTCCAGGAAGGCGCCTCGCCGGTCACCGTGATCCGCGCCGCGCTGCGCCACCTGCAGCGGCTGCACATCCTCGCCGCACGCGTGGCCGGCGGCGACTCGATAGAGATGGCGCTGCGCGGCGCCCGGCCACCGATCTTCTTCAAGGACCAGGACAGCTTCCGCCGCCAGCTCGGGCGCTGGAGCGAAGCGCGGCTGCGGCCGCAGCTGCCGGCGCTGGCCGCTGCCGAAACCACCATCAAGACGACCGGCATGCCGGCCGAAACCATCTGCCGCGCCGCCCTGCTCTCGCTCGCCCAGGCGGGACGCCGCCACGCCGCGTAGAGGGCTGAATCAAACCGTCCTTTCCGCGCAAGCGGCAATCCAAGAGCATGCCAGGCGAACGGTGCGGTGCCCCGAAAGCGGCCGGAGCCAAGCCCAGGGCCGCCGTTTTCGCGGGGGCGACCGATCGTTTCACGCGACTCGGTCGCCGGCTTTGATCTCGACGGCGCGGTTGTCGACGCCGGGAAGCATCTGCGCCGGGTCGCGGGTCACGACGACATCGATCACGGTCGGGCGGCCGCGCTCGGCCATGCCGGCGGCGAGCGCCGCGCCGAGCCGGTCCGGGTCCTCGACGCGGATGCCGGCGCAGCCCATCGCCTGCGCGATCTTGGCGTAATCCATCTCGATCAGGTCGCAGGACTGGTAATGGCGGCCGAACATCGCGTGCTGCAATGCCTTGACGTAGCCGGAGGCGGCATTGTTGACCACGACTACGGTGACGGCAGCGCCGGTGCGGCGGGCGGTTTCGAGTTCGCCGAGCCCCATGTTGAAGCCGCCATCGCCGGTGATCGCCACGACGGGCCGGTCCGGGGCCGCCAACGCCGCTCCCATCCCGCCGGGCAGGCCGTAGCCGATCGAGGCGAAGCCGCGATCGGGCATGAAACCGCGGCCGGGCCGCTTGGTGTCGAACAGCAGCCCCGTCCAATGCCCGGCGAAACCGCCATCGGCGACCAGGATCGCGTCCTCCGGCAAGGCCTGGTTCAGCTCGCGGCACAGCCGCGCCATGTTGATCGGGCGCTCGTTCGAATCGAGCCGCGGCGATGCCTCCTCGCGCCATTTCCGCACCCGCGCCGGAATTTCGGCGATGTAGTCGGCGCGGGCAGCGCGGGCACTGTGCGCGTCATCGGCCAGCGCCTCGGCGAGGTCCTCGAGGCCGGCGCGGGCATCGCCCCACAGCGCGAGGTCGGCCGGAACGCAGCGGCCGATTTCCTCCGCAACGATATCGAGATGCACGATCGGGATGCCGGCCGGCGGCAGCGCAAACCGCTTGGTCGCGATCTCGCCGAGCTTGCAGCCGATCACGATCAGGCAATCGGAGGCGGCGATCAGCTCGTTGGCAATGCGCGAATAGCGGCCGAACAGGCCTGCCGACAGCGGATTAAGGCAGGCGATGCCGCCCTTGCCGCTCATCGTATGCGCGACCGGGATCGACTGGGCCTCGGCAAAGGCGGTCAGCGCCTGTTGCGCCTGCGACAAATGAATGCCGCCGCCAACCAGCAGCAATGGCCGCCGGGCCTGCGCGATCAGACGCGCCGCGCGCGCGATGTCGGCGCGGTCGGGTCGGATGCGCCGCGCCGGGGCCGTCAGGGTCGCCGGGTCGAACGCGAAATCCTCGGGCGCGAAATCATGCTCGCCATGGCACACATCCTCCGGCACATCGAGCAACACCGGCCCCGGCCGGCCCGAGGTCGCCACCGCGAAGGCGCGCCGCACCAGTTCGGGGATTCGGCTCGTCATCTCGACCCGGATCAATTCCTTGACGGCGGGGCGCAGGATCTCGGTCTGCCGGCATTCCTGGGTCATGTTCTTCCAGGAATGGGCGCGGTTGGTGTCGCCGGCGAAGGCGACGATCGGAACCCCGGCGTTCAGCGACTCGACGAGACCGGTGACGAGGTTGGTCGCGCCCGGGCCGAGCGTGCCGTCGCAAATGCCCGGGCGGTTGGTGACGCGGGCATAGGCGTCGGCGGCGAAGGCGCCGCAGCGCTCGTCATTGATCAGGAAGTGGCTCATGCCGAGCCGGCCGAGCGCGTCGTAAAACGGCAATAGCTGGAACCCGCCCATGCCGAACATCGGCCCGGCCTCGCCGAGCCGCAGCGTCTCGGCCATCGCACGGCCGCCATTCATGCGGCCCGACGGAAGGTTGGTCGGGCGATTGCCGAGCGGCCCGGCGGCGGCGGTGGTCATGTCGGATCTCCTCTTGGCGGTAGATTTGTGTAAACGCTGCACTGGCTAATGCGTGGTTCGAGACGGCGCGCTCCGCGCGCCTCCTCACCATGAGGCCCGATGGGACTGGCAACAAAAGCGCTCCCTCATCCTGAGCAGCCCGCGCCAGCGGGCGTGTCGAAGGACGCACGGCCTCCTCCCGGATACAGATGAAATGCTACCTTCTTGGCGGAACGGGGCGGCGGATTTCTAATCGGTGCAGTTTACGCCGCTTCGAGCGGTTGCGAGGAGGTCGTCATGGAAGCGCGCAAGGCATTGCGGCGGATCATCGAGGGGCGCGGCTACACGATGGTGCCCGGAGCCTATGACACGCTGACCGCGCGGCTCGTCGAACTGGCCGGGTTCGCCGCGGTGTATCTGACCGGCGGCGGCTATTCGCGGGCCAACGGCTATCCCGATCTCGGCCTGCTGACCTTGACCGAGAACGTCCGCTTTATCGGCCTCACCGTGGAGGCGGTCGGCATCCCGGTCATCGCCGACGCCGACACCGGCAACGGCAATGCGCTGAACGTGATCCGCACCGTGCGCGAATACGAGAAGGCCGGGGTCGCCGGCTTCCACCTCGAAGACCAGGTCAGCCCGAAAAAGTGCGGCCATTACGAAGGCAAGGAGGTGGTCTCGCGCGCCGAGATGGTCGGCAAGATCAAGGCCGCGGTCGATACAAGGCAGGACCCGGACATGGTCGTCATCGCGCGCTCCGATTCGCGCGCGATCGAGGGGCTGCAGGCGGCGATCGACCGCGTCAATGCCTATCTCGAAGCCGGCGCCGATGTCGGCTTTGTCGAGGCGCCGCAGAGCGTCGAGGAATTGCGCACGGTGGGGCGCGCGGTGCGCGGCCCCAACCTGGTCAATGTCTTCGAAGGCGGCAAGACGCCGATGCTGAATGCCAGCGAACTCGAAGAGATGGGGTTCCGCCTCGGCATCTACCCGTCGCAGACCCACCGTGCCGCGATCCGTGCCGCGCAGCAGGTGCTGGCTGTGCTGAAAGAAGACGGCGATGTCCGCCGCATCGAGCACGAACTCGCGACCTTCCAGGACCGTGAGGCGGCGGTCGGCACCGCCCGATGGCGCGACCTCGAACAGAAATACCTCCGGATCGAGGAGGGCTGACCCGCAAAATTCAAAAGAAAAACGCTGCCCCCAGTTGTTCCGGCATGCACACAGCGTTACGGCATACCGTCGGCAAAACTCTGGATTGGGGTGTTAATTCTGTCCTCCCGGCGGAAGCCGGGACCCACTCTTCCGCCGTTCCTGCGACCGCTTTACGGATCCCGGCTTTCGCCGGGATCACGGGTACTTTGTGTCAGATTCGGTCTAGTCGAAAAGCATGATCGATTCGAGTTGACCCGTCATTCCCGCGCAAGCGGGAATCCAGGAGAAAGCGCAGGTGGCATTAGGCTCTGGGCCTCCGCTTCCACGGGGGCGACGAAGTGTTTCTAGTCTCGTCAACCAGAAGTTCGGAGCACCATCCTCGATCTCCTCTTGACTGTCATACCAGCAAAAGCCGGTATCCATGGCGGGAATGGGTCCCGGCTTTCGTCGGGAAGACGCGATGGCAAGATGATCGCGAACTTCGGAGCAGGGGCACTAGCAGAGAAGATCATGCTTTAATGGATATGCGAAGGAGAAGGACGGGCAGCAACCACGGCCATTCCGGCTCACCCGCCCCCGCACATGACGTGCTCTGAGTTCAATGCGGTGCGGCGAAGAACGAGGGCGCATCGGGGCGCGTGCGGATGGCGTCGATCAGGAAGCCGGGACGGTCGCCGGCGGCATCGTCGGGCGCTTCGATCCGGGTCCATTCGCGGCAGTCGATCATGACCAGCGGCGAACCCCCGGCCGGCGGGTCGGCCGGGCTGCACCGGCCGGAGGCGGCGAAGGCCGCCGCCGCATCGGCGACTTTCGCCTTTGTGAAGCTGCCAAAGCCGGCACTGCCGACCCAGCTTTCCCAGCGGGTGCCGCCGAGTTCGCGGGTTAGATAGAAGCGCTCGACGGCCATTGCCTCAGCCGGGTCGGACCCGGCGTAATGCTCCGAGATCAGGGTCGGCAGCGTAAACGCGGTTCCCTGCCCGGGCGCGGCCCGGTAGCGCACGGGTTGGAGACGCCAGCTGGTGTAGGCCGTGTCGAAGCGTGCCGGGCAAGCCTGTTGACGGCCCCGCTTCAAATCGAGGAGCCGGGCCACCGTGCTGCCTTGCAGCGGTGACGGGTGCGCCGGGTCGAATATGGCGATGATCCAGGAATGCCGCAGCGCCGCTGCCGCTATGTCACCGACGCAGGGCATCCCGACAAACAGCTGAAACCCGGCGCCGCCATCCTCGGTGGCGCCGATATCGGCGGCGTCGCTCGACACGATCGCGATGTCGCCGCCATCGCCCCTGCCGTCGTCGAACACCCCGAACCGCCGCCCGTCGCCGCTGCCGAAATCGAACGAGTGCTCGATGACGATGCCGAGGCCGGCGGTCTCGACCGGGAATGAATCGCTGCGCTGGTACCCGCGCGGGGAGCTGTCGCGGTCGCCGGGCGAGGGGTGGTCGTGCTTGTGATACGGCAACGCCTCGCCCGGCAGCAGATCGCGCTGCCCGACGCAGCGCATGTCGCCATCGACCGGGCTGATCCCGGCGAGCACGGCTCCGGCCGCGTCGAGGCAAACGTTCTGGGTCAGGAAATCGCGCAGCGCGTCCGCCGAGGCGATGATCGGCAAGTCGACTGGCGGGTTCTGCTGGGCCCAACCGGACGGCGCGCCGGCAAGCGCCAGCATTGCGCCGAGCAGCGCCGGCGCCAGCCCCCGGGATCTCATCGCAACGCGAAATGCACCGGCACGCTCAGTTCGAGCTGGCCCGGCATTTCGGGGGGGATCGACGGCAGCGGCTGCGCCCGCTGGATCATGGTCTCGACCGCGGCGTCGAGATCCGCCGAGCCGGAACTGCGCTCGACCCGGTACGACAACACCCGTCCGTCGCGATCCATTGTGAAATGCAGGACCACCGTGCCCTGCTCCTGCCGTTCCTGGGCGGAACGCGGGTATTCCTTGTAGCGCTGCAGATGCGCCAGCAAACGGCTGCGAAAACCGGCGACGACATCGCCGGATACCGGTGCGGGGGCCGGCGTCGGCGCCGGCGGAGCCGCGGGGGCCGGCGCCGCCCGGGGCGGCGGCATGGCGGCGACAGGGGCCGGCTGCTGTGGCTCCGGCAGCGGCCGCTCCACCTGGCGCGGCGGCGGCTTCGGCTTGGCCGGCTTGCGCGGCAGGACCACGGCGGACTTCGGGGCGGCGAGCGGCGGAGGCGGCGTCTCGATCTTCGGCGGCTCGCTTGCGGCAGGCGGCGGCGGTGGGCTCGGCGCCGGGATCGGCGGAGCGGCCGCCGCCGGCGCCAGCTCGATCAGCATCGCCGGCGGCGGCTCGGCGGGCGGCGGCGCAGCCTGCCGGGTCAGCAGGACCAGCACGAGGGCAGCATGCAGCGCGAGTACGAGACCGAGGCACGCCGTCCAGCGCCGCTTGCTTTGCGCGTCGTTCGGCCAGCCCCCGAGCGCGCCGCCGAAGCCCGGCAGGGAGGTATCGCTCACGGCCCGGCTACGGCTCGTGCGTGGCGTCGAGGCCGACCAGCGCGATCTTCAGATAGCCGCCGTCGCGCAGCTCGTTCATGACGGTCATCAGATCGCCATAGGCGACGCGACGATCGGCCCGCAGAAAGACGCGGGTGTCCTTGTCGCCATCGGTCGCGGCGTCGAGCGCCGCGGCGAGGCCGCCGGGTGCGACCGGCGCATCCTGCAGCGCCAGCGACAGATCCTCTTTGACCGTCAGGAACAAGGGCCGGTCGGGCCGCGGCTGCGGCGCCGCGGTCGAGACCGGCAGGTCGACCTTGACATCGACGGTCGCCAACGGCGCCGCGACCATGAAGATGATCAGCAACACCAGCATGACGTCGATGAACGGCGTCACGTTGATCTCGTGGGCCTCGACGAGTTCGTCCTGGCCGTGATCGAGCCGCACCGCCATCGCGCGCGTCCCCTACTCGGCGGCGGCGCGCAAGCGCGGGCGCTGGACGTCGAGGTCGCGGCTCAACAACCGCAGCACCGCGGCCGCGGCGTCGCCGAGCAGGGCGCGATACCCGCCGATGCCGCGCGCGAAGGCATTATAAATGACCACCGCAGGAATCGCCGCAAGCAGCCCGACCGCCGTCGCCAGCAATGCCTCGGCGATGCCGGGGGCGACGACGGCGAGGTTGGTCGTCTGCGCCTTCGAGATCCCGATGAAGCTGTTCATGATGCCCCACACCGTGCCGAACAGGCCGACAAACGGGGCGGTCGAGCCGATTGTGGCCAGCACCGCGGTGCCGCGCGCCATGCGGCGCCCGGCGGCCGCCTCGATGCGCTCGAGCCGGGACGCGGCGCGCTCCTTGACACCGTCGCCGGGTCCGTCAGGCGCCAGCCGCGCCTCGGCGAGAGCCGCGGCCACCATTGCGGCCGCGGCGCTGGTATCGCCGGCCACGGCCTGATAGGCGCTCTCCAACGACCGCGCCTCGCCGAGAGCAGCGAGCGCCGCCTGCACCCGCCGTCGCGTTGCCGCCAGCTCTAGCCCCTTCGCCAGCAGGATGGTCCAGGTCAGGATGGAGGCCAACACCAGGCCCAGCAGCACCAGTTTCACGACGATGTCGGCCGACACCACCATCCCCCAAGGCGACAAATCGCGCGGCAGCGTGGCGCGGTCGAAGGCCGGCGCATCCTGAGCCCAGGCAGCAAGCGGAAGCCCGGCCATCAGGGCCGTCGAGGGCAACATGCAAATGACGCGTACTGCTCGCCTTTTCATGGACAATGTCGGCAAGAGCCCACTCCTCGTCGCTGAATTCACTCCGCCGGCCCGGCAAGCGCGGCCCGATCCAGCGGAGCCAACCGGCGCTCTCTGAGGGGATCGGACAGCCACATCGCAATACCGGTCGCCGCAAGCACTGCGGGAAGCAGCCCGACCGCGAATACCGCGATATGCCAACCGATGCCGAGGCCTGACCCGGCATGAATTGCATGTTGCCAAGCGAGTACGCTGTCGCCGAAGCTGTAATTGCGCGGGTCGCGGATCGCAATCGCGCTCTGCTGCCACGGGTCGACCAGCACTTCGACGAAGGGCGCGCCCGGCCGGTCATCGGCGCGGGTCACGCCCACACGATAGGGCTGGTCCGGGTGTGCCGGGTACGAAGCAAAGCGCAGCCGTCCGTTCTCGACCGACCGCAAGGCCACCGCCACGGCGGCATCGATGTCGAGCGGTTTCGCTCCGGCAATCGGCGCGACCGCCGGGGTCGCGCGCGGGCTGTGCAGCGGCAGCACGGCGCCGATGCCCGCGGCCGTGCTTTGCGGAAAAGCGAGACAGACGCCGCTGAAACTCACCGCCAACAAAACCGCGACGCCCCAGATGCCGGCCGCGCCGTGCAATTCGCGCCACAGCCGACGCCCTCGCGAGCCCCGTCGCACCGTGAACGCCCGTCGCCAGCTGCCCCGCCGCGGCCACCACAGCACCACGCCGCTGATCCCGAGCGCCAGCATCGCCACCCCGAACCAGCCGACGATCTGGCGTCCGCTGCGATCGGAAGTCAGCAGGTTGGCATGGAGCATGAAAACGCGGCCGAGAAAACCTGAACCCGCGTCGGCGCTGCCCAGCACCGCCAGCGTTGCCGGATCGACCCCGATTTGTATTCCCGGCACCGCGGGACCGTGCTTGCGGGTTGCGAACCGGACCATCGCCGGCGCGTTTTGGGTCCTCGGCGCCATCACCATCACCGGCCGCGATCCCGATGGAGCGGCGGCAGCCGCAGCGGCGACGATCTCCGACCATGCATGCGGCAGCCCGGCGCTCGCTTGCAGAGCCGATCCGGAAACGGATTCCAGCTCCGGGCGGAGCACCAGCAGGCTCCCGGTCAGCCCCAACCCGACCAGCGGCAGGCACAGGACCAGCGCGGTCCACAGATGCAGACGCCGCAGCAGGCCGCGCCAGGTCCGCCTCGTTTCAGGCCCCTGTTGTCCGGCTCCGGCTGCTACGGCCCGGTCTCGCCGCATTCGAGACTCCTCGTTGACTTGCGCGGCGCAAAGCTAATAGTGACTCGCATTCGCATGTCCCGCGGCATTATGTCGCCCGCTGCCGCCGGACAGGCAGCCGCTCAGGTATCGGCCCAGCGCCGCAGCAGATTGTGGTAGACGTTCATCAGCCGCACGATTGCGGCATTTTCGGGCACCGTGCGCGCGAGCTGCTGGATCGCGGCATCGAGTTCCAGCAGCAATGAGCGGTCGTCGGCGGCGCGCACCATGCTCTGGATCCAGAAAAAGGCGGCAAGGCGCCGGCCGCGGGTGACCGGACGCACATGATGCAGGCTGGTGCCGGGATAAAGCACCATATCGCCGGCCGGCAGTTTGACCCGTTGCGGACCGAAGGCGTCCTCGACCACCAGTTCGCCGCCGTCGTAGTCATCGGGTGCGGTCAGAAACAATGTCGCCGAAAGATCGGTGCGGACCCGATGCGGAGTGCCGGCGATCGGCCGGATCGCGCCGTCGACATGCGATCCGTAGGTCTCTCCGGCCTCGTAGCTGTTGAACAATGGCGGCACCACCTTGAGCGGCAGTGCCGCAGAAAGGAACAAGGGGTGACGCTCGAGTACCGACAATATCATGTCGCCCAACCGCCGCGCCGTCGGGTGACCCTCCGGCACCTGCTTGTTGTCCTTGACCCGTGCGGATTGGTAGCCGGCGGTGGCACGGCCGTCCCGCCATTCCGCAGCCGCAAGCGCCCGCCGGCACTCGGCCAGCTGCGCCCCGGTCAGGACTTGCGGGATATGGACAAGCATCGGCGTTGCGGCCGCACCCGGCGCCCCTATTCCTTGTAGCTCAGCGTGAACAGGGCGGTAGTGCCGGCGCCCGGCACCACATGGGAGGGATGCACCTGGTCGTAATACTTGTTGTCAGCAAGATTATAAAGGTTCAGCTGCAATGCAACTTTCTCGCCGAGCGGATATTTGAGCATGCCGTTGAGGGTCCAGTAGCCGGGCACTTCCTTCCAGAAGTCAACGCCTCCCGCAATCGTCGGCGTCGTGCTGGCAAACCGGCTCGATGCGTAGTCGACCCCGCCGCCGATCTGCAGATGCCACCAGGGCAGCTGGTAGGTCGTCCACAGGTTTGCGCTGTACATCGGCACATTGCCAAGCCGGTGCCCGAGATCGCTGGCCGGCCCGGTGATCGGCGACTTGTCGATCTCGCTGAAGGTGTACGCAAAGCCGCCGGTCACCTGCCATTCCGGCGTGAGATGGCCGGCGCTTTCCAGCTCGATGCCCTTGGCGACGGCATCGCCGGCGAGGATGTCGAATAACGGATTGTTCGGATCGACCTCGCGCAGATTGGTCTGCTCGGTCTGGTATATCGCGCCGGTGACGGCAAGCTGATTGTCGAGCAGCTCCCATTTGCTGCCGACCTCGTAGGTCTTGTTCCGCTCCGGCGCCAGGCTGGCGGTCGCCACCGTCAGTGACAAAGCCTCCGCCGATGGATTGAACGAGGTGCCGGCGTCGAAATAGACGGTGCCGTTCGGCAGCGGCTTGTAGATGACCGCACCGCGCCAGCTCGCAGCCTGGTCGAGGTGGCTGAGAGCGGTATAGCCGGCGCCGGCCCCGGTGACCGGGTTGTTGTAGACCGTCTGGTTGAACGCCGCATCGAACCGGTCCAGCCTGACCCCGCCCATGATCTGCCACTGCTCGTTCAGCTTCAGCGTATCCAGCAGGTAAAGCGCAGCCGTATTGGCGATGGTGTTGGTGCGCGAAGCCAGATAGGTGCTGACGTTTGGAGCCTGGTTGGGGTTGGGATCGAGCAGCGGCGTCAAACTGTAGGGTCCGATCGTCGTATAACGAACCGGGTCGGAGGTCTCGCGCCCGATTTCGACACCGGCCATCGCGTCATGCTCGACAAAGCCGGTGCGGAACTTCGCCGTCAAATCCGTCTGGTTCTGCAGAAAGGTTTCGAGCGAGGTGCCGTAAAGCTCGTTCCGCGCCACCTGCAGCGAGGCGAGCGGTGTTCCCGGCACGATCAGCAATGGCGATCCGGTGGCCCCAGGCATGGTCTCGCTGGCGGTCGTGTAGAGCTGCGGCTCGGTGATGCGGAATTGCCGGGTGTAATGGCCGTAGCGGACCTGGTCGCGCAGGCTGAGGCCGTCGCCGAAATCGTGTTCCACGCGCAGCGTCGGGACATC
>Ga0213875_10000365_pt1 | contig 41992 bp, 32 predicted proteins | sample BarmaccomBMRX_R8_FD_160105 | JGI IMG/M metagenome (GOLD analysis project Ga0213875, IMG submission 160105) | Root-associated microbial communities from Barbacenia macrantha in rupestrian grasslands, the National Park of Serra do Cipo, Brazil - RX_R8 | ecosystem: Host-associated > Plants > Roots...
GGCGTCGCGGAACCGGCCGATGATCGAGGCGATCAGCGCCGTCACCCTGGCGACGCATGACATGCACCGCGCCGTCGGGTTCTACCGTCTGCTTGGGTTCGAGATTCTATATGGCGGCGAGACGGCGTCCTTCACCAGCTTCCGCGCCGGCGGCGGTTTCCTGAACCTGATCGCGGCGCCGAGGGAGCGCCAATGGCAGTGGTGGGGCCGGGTGATCTTCTATCACTCCGACATCGACGGCCTCTATGCCCGGCTGGTCGCGGCGGGATGCCATCCGAGCACCGCGCCGCGCGACGCCGAATGGGGCGAACGCTATTTCCACATCACCGACCCCGACGGCCACGAACTGAGCTTCGCCCACCCCCTGCGGCGCTGACAGCTACGCCGGACCCGACCCCGACGGATCGCTGCCGTCCTGGCCGCAGCCGGCGGCCGGCCACCCCGCTCCCGGCATCTCAGCCGCCGCTCCCTCGCAAAGTCCGGCTCGGCCAGTTATAGCAGGAGCCGCGGCAAGTCGGTATCGGGGGGTATCGGCGGACGGGCATCTCACCCGCTTGATCGATTTGTGATATCGTTGCCTGCTGAGTTCCACCGCGTGATCACATCGGTTCGAAGCGGCGGTGCCCGCCCCAACCCTCCCGCCGCGCGGGTCCCTTCCCCCCCTGATCGAGACCGTTCGGGGGAGTGCCGGCATCGCAGGTTCGACCCGATTTGACACGATCATGGTTCAGACCCCTGTTGGGGCGCCTACGGCGGGAAGCGGGTCTCCCGACGGCGCTGGTCGGAGCAATGATGGCGGCCGCGCCGCCCTCGTTCGCGGCCGATCCGCAGCCTTACACGGTGGCTATCGCCAAGACCGGCAATGCCGCGCTCGACCGCGCCCTGACCGATTCGTCGCGATTGATCGAACTGCGCGAGAAGGCGCCGGTCGGCCCGTTCGCGCTGACCGAGCGGGCGCGCGAGGATGGCGGGCGTTTCGTCACCGCGCTGAACAGCTTCGGCTATTACAAGGGCGGCGTCGATATCTCGATCGCCGGCCATGCTCTCGACGACCCGGCGCTGGCCGACCTGCTGGCGCGCTTGCCGGCGAGCCCGCCGGCCGAGGTTGCAATCGCGGTGCGGCTCGGGCCGCTCTTTCATATCGGTGCGATCACCGTCGAGGGATCGCTGCCGCCCGAGGCGCGTGGCTCGCTCGGGCTCGCGCTCGGCGCGCCGGCGGCGGCGAGCGACGTACTCACGGCGCAAACCCGGCTGCTCGATTCGCTGCGCAGCCGCGGATACGCGCTGGCGCAAGTGTCGAGGCCCAAGGCGATCGAGGATCCGAACGCGGACACGCTGGATCTCACCTATGAGGTGAAGGCCGGGCCGCGGGTCGAGTTCGGGGCGATCTCGATCACGGGCCTGCACGACGTCAACGAGGCCTTCGTGCGCAAACGGCTGCTCATCTACCCCGGCGAGCAATTCAGCCCGGAAGCGGTCGAGAAGGCGCGTGCCGACTTGGCGGCGACCGGCGTGTTTTCCTCGGTGCGCGCGGTGCCGGCCGACAAGCTCGATGCCGAGGGGCGTCTGCCGATCGCCTTCGAGGTGATCGAGCGCGACCGCCACACGGTTGCCGTCGGCGGCGCCTACTCGACCGATCTCGGCGCCATCCTCAACTCGACCTGGTCGGACCGCAACCTGTTCGGCAATGCCGAGCAGCTGAACCTGAGCGCCGGGGTCCAGGCCGGCGGCTCGGCCGTGGTGCGGCCGGGCTATAATGCTTCGGCCCAGTTCATCAAGCCGGACTTCCTCGACCGCGACCAGTCCCTGCAATTCGACCTGGGCGCGGTCAAGCAGAGCCTGATCGCCTATGACCAGAAAGCCGTCAGCTTCGACGCGCTCTTGAAGCGCAAGCTGTCCGAGCACTGGAGCGGCAGCATCGGCATTTCCGGCGAGGAGGAGCGCATCGCGCAGGAGGGCGTAACGCGCAGCTACACGCTGGCGGCGCTTCCGTTCACGGTCAAATACGACAGCACGAACAACCTGTTCGACCCGCGCGAGGGCATCCGGGCCGGGCTCGCTTTGACGCCGACCGAAGCGCTCGGCCATAACAGCGCGACTTTCATGCTGACGCAGCTTTCCGCCGCGACCTATCTCGACCTGTCCTCGCTGTGGGACGAGGAGGGGCGGAGCATCATTGCCCTGCGCGGGCTTGCCGGCGACGCGGTCGGCGGCAGCCAGTTCGGGTTGCCGCCGGACCAGCGCTTCTACGCCGGCGGCAGCGCCACGGTGCGCGGCTACAAATATCAGACCCTCGGGCCGCTTTTTCCGGACGACAAGCCCGCCGGTGGAACGTCGATTCTGACCGGCACGGTCGAGCTGCGGCAACGCGTGCTGCAAGATTACGGCTTCGCCATTTTTGTGGATGGCGGCGAGGTGAGTGCCGGCAGCGCCGGCTTCGGCGGGCGGTTCGGCATCGGCGCCGGTTTCGGGTTGCGGTACTTCACACCGATCGGGCCGATCCGGCTCGACATTGCCGTGCCGCTGATCAAGGAGCCGGAAAGCGGTACGTTCCAGATCTACATCGGCATCGGACAGGCTTTCTGATGCGTGCGGGCAGAACGCGCGGTTTCCGGTGGCTGGCGCGGATCATGGCCGCGGCAATCGGTGTGCCGCTCGTGCTCGCCGTCGCGTTGTTGATCTTTGCCAACGCCGGACCGGGGCGCGCGCTGATCGAACGGATCGCCCGGCAGGCCACCCGCGGCGAGGTGGCGATCGAGGGTCTTCACGGCCGCTTCCCCGACGCTTTGCGGGCGGATCGCGTCAGCATCCGCGACGCCGAAGGCGTTTGGCTGAGCGTGGAGGGGCTGGTTCTCGACTGGTCGCCGCTCCGGCTCGCGACGGGCGAGGCCCGGATAGACCGACTCGCGGCAACCCGGGTCGTGGCAGCGCGGCTGCCGGTGTCGTCGGGCAACGCCGATGCGGCCGGCGGCGCATTCAAGCTGCCGCTGCGCATCGATCTTGAGACGATCGAAATCCCGCGACTCGAGCTCGGCGCCGATCTTGCCGGCACCGCGGCGGCACTGGCAGTGCATGGCTCGGCCACTCTTGTCTCCTGGCAGCAGGGCCAAATTTTGCTGGCATTCGACCGCCTCGACGGGCTGGGCAGCTACCGGCTCGAGGGCAGGCTCGATCCGGCCGCGATCGAGGCCCATCTGACCGCGCGCGAGCCGGCGCATGGCCTGGTCTCGGGCCTTGCCGGGTTGCCCGAGCTTGGCGCGCTGTCGATCGAGGCGACGGTGCAGGGCCCGCGATCGGCGCTGGTGACCACCGCGATCGTGTCCGCCGGCGCGCTGACCGCCCGCATGCAAGGCACCGTCGATCTCGACCATCAGGCGATAAACCTCGGCGTCACCGGCGCGGCGCCGGCAATGAGCCCCCGTCCGGATCTGTCGTGGAGCGCCGTCACGCTCGACGCGCAAATCGACGGACCGTTTAATGGACCCAGCGCCGCCGGGCGGTTCGAGGTCGACGCGCTGCGGGCCGGCGGCGCCTCCATAGGCCGCATCGCCGCCGAGCTGCAGGGCAATGCGGGCGAAGTGCGGCTGCACGCGATGGTCGAGGGCATCGCGCTGCCCGGCCCCAGGCCCGACCTGCTGGCCGCGGCGCCGCTCGAAATCGCTGCGACCGCTCGCCTCGACCAGCCCGAGCGGCCGATCACCCTGTCGCTGCATCATCCGCTGGTGGCAATCGAGGCGAGCGGGACCACCGCCGGGGCTGCGGCCGGCGAGGCGCGGCTGACCCTGCCCGATCTGGCCCCGCTCGCAGCGGTGTCCGGCCTCGACCTCGCGGGACGCGCCGCGGCGACCGTCCGCGCCGCCGGGGGACCGAGCGGCCCGACCCGGCTCGACGCGGACGCAATGATCGGGATCACCGGCGGTCTGGCGCCGCTGCCGGCATTGATCGGCGATTCCGCGCGGATCGTCGCTGCCGGCACGATTGAGGGCCCGGTCACGACGCTATCCAGCCTGGAATTTCGCGGCAAGGCGCTGGACGCCTCGGTGGCCGGCGCCGCCACTGCGCAGCGCGTCGATCTCGACTGGAAGATCGCCCTCGCCGAACTGAAACTGTTGGCGCCCACTCTTTCCGGCCCCGTACGGGGCGAGGGACACCTCGCCGGGCCGCCCAACGATTTCGCGGCGACCGCCGAATTGTCGGGCAATATCGCCGTCGCAGGCATGCCGCGCGGCGAGATCAGTGCCAGCCTCAACGCGACCGGTCTTCCCGGCAAGCCGCAAGGGCAGGTGACGGCGCAAGGCACCCTGGCCGGAGCGCCGCTCGCCCTGGCGGTAACGGTGCAGCGCCCAGCCGATGGCGGCCTGCGGCTCGCGATCGAGCGGGCCGATTGGAAGAGCGCTCATGCCGCGGGGGCGGTGATGCTGGCTCCGGGAGCCTCGTTTCCGGCCGGTAAGGTGGAGGTGCGCTTCGCCCGGCTCGACGACCTGACGCCGCTGCTCGGGCGTCCGCTGGCCGGTGAAGCGAGCGCCACTCTCGATACGACGGCGCCCGCTGCTGGAAACGGCGGGACTCCGCTGGCCCAGCTGCGGCTCGAGGCCCGCGACGCGGCCCTGGTCGGTACCGCCTCGGTCGGCAAAGCCGTGCTGACCGCGAACGCCCGCGACCCGCTCGGTCGCCCAGTGATCGAGTCCCATTTGACGGCGGACGGGATCTCGGCCGGCGGCGCCACCGGCAATGCCCGGCTCGATCTCGGCGGACCGCTGGAAGCGGTGGCGACACGCCTGACGGCGGAGGCGCAAAACCTCGGCGGCGCGGCGGCGACCCTGACCGGCGCTGCACTCATCGACGCCAAGGCGCCGCAGATCTCGCTCTCGGCATTGCAGGCCGATTGGAAGGGCGAGAGCCTGCGCCTGCTCGCGCCGGTGCGCGTCGGGCTCGCCGGCGGCATTGCAGTCGATCGACTGCGTCTCGCCATTACCCCCGCCACGGCTGCGGGGCGGGCGGCTGTGCAGCCGGCAACCCTCGAAGCCGCGGGCCGGATCGCGCCGGCCCTCGACCTGACCGTGGCGGTGCGCAACCTGACCCCGGCTTTGGCCGAACCGTTCCTGCCCGGGCTCGCGGCCGATGGTACGCTGCGCGCCGATGCGCGGCTGACCGGCAGCGCCGCGCAGCCGACAGGCACGATCCGCCTCGATGCGACGGGGCTGCATGTCCGCCGCGGTCCAGGGCAGGCAATCCCGCCCGCCAATCTTGCCGCTTCGGCCGACCTCACCGGCAGCAGCGCCCATATCCAGGCGCGCCTGACTGCCGGGCACAGTGCGGATCTGTCGGTCTCCGGAGTAGCTCCGCTCGCGGCAGCGGGCGTGCTCGACCTGCATGCCGGCGGCACCGTCGATCTCGCGATGCTCGACCCGCTGCTGAGCGCTCAAGGCCGCCGCATGCGCGGTCGCTTGACTCTCGATGCCGGAGTTGCCGGCTCGCCCGCGTCGCCGCACGTTGCCGGCACGGCTGCACTCGCCGGCGGCGAGGTCGAGGATTTCGGCCAGGGTTTGCGGATCTCGGATATCGGGGCTCTGATTCAGGCCGAGGGTCAAACGCTCCGCCTCGTCCGGTTTCAGGGCACCGCCGGGCCGGGCACGATCGCGGCGAGCGGCACGATCGGCGTGCTGGCACCGGGCATGCCGATCGACATTGCGATGACCGCGCGGAATGCCCAGCCGCTCTCGAGCGACCGGGTGACCGCGCGATTGGATGCCGATCTGTCGGTCCGCGGTTCGACCTCTTCGCAGCTCGCAGCATCCGGGACGGTGCGCATCCTGCATGCCGAAATCGGCATTCCCGAGCGGATGCCGGCGCAAATCGCGGTGCTCGATGTCCGGGTGCCGGGAAAACCGGCGCCGGCGCCGGCACCGCCGGGACCGGCGGTCGGGCTCGCCGTTACAGTCACGGCACCGGGTCAGATCTTCGTGCGCGGCCGTGGCCTGTTCGCCGAGCTCGGCGGAACCGTGCGCGTCGCGGGCACCACCACGGCGCCGCAGCCGCTCGGCCGGTTTCACTTGGTTCGAGGCACCTTCAGCCTGGCCGGCCAGACGCTGACCTTCAATAAGGGCGAGGTCGGGTTCGACGGCGCGAGCCTGACCGATCCGAGCATCGACTTCGTCGCCCAAAGCACCAATGGCGCGGTCACCGCGACGATCACGGTCACCGGGACGGCGAGCAAGCCCAAGATCGCCCTGACCAGCACGCCCGACCTGCCGCAGGACGAGATCCTGTCGCAATTGCTGTTTGGCAAAGGCACCTCGTCGCTGAGCCCGTTCGAGATCGCCGAGATCGCCAGCACCTTGGCCGAGCTGACCGGGGTCACTTCCGGCGTCGGCGACCCGCTCGGCGGCGTGCGCAAGCGGCTGGGACTCGATCGTCTGTCGGTCGGCAGCAGCAGCACCGGCTCGCCCTCGCTCGAAGCGGGACGCTATGTTGCGCAAGGGGTCTATGTCGGCGCGGTGCAAGGCGCCGGAAGCGGCAGCAGCCAGGCCAAGATCGAGGTCGATATCACGAAGGGGCTGAAGCTCGAAGGGACGGTCGGCACGGGTTCCAACACCACTCCCGGTGCCACCGCGGCCCAATCGGCCGGCACCAGCCTCGGGCTCAAGTACCAGTTCGACTACTGAGTCGAGATCCGATCAGTTTGGATTCGGCTTTCGACTCAGTGATCCCCTCCCGCGGGCATGACCCGCGGGTCCCCGTCTTGATCGCCGATGCGTGGAACAAAGACGCGGGCGCCGACGGGGCAAGTCGTCGGCTGAAGGCCCACGGAACAGGCCCGGGCACGAGGCCGAGAGCAGCGATTCGAGGTAAGCGGATACTGCTTCAGACCGGCCCGGATTATTGGCCCTCGCGGATGACGGGGTTGCGCAAGATGCCGATGCCGGTGATCTCGATCTCGATCGTGTCGCCGTGCTTGACGTTCGCCGGGCTGCCCTCGGTCCCCATCCACACGACATCGCCGGGATACAGGGTCAGGTATTGCGACATCCGGCTGATGAAGGTCGCGACGCCGTAGATCATGTGGTTGGTGCGGAACCGGTCGGTCTCGCGGTCGCTGACCCGCACGATCGTTTCGGCCTTGTCGAGATCGAGGTCGGTTTCGATCCACGGCCCCATCGGCTTGAAGGTGTCGGTGTTCTTGGCGCGCCACAAGGTGCGGTCGTTGCGCTGCCAGGTGCGCTCGCTCATGTCGTTGCCGATGGTGTAGCCGAGCACGCAGGACAGCGCCTCGCTCTCCGACAGGTGCTTGGCCCGGGTCCCGATTACCGCCACCACTTCGGCCTCGTACTGCACGAGTTCGCCGGCATCACGCGGGATCACGATCGCCTCGCCATGGGCGATCAGCGCATTGTTGGCGCGATATCCGATATCGGCGGCCGGCGGCAGTTTCGGCTCCTCGCCGCGCTTCTTCGCCATCTCGGTGACGTGCTCGGCGTAATTGAGCCCGGCGGCGTAGAAGGTCTTCGGCACCACCGGTACCAGGTACTTGATCTCCCGCAGCTTGTGGCGGGTTCGCGTGGCCTCGTATCCGTCGAACGGATCGCCTTTGACCTCGACCGCCTCGTCGCCTTCGATGATGCCGTAGGCCTCGCGGCCGTTCGCCTCGAATCGCAGCCAGCGCATGTGCCTCTCCTCTCGGCATGAACCCGGGAAATTATAGCCGACCCCGAAGCGAGTCACACCAGCCCCGATATCGGGACAGTTCGGGATTTTAACAGACCTCGGGCCGGTGCCGCCTCCCCCTTCCTTCCCGGGTTTTCGACCGAGGTGCCGGCCATGTCGATTCCAAGATTGTCGCCGCGGAAACCCGCGGCTATCGGGCGAATGGCCAATCTTCGGTTGGGTAGCGGGCAGCAGTCTCTACCTTTCGTCGATCCGCCCGCATTTCTCGGCCGGCGCGGTGAAATTTGCCGGGCCGCCGCCTTTTTGCTGCCGCGACCATTGCCTATAACAGGGAGAACGGGGAGAGGCGGGGCAAGCGGGCCGATGACGGAGCGCACGGGGATCGCAGGGGCCGCCGCCGGTTTCATGCTCGGCGGCTTGACGCGGCTGGCCAAATTCAGCGTCAGCAAGGCAGCCGCGTTCAGCTATGCGGTCGCGGTGGGCGTGGCCGGCAATCTGGTCTTCGAGTACGTGCATAGCGGCCAGCAGCATGAGGCCGTGCCGAATTCCGCCTCCGGAAGCGCGACGGCCGGGGCGGGCGCCAAACCGGCGCCGAGTCCCGTCGCCACCGTAAGCATCGCGCCGAAGCCGGCCGTGCCCGAAGCGAAATCATCGGCGGCGCCGGCTCCCGCGGCATTGCCGGCTCCGGCCGCATCGGACGGCGCTCCCGCCACCTCGCGGCCGCCGCCCGGAAATGCGCTGCCGGCATCCTTCCCGCCGGCTCCGGCGGCATCGGCCCCGGCCTCGCCGATAACGCCGACCGCGCCGACGACCGCCGGCAAGGGCGCATCGGGGCCTTCGGCCGGAACGCCGCCGGCGGCAACAGCACCAGCGGCTCCGCCGCCAGCCAGCGCCTCCGCCGCGCCCGATCGTCCGGCCGGCACGGAGGCGAGCGTGCCGCCGCCGCTCGCGGGAGCTCCCGCCAGCACCAGCGCGGCCCCGGCAAGCACGGCTCCGGCAAGCACGAGCACGCCCCCCGCAACCGTCAGCCCGCCGCTGCCTTCGGCCGCGGCGCAGAATACGGGTGCGCCCGTGCAAGGCAACACGCCGGGACCCGGCAGCGGCGGCCTGTACTGATATTCGAGGCGGCGGGCCCGAGGCGACCGGTCGGGGCGATCGGTCGGGGCGATCGGTCGGGACCGGTTACCCGAGTAATGTCCCCCGCTTTGCTGCAAAAGGGAGGGGTTAATGCCCGAAATTTCCGTGCGCGGCGTCAATATCCGTTACGAGATCCTCGGCGAAGGCGGCCCGTTCATCGCGCTGCAGCCGGGAGGGCGCCGCGGGCTGGTCGCGGTCAAGCCGCTCGGGCAAAAAATCGCCGAGGCGGGATATCGGGTTGTGGTCTACGACCGGCGCAATTGCGGCGCTTCGGAAATCGCCATCGAGGGGCAATCCGAGAACGAGGTCTGGGGCGAGGATCTGCATGAGCTGCTGTCGCGGCTTGACGCGCTGCCGGCCTATATCGGCGGCAGCTCTTCGGGTTGCCGGCTGGCGATGATCCTGGCCCTGCGCCGCCCCGAGGACGTCCGCGGTCTGCTGCTGTGGCGCGTGACCGGCGGTGCCTACGCCGCAAGCCATCTGGCCAACCAGTACTACACCTCGCACATTGCGGCGGCGCAGCAGGGGGGCATGATTGCGGTGTGCGCGATGGAGCACTGGGCCGAGATGATCCGCAACAATCCCGGCAACCGCGAGCGGCTCATGCGCATCGACCCGGACGATTTCATTGCCCGGATGACGCAATGGCGGCGCAGCTTCGAGGCCGGCGCCGATTATCCGGTGATCGGGCTCAGCCCCGCCGAACTGCGCGCGATCACCGTGCCGACCTGCATCATTCCGGGCAACGACCGCGTACACCCGCGCCAGCCCGGGCAGATTGCGCATCGGCTGATACCGAACAGCGAATACCACGAGGTACTGGGCGAAGACCGTATGGATCTCGATGTCGCGCTCGAGGAGTGGGACGCCAAGGAAGGCCTGCTCGCCGCCATCTTTATCGATTTTTTGCGCCGTCAACCGCGCGGTTAAGCTTGTTCCCGCGCGCTCGTCCCGCACCCGGCCGCGGGCAGGGTTCAAACCCGCCCTGACCCCAAACGCTTCTGACAATGGGGCAGCTGGGGGTCCGGCCACCCTGTGTGCACGTACTCCACCGCCGGGAGCTGCGGCACAATTTGGTTTGAGGGCCGGAGATCAAGGCCGCGGAAGCTGCTGGGAGCCCGCAATTCGGATCGACAGAAGGCGGCTGCGACAAATCCGCAATGAACCGTTCCCCCGATTCCAGTCCGATTCGACGCCTGCAGGGCGGTGTTCCCGAGCTTTAAGATTAACGACAATCAATTAACCATCTAATTTTTTGCGTAATTCGTAGATATTCGTCAGAAAAAAAGAGACTTCGCCCGGGATATGTAAATGTCGGCAAAGATGATTCTCGTCGTCGAGGACGATGCACTACACCGACGTGTTTTAGGAGACATTCTCAGGGCGGGCGGGTACGAAGTGACCGAGGCGGAAAACCGCGAAGTCGCAATCGAAACGGCGGTCCAGCAAAAGCCGGAATTAGTTTTGCTGAACGCACAGATGACGTCCGACCCGGGTATCGAGATCGTTCGTGCTCTCAGAGCCGACCAGCGCAGCTGGAGCATCCCGATCATCGCGCTGACCGTTCATGCCAGGCCCGGCCAGGAGCAGAGGCTGATCGAGGCGGGGTGCAACGCTCATCATTCGAGGCCGATCAGCGTCCGCGACCTGCTGGTTCTGATCGAGACCTTCTTGTCGCGTCCGATAGCGCGGGTCGCCGAGGCGCCGCCCCTTCCCGGGACCGTTCTGCCGCGTCCCGGCGAGGATCGCTGGCCGTTCCGCCAGAAGGCGGTCGTCGTCTATGCCGTTCGGCGCGGCCTGCTCAGCATCGAGGATGCGTGCGAGCGATATCGCATGTCACTGGAGGAATTCGCGACCTGGGAACGAGCGGTCGAAGAACACGGTGCCCACGGTCTGCGGATCACCCGCACGCAGCTCTACCGCGATGCCCCGCGGCGCCGGCGCATCGAAGAGGATGTGGGTTGACCGGCGGCGCCGCGCCGGCCGGGAAAAGCTGGTGCGGACGGCGGGACTCGAACCCGCACTCCCCGAAGGAAAGCAGATTTTCGTACCACTTCGGCTTGCGCCGCCGGCCCTCTCGCCGAGACCTTGCGGTCCGGCCGGGGACGTTCGTGGTCTGGACTATCCCTTCGCCATAGCCGGATCGCCTCGCGACCCGAACCGTAGGCGCCGCCCGTCTAGTCTCTACACCTTCCCTTCCGGGCGCCATTCGGTACCGGTAGGGCTTGGCTCGGGATTGGCCGGCATTTGCAGCAATGCCGGCTTTCCCCGAATTTGAGCGGTTCTGCACTCCGGGTTTCCCTGGAGGCACTCCAATGAAGTCTGCTGCGTCTGCCGTTTCGCCACGTCCGCACTAACCGATTCGTCATCGCCGGGCGCCCGCCGCCTGAACCTTCCGGCTCAGCCTTCGATCGGCTGTCCGCCGAGTTTGCGTATCAAGGCCATCAACTCGACTGCGGCCGCCGCAAGCCGAACCTGCTCGGTCCCGCGAAGCACCAAGGTTACGCCGAAATCGCTGCGGCGGTAATAGGGGTAGGACCCGATCTCCAGATCCGGATACCGCTCCTGCAGCGCGCCAAGATCCCGGGCCAGGGCTCCCTCGGCCAAACTGCAGCTGATGCTGCGGCTCAGCAATTTGGCGCCTCCGATCAGGCGAAGCCGCAGCTCGTTGAAAATCGCCCGCATGATCTGGGGGACGCCCGGCAACACATAAACATTGCCGATCTGAAACCCCGGCGCGCGCGAGATCGGGTTGGGCAGCAGCACCGCCCCTTGCGGGACATGCGCCATGCGCAGGCGGGCCTCGTTAAGGCCGCCCGGCGGATAATGCGCTTCGAGCAGACGCCTTGCTTCGGGATGCAGGATCAGCGGCACCCCGAACGCGTCGGCGACGCATTGCGAGGTGATGTCGTCATGGGTCGGCCCAATGCCGCCGGTCGTGAAAACATGGTCGAAGCGGTGCCTGACCTCGTTGAGCGTCGCGATGATGGTCGCCGCGTCGTCCGGGATGACCCGGGCCTCGCGGACCCGTATACCCGCCTCGTTCAGCCCCTCGGCAAGGAAGGCAAGATTGGCATCCTGGGTGCGCCCGGACAGAATCTCGTTGCCGATGATCAACACGCAGGCGGTCACGGTGTTCGATGCCGCCATCATCTCCCCGCGCCCGGGTTCGCCGTCGCTCATCGCTGCTCTGGCCCGCCTGCGATTGTGCCTGTCCGCCCGCCTTCATAGGCAATGCCGGGCGATGGCGCAACGTGTCGGGGATTGCCACTGGGCCCAACGGTGCCCAGTTTTGCAAGAGCGCCGAAGCGCCGCTTTGTTGCCGCGGACGGCGGATCGGATTATCACCTCAAGCGGCGGGCCTGCGCCGCGGATCAGGGACGAAGAGCATCAGTCATGCAGCAGGATCTCGCGATGGGCCTCGGCCTGGCCCGCGGCTCGCCCCGCGAGGGACAGATCAAGATCCACGGCCCCGAAGCCTTCGAGGGCATGCGTCGCGCCGGACGGCTTGCCGCCGAGACCCTCGACTTCATCGCCCCTTATGTGCGGCCCGGGATCGCCACAGGCGATCTCGACCGGCTGTGCCACGGCTTCATCGTCGATCGCGAGGCCATCCCGGCCCCGCTCAATTATCGCGGCTTCCCCAAGTCGATCTGCACCTCCGTCAACCATGTCGTCTGCCATGGCATACCAGGCGATCGCCGACTGATGGAAGGCGACATCGTCAACATCGACGTAACCGTGATCCTCGAGGGCTGGCACGGCGATACCAGCCGCATGTTCTTTGTCGGCGAACGCATCCCGGTGAAGGCGCGAAAGCTTGTGGATGCAACCTATGAAGCGATGATGCATGGCATCGCGGTGGTCCGGCCGGGGCTTCGGATCGGCGCGATCGGCGACGCGATCCAGCGCTATGCCGAGGGCCAGCGGTATTCGGTGGTGCGCGATTTTTGCGGCCACGGGGTCGGGCGCGTATTCCACGACGCGCCGTCGATCCTGCATTACGGACGGCCCGAGGACGGGCCGCTGCTGCGCGAGGGCATGTTCTTCACGGTCGAGCCGATGATCAATGCCGGACGGTATGATGTGAAGGTGCTGAGCGACGGCTGGACCGCGGTGACGAAGGACCGCTCGCTGTCGGCGCAGTTCGAGCACACGGTGGGCGTGACCGCGACGGGGCACGAAATCTTCACCCTGTCCCCCGCCGGGCTGCATCGGCCGCCCTACGCGCTCGCCTCGCCGGAACCGAGCCCGACAGGGTGAGCCGCGAGGCAATTGGACGCACTCCGCTGATCTCGGCCGGCAATCGCGTGCGGGCACCGGCGAGTCCTGCCCGTCGGGAACCCGGCGGACGCGACCTGTTTACGACACCCCCGCCGCTCGGTAGGGTCTCCCGATGATGCGGGCCGAGGATGACGGCCGAAGCTTTGCCCGCCCCGCCGCCGTGCAAGGCAGGCTGGGCGCGGCGGGCGCGTTCGCCGCTTACGCGCTGCGCCGGTTCAACCGGGATGGCTGCTTCGCGGCCGCCGGGGCGCTGAGCTACACGACTCTGGTCTCGCTGGTGCCGCTCGGGGTCATCGCGCTCGGGGCGCTGTCGGTGTTTCCGATCCTCACCGGCGCCCGGGACGAATTGCTCGGCATCGTCTTCCGCAATTTCGTGCCGGAGATCAGCGAGCAGGCGGCCTATTGGTTCCGCTACTTTGCCGGCTCCGCGGCGCAGACAACGGCGGTCGGCGTCATCGGCATTTCCGCAACCGGCATCCTGCTGCTGGTCACCGTCGAGGACCAGCTCAACCTGATCTGGCGGGTGACCTCGCCGCGGCCGTGGGTGCAGCGCGTGCTCGCCTATTGGACCCTGATGACGCTGGGGCCGCTGCTGATCGGCTTCAGCCTGTCGTTGTCGACCTATTTCGCGATCGCGGCGCGGCATGCCGGCTTCGACCCGCAGGCCTTCGCGACGCTGGAGAGCGGGGTGGAGCACGGACTGGCGCGCTTCGTGCCGTTCCTGCTCGAACTTGTCGCCTGCACGCTGCTTTATTGCGTCATTCCGAACTGCACGGTGCGCTGGCGGGACGGTGCGCTCGGCGCGGTCACCGCGACCGTAGCCATCGAGATCCTCAAGATCGGCTATTCGATTTATATCGGCGCGGTGACCTCGTATCAGACGATCTACGGGGCAATCGCCGCGATCCCGATCTTTCTGCTATGGCTGTATCTGGCGTGGATGGCGGTTCTGCTCGGTGCCGTCGTAGCCGCCAATCTGCCGAATTGGCGGGTGGACGAGCGGGTGGCTCAGGTCACCGCCGGAGGGGTGCGGCTCGGTTTCAGCCTGGCGCTGATCGCGGCGATGGCACGGGCGCAACGGCGTGGGGTGCGGCGCGGTACCCCGGCTCTCGCGGGCGAACTCGGGGTGCCGACCTCGGTCATCGACGAGCATATGACGCGCCTCGCCACCGCCGGTTTTGTCGCCCACACCCAGGACGGCGAGTGGGTGCTGGCGTGGAACCCGCAGGACGCCACCCTGCACGATCTCTACGAAGCTCTGAGCCTGCCGCTCGCGGGCAGCTGGATCGCCCGGCCGGTGGCGCCGTGGCAGCGTCAGGTCGCGCCGGCGATGGACCGCATCATCACGGCCGAAACCGCGGCGATGCAGGTCACGATTTCCGAGATCATCGCCGAAGTCCGAATGCCCGGAGCCCGTCCGCGACAGCCGGCGGCGACGGAAAAGATCCTGTCGGAATGAGGCTGCATGGTTTCGCCTGATGTTTTGCTCCGATGACCTCCGCGATGATCGACGAGATTGCCGAGAGTGAGCCGCTGACCCCGTTCCGCCGCTGGCTCGATGCCGCCGCAAAGGCCGAGCCGCTGGCCGAAGCGATGATGCTGGCGACCGCAACGCGGCAGGGCACGCCGTCGCTGCGGGCGGTGCTGCTGAAGGGGCTCGATGCCCGCGGTTTCGTGTTCTACACCAATCTGGAAAGCCGCAAGGCCGAGGAATTGCTCGCCAACCCGCAGACGGCGTTGTCTTTTCATTGGAAATCTCTGGCACGGCAGGTCCGTATCGAGGGATTTGCCGAACTGGTGCACGAGGACGAGGCCGAGGCGTATTTCGCCAGCCGGCCGAGGGAGAGCCAGATCGGGGCGTGGGCCTCCGAACAGTCGCGTCCGCTGCCTGACCGCGAAATGCTGGAACGCCGCGTGGCGGTCCTGACGCGGCGTTTCGCCGAGCACCCGGTAGTGGTGCGGCCGGCGAACTGGTCGGGGTTCCGGGTGCGGCACGATCGTGTCGAGTTCTGGCAGGAGCAGCCCTCGCGCCTACACGATCGTCTCGTGTTCATTCGTGAAGGCGAGAAATGGCGCAGGCAACGCCTGTTCCCTTGAGCCCCGGTCCGGCGGCGAAACGGCTGCGGACCCGCGCAACCTACGCATCCGTGGCGGTCGCGGCGGTGCTGATTGCGATCAAATTCGTGGCTTGGCTGAACACCGGCTCCGTCGCGCTGTTGTCAAGCCTGGTCGATTCGCTGCTCGACATGGCCGCTTCCGTCCTCAACCTTTTCGCGGTGCGGCAGGCCACCGTGCCGGCCGACCGCGAACACCGGTTCGGCCATGGCAAGGCCGAGCCGCTCGCTGCGCTGGCGCAGTCGGCCTTCATCTCCGGCGGGGCTCTGCTGCTGCTGGCCGAGGCCGTGCGGCGCCTGATCTGGCCGATAGCGGTGCAGAACCCACCGGCCGGCATGGCGGCGATCGCGATTTCGCTGGCGCTGCAGGTCGGCCTTGTCCTGTACCAGCGCCGGGTGGTGCGCCGTACCGGTTCGCTGGCGATCGGTGCGGATGAACTGCATTACCGCGGCGATATCCTGTTGAGCGGCAGCGTGCTGCTCGCGCTGGCGCTCGACAGCATTGTCGATATGCCGCTGATCGATCCGCTGTTCGGTGCCGGGATCGGCGCCTGGATCATCTACAGCGCCGCGCGGGTCGCCGGCCTGTCGCTGCGACAACTGATGGATCGGGAATTGCCCGACGACGAACGTGCCAAAATCCGCCGTATCGTCGAAGAGCATCCCGAGGTCGCCGCGGTACACGATTTGCGGACCCGCGCCGCCGGCCCGAGCGCGTTCATTCAGCTGCATTTGGAGATGGATGGCAGCATGAGCCTGGCGCACGCGCACCAGGTATCGGATGCGGTCGAGGCGCGGGTACGCGCCGCTTACCCGAACGCTGAAGTGATTATTCACCAGGATCCGGCCGGAATTGTCGAGCCGCGCCAGGTCTTTCCGGCAGCAGAACGGGCGTGAGCCCGGCAGCATAACGATGCCCGCTGACCAGCGCCGGCCGGGGCGCCGGTCACGTCGCGGTTCAGCGTGCCGGCCCCAACCTCACCCAGTCGTGTGATACCGGCGGGAAGCGAGACCGCGACCGTTGCTCGACTACGACATCATGATCACGGCCGCATGGCCGATCACGGCTGCGGCAGGGCGACGTGCCCCGGCGCCACGGCAGGGGCGGATGCCGCAGTGCATACCCGGTCCCGGCCCGACGCCTTCGCGGCATAGAGGGCGCGATCGGCAGCCGCAACGAGATCGTCGGGATCCGGAAAATCCGGCCGCTGCGCGAAGGTTGCGACCCCGAGGCTGATTGTGACGATGCGGTCCGGATTGCAGGCATGCTCGATGCGCAGCGCCCGAACCGCGGCGCGCGCCCGCTCGGCGATTTCCACCGCGCCCGCCAACGGCGTGCTCGGCAGCAGAATGGCGAATTCTTCGCCGCCATAGCGGGCGGCGAGATCGGCGGGCCGGCGCAGCAGCCCCTTCAGACTGACCCCGATCGCCCGCAGGCAGCGGTCTCCCGCGGGATGGCCGTAACTGTCATTGAACATCTTGAAGTGATCGACATCGAGCATGATCAGGCTTAGAGCAGTGGCCTCGCGCGCGGCGCGACGGAACTCGGCGTCGAGCGTCTCGTCGAAATGCCGCCGGTTGGCCAGCCCGGTCAGACCGTCCTCTTTCGTCAGCGCGGCCAACCGACGGTTGGCTTGCTCCAGGCGCTCCTCGGCCCGCTTGCGCGCCGAGATGTCGCGCACCGAGACCACGAAACCGTCGCCGTCCGGCAGCTGCCGCCGCCGTGCCTCGACCCAGACCGCGCCGCCATCCTTGCGGATCACGCGATAGATCGCCTGGGTCAGCTCCCTTCCGAGGAGAGCGCCGGAACTGGTGAAAGAGGCGACCCATTCGGGGCGGTCGTCGGGATGAACCAGTTCGCCGTTGGGACGGCCCAGCAATTCCTCGGGCTCGTATCCGAGAAGCTCGCGGCTCGCCGGCGATACATAGAGGCGCCGCGAATCCGGCCCGATGCGCATGATCATGTCGGTGGTGTTTTCGGCCAGCAGGCGATAGGCGGCCGCGGTTCGCGCATGCGCTGTCTCGACCCGTTGGCGCTGGCGGATTTGCGCGGCGAGCCGGGCTCCGAGCAGCCCGATGACCAGAATGACGATCGCGGTACGCACCAGATGGGCCCGCAGGTTGGTGCGCCAAGGCTTCAGGATGTCCTCTACCGCCAAGGCGACCGAAATAACCAACGGATAGGAGCCGACCCGGCGATAGCTGGTCAGCCGCACGATTCCATCCGCTGAAGACGTCAACTCCACGGTCCCCATCGGGGCACGCGGCAGGTAATCGCGGAAGAGCGGGCCATTGCCGAGACTTCTGCCGATATTGGCCTCGACGAACGGGCGCCTCGCCAGCACGATGCCATCGGCAAGCAGCAGCACGATCGCGCCGTGGCGACCGAGCTCGAAGGTGTCATAGAAATCCTGGAAATATTTGATGCTGATCTCGGCCGCGACGACCCCGGCGAAGCTGCCATCGGCGCGGTCGAAACGGCGAGACAGCGGAATGATCCAAGAGCCGGCGAGTTTTACAGGCGTCCCGAGGTGAGGGTCCGTCCCGGGATGGGTGCGATGATATTCCAGGTACTCGGCGCCGCTGTGTCGGCATTGGGATGCTGCTTGCGGCAGACTGGTGGCCACGCACTCGCCGTCGGCATTGGCGACGACAAACCCGACCAACGCAGGAAAGCTGGCAATCCGCATGGCCATGATATCATGCAGCTGTCCAAGGTTTTCGGGGCTCCCGCCGTCGATTTCGAGACGGCGTGTTAACCCGATTATCGTGGCATCGGCAGTGCGGATCGTGTCCTCGGCGTGCTGCCCGAGCGACCGGGCCAGGTTGGCGCCGGCACGGCGCCCATAGTCGATCTCGCGCGAGCGCTGCTGCCAGGCATCGACGAGATCGAGGCCGACCAAGGTAAGGCAGATGAGCGCGACGAAAGCCGCCACCCCGAGCTGCAGGGGACGCGGCAATGCGATCGATCGCCGATAGCGACTTGGCCAAATCCCGGAGAGGTTCATCTTCTTGGCGCTTTCGCGCCAGAATCCGGCTCTGCCGTTAATATTGGGTTACGAGCGAATCCTTGCCCGCAGCGATGCTCCCGATGGACACGCCGGGACGACCCCATGGCCCCGGTCTCGGCTCTGGCTCGGTCCACGCACCGCCCGAACGCGGCCCCGCAGCTGCTCGCGCCAGGCCGCGATCGGGCGCCGCGATCGGGCGCACCCGATCACGCCACGCGCGGCAGACCGAGCCGGTTCAAAACATCGGCGAGACCCGCCACCAGCGCCTCGATGTCCTCATCGTCGTGGAGCGGGGTCGGGGTCAGCCGCAGCCGTTCGGTGCCGCGCGGCACCGTCGGATAGTTGATCGGCTGCACATAGATATGGTGGCGTTCGAGCAATTCGTCGCAGGCGGCCTTGCAGCGCGCCGCGTCGCCGATCAGCACCGGCACGATATGGCTGTCGGACGGCATCGCCGGCAGTTGCATCTCGGCGAGGCGCCGCTTGACGCGTGCGACACGATCCTGGTGCCGCGCCCGTTCGGCGCCGCTGTGCTTGAGATGGCGCACCGCCGCAAGCGCCCCCGCCGCGAGAGCCGGCGGCAGCGAGGTGGTGAAGATGAACCCCGGCGCATGGCTGCGCAGGAAATCGACCAGCGCCGCCGACCCGGCGACGTAGCCGCCCATGACCCCATAAGCCTTGGCCAACGTGCCCTGAATGACCGTGGGCCGGGACGCCATGCCATCGCGCTCGGCGATCCCGCCGCCCCGCGGGCCGTAAAGCCCGACGGCATGCACCTCATCAAGATAGGTCATCGCGCCGAAGCGCTCGGCGACCTCGCAGAGCGCGGCGATCGGCGCGATGTCGCCATCCATCGAATACACCGACTCGAAACAGACGAGCTTCGGCGTCCTTGCCGGCAGCGGCGCGAGAAGCCGTGCCAGATCGTCGGGGTCGTTGTGACGGAAAACGTGCTTTTCGGCTCGGCTGTTGCGGATGCCGGCAATCATCGAGGCGTGGTTCAGCGCATCCGACAGCACGACCGTGCCGGCGATCTCGCGCGCCAGCGTCGAGAGGGTGGTCTCGTTCGCGACATAGCCGGAGGTGAACACCAGCGCCGCCTCGCGCCGATGCAGATCGGCAAGCTCGCGCTCCAGCAGCAGGTGCAGGTGATTGTTGCCGGAGATATTGCGGGTGCCGCCCGCGCCGGCGCCGGCTTCCTGCAATGCGGCCGACATCGCCCCGATCACCGCCGGGTGCTGCCCCATGCCGAGATAATCGTTCGAGCACCATACCGTGACCTCGGCGCCGAGGCGGTGGTCGAAGGCGCGCGGAAAGCGGCCGCGGCGCCGCTCGATGTCGGCGAAGACGCGATACCGTCCCTCGGCGCGAAGCGCATCGAGCCGCTGCCGGAAAAAGCTTTCGTAATCCATCGCCGGTCGGGCTGATCAAGACCGGTAACCATAGCACGAACCCGCGGTAGCGGTACGGGACGCACTGCCGCGGGCGCAGCCCTATTTGTTGGGCCGGCACACAAAGGTGGCGCGAGCGGGCAGCAGCAGCGGGCAGTGCAGCAAGTACCAATCCGTGCTGACCGGCTCCGCCGTGGTGTTCGGGCTGCATTCCTGCTGCGCCGCGTTGCGCACTTGGGCCAGCGAGGTCCATAGCGTGTCGTAGCAGATCGCGACCCGTGAGCCGGGATCGACGACCCCTTCCGGTGCCGGCCGCGGCGCCGTCGCATACGGCGCGAAATCGGCGCAGCCTGCGAGGCTGACGAGCCCCGCCAATATGAGAAGGCGCGCCTCCCTCATCCCGCCAAAGCCTGTTCGAGAAAGATGCCGGCCGCCATGACGCGGGGGTCGTCGCCGATGCGGCCGACCAGCTGTACCGCGGCGGGCAGGCCGCCGTTGCCCCGGCCCGTAGGGACGCTGACGCAAGGAACGCCGAGCAACGTCCACATCCGGTTAAAGATCGGGTTGCCGGTATGACCGAGCCCGCGCGGCGCCCCGCCTGGCGCCGCCGGAACCAGCAGGGCATCGCAATCGCCGAAAAAGGCATTGAGGCCGGCGCGGGCCGCCGCGGCGCGACGCAGCGCAGCCTCATAGGCATCCGGACCGATCGCCATTCCGTCGTCGAGCATTTGGGCGAGGCTGGGCGACAATTCGGCGCTGTGGCGGATGCGTTCATGGGCGAGCGCGCGTACCAGTTCGAACCCCATCACGGTCATCTGCGCTGCGGTCAGTTCCTCATGCTCGGGCGCGAGCGCCAGCTCGCGAACCTGCGCGCCGGCGCGGTCGAGCGCCTCGCGGGCGTCGTCGAGCGCGGCGGCAGTCTCCGGCTCGGCTTCCCGCCACATCGGCGTGCGGTAGAGACCGTAACGCGGCGGCGCTTCCGGCGCCGCAAGGTCGCGCAACCCGGGTCGGCCGGCGACAACCCCGGCGAAGAAGGCCGCGTCCGCGACGTCCGCGGCAAAGACCCCGATCGTATCGAGACTGTCCGCCAGGCCTTTAACCCCGGCCCGCGGGATTACGCCGAAACTCGGCTTGTAGCCGATACAGCCGCAGAATGCGGCGGGGCGGATCACCGAGCCGGCGGTCTGGGACCCGAAAGCGAGCGGCACCATTCCATCGGCGACCGCGGCGGCCGAGCCGCTCGATGAGCCGCCCGGGGTATGCTCGAGATTGTGCGGGTTGGCCGTCTTGCCCGGGGTGAAGCAGGCGAATTCGGTAGTGACGGTCTTGCCCAGGACCACGGCGCCGGCCGCGCGGGCGAGCGCGACGCAGGCGGCATCGGCCGCCGGGCGGTGGCCGCGGTAGATCGGCGAGCCGTAGGCGGTCGGCATGTCCGCCGTGTCGATCAAGTCCTTGACCGCAATCGGAATGCCGTGCAGCGGACCGCTCGGCCCCTCCGCGTCGCGCTGCCGCGCCGCCGCGAGCGCCAGCTCCGGGTCGAGGTATTCCCAGGCGCCGACGGCGGTTTCGCGGCCGGCGATGCGATCGAGGCAGGCGCGGACCATTTCCTCCGCGGTCAGCCGGCCGGCGGCGATTTCACGGGCGGCAGCACGGGCGGACGGCAGACGGGGATCGAACACCGGGCGGTCTCCTCACGACAGCCCGCAACCCTAAACCGGCGTCATGCGCCACGGAAGCTTGATGCGCGGCCGAACTCCCGGCAGTGTGAACTGATGGCCGAGAACCCCGAAGATCGCGACGAACCCGCAAGCCGGGGGCCGGCTGTCGTGGGCCTCGTCGTCGTCGTCGTGCTGGTCGTGATCGCGTACTTCCTGGTTATGTCGCTGCGCCGGACCGGCGAGCTGCAGGATTGCGCGATGTCGGGCCGCACCAATTGCGCCGTGATCGACTCCCCCAGCGGGAGTCGCTAGCCCGGTCGCCCAAGGAGCGCACCGCGGCGCTGGTTGCCGGCTCGGTTCCCGGTCCGACAAGGGGTCGGCGTTTACCGGATTGCAAGGCTGGTGCTGTAGGGCCGTCATTCGGGCCAATGCGGCTGATGCCGACCCGCAGCCTGGAGTTGCAATCATGATGGCGCCACGATCGAGCCCGAAACAATATGTCGGCCATCGCCGCTTCGCGGTCGCGGCATGAGCGCGGTCGCTCTTGCCGACAGCGTCGCGTCGGGGAGCTTTCGCGAGCACCTGCTGCCGACCAGTTTCGCGGAGCGCGGCGCCTCCGTCCCGTTTACGACGCCGCTGCTGGCGCATGCACGCGTGCGCCAGGGCTGGCGAGGCCGATTTGAGCTCGTGATCCTCAGCTTTGCCGGCGGCGCCGGACATTATGTCGTGCCGTGGCAGATCGCGCCGGATCTGGTGCCGATGACGGCGCATGACCGGCTGTTGCACCAAGAGGTGCTATCGCGCGCCGCGATCAACCCGCAGGGCGTTCGCGAGGCTGCGCTGGCCGTCGCGGAGACCGGCCTCGCCGGTCCCGATGTCGCCGAAGCCGCGCAACGCGCAATGGCCGCCGAAAACGAGGCGAAGCTCCTCGACAAGTCGAGCCTGATGGTGCAGGTCATCGCAGCGGTCGACGAGACCAAAGCGGCCGCGCTGACCCCGGTGATTTCACAACCCGAAGGCCCGCCCCGCATTCGCGAGGCGTTCTTCTCGCTCGGGGAACGCGTCAGCCTCGATCCCGAGGCGTTTGACCGGCGCTTGTCGGAGCTGAGCCAGTTCAGCTATTTGGTCGGAACCGCCGAGAACCCCGCTCCGGGACGGCTGCGCCGATTGCTGGCACAGCTCGATGAATTCCAGACCTCGATCGCGGCCTGGGGGGCGCAGCATCTCGGGACCGCTGCTGAGCACGCGGCCTATTGCGCCAATGCGGCGGGACGGACACTGCTGGTGGGCGGCGCCGCGCTGGGCGATTTCGAAGCCGCCCTCGACAGCCCGCGCGAAGTGGTCGCCGAGTGGGGAACAAGAGCCCGCGCGGTCGCCCGCGCCGCGGCCCGTCTGGCCTGGGTCGTCGATGGCTGGGAGACGATCACGATCGCATGGTTTGCCGCCGACAGCGAATCGACGCAGATCGACGCGCTGGCCCAGATCGTTCCGGCCGTACCAATTCTGCCGCGTGACGAGGCCAAGCTGGACGAAGAAAGCGGGGCGGCGGGGCCGATCGAGGGGCGACGCCGCGGCTGGGTCAGGACCAGCCAGGATTGGCGCACCGGGGAACCGGATTCCGAGATCGTCCAGCGCCTCGAAGCGATCAAGGCGAAACTGACATGACGGAGTTGGCCGCAGCGAAGCCGCTCACGCCGGGAAACCTCGCGGGGCTTTCAAGCAAGCTGATGACCGTCACCGACGAGATGTTCGTTGCGGTGATCGACCAGCTTGGGCCGGTGACGGCCAGTCCGGATGTGATCCAGCTCCTCAACGAGCTGCGCCCGCGGCTGCGGCGATTGCGGCCGCTGCGGCCGCTGTCGCTGAAACGCCTGCTGTGCCGACCGTTCGAGGATCTGCTGACCTCCGATCCGGCGGCGACAGAGGCCGCGACGCGCATCCCCCGGGCCGAAATCTCCGCTTGCTGGGGCTTGCTCGCGGCCGGCGCCGACGCCGAGCTGGCGGCACTGCAGGCGCGTTTGGCACGGCTCTCTCCGGACCAGCCTCTGCCGGTCTACGAGCTTGCCTGCAACTTGTGGGAGGTGGCGGCTCGCACGCTCGGCGCGCCGCCGCCGGCCGAGCCGACCCTGGTGCAGTCAACACCGCCGCGCCCGCCGCATCTCGAACTAGTCGTCGAGACTCTGGCGGCGGCCTCGGTCATCGAGCAGTTCAAGCGCGAGCTTCCGGACCGGCCGTTTGGCCCGATCGAGGACGCGACCGCCGGTTTGATCATCTCCTGCGCCCGCCAACTGCTCGGCGGCGGGCTGCCGATCAGAGGCTTTTTGCTGGTCGTTGCCGCGCGGGCGCGTTCGCCCTCGTCGCTGATCGAGTTGTTGGCCCGCGCCGGCTTCGGCGTTCCCGCCGGGCTCGACAATTTCGCGGTCGAGCGTCTGGTCGAGGCCGCCGCCCGGTTCGGGGACGGGATCGCGACCACTGCCCCCGAAGCGCTGGCGCGCGATGCGGACGAGATGCTCGTTAGCCTGACCGAAATGCGCAATGTGGTGGGCGAAGCGGCGCGATCGGGCCTGGCGCGGAGCGGGCCCGAAATCGAGACCACGGTGCGGGCGGCGCTGGGCTCGCGCGTGATCGACCCTGCCCCCGCCGCGCTGGGCGCCGCTCTCGAAGCCGATGCCTCGACCGATACTCTGCGCACCGCCGAATCCCACGCTCGGGCGCTGCGCCGCTCACGCCGCGCGGCCGCTTCAGTCGGTCTCGGCGAGCAGGCAGAGCAGACGATCGCGGCGATGCAGGGCCGGCTTGAGGCCCGCATCCGCGACGAACTTCAGCGCACCGGCGGGGGGTTGCCTTCTCTCGGCAGCGGCGAGGGAGCGGCGCTGTTCCGCGCCATCCGCATGGTCGAGCTGCTGTCCGGACCGGAAACGGCAAGACCGCATCTGCTCGCGGCGATGAGCAAGAGCGGCAAACGCTGAGCCCTGCCGGGAAGCCGTTGTGATCTACTCTTGCCACATCCGCGTCGCGCCCAGTCGGGATGGCGGTTTCAGGAGGCGATGAAGCGGTCGATCTTGCGATGCCGAAACCGCCACGCGCCGCCCTGCCGCACCATCTGGTCATCGTAGCCCCCGCCGGAACCGATCTTCGGCCCCTCCGGGCTGTTTTGCACCACGGTCCAGTTCGAGCGCACCGCGGCTCGCTCGCCGTCGAGCGCGATGACGATGTTGGTCACCAGATGCACCGCGCGCGGCCGGGAATCGCCGGCCCGCGCCCGGATGTCGCGCGCCAGCGCCGCAATCGCTTGGCGCCCGGTGGCCTTGCCGAAGGCAGTCTCCCAGGTGCCATCCTCAGTGAACAAGGCCGCCATCTCGCCGAATTGGCCGCCGTCAAGCCGAAAACAGTACTCGGCCATGACTTCGCGGATGGCGTCCTTTTCCTCGATCGCGCTGGTCATCACGGCCTCCGAACATCGTGGTCGATCGCCACATTAGCACGCCGGCTTGCCGCCGCTTGCGGCCTGCGGCGGAAGCCCGAAGCGGCGTGTCCCGCTTTTCACGGCGACCCGCAATGCCGCCCCCGGCGCGGCCCCCGAACCCGCTCTTTCCCGGCAATATGCGAAGACGGCTCGAAGACGAACCTACTCGGCAGCGGGCAGGCGTTCGGGAATGGGGGTCGGCGAGTTCGGTGCGGCGAACGAGCGGTCGATGTCCTGGATCGAGCGCCCGCGCGTCTCGATGCCCAGAAACCAGATCGCCGCCGCCCCGACTAGATACCAGATCGCGAAATAGTTGAGGCCCGGGATCAGCGCGTCGAGCGTCGCCTTCGGGCTGACGTAATTGGACGACCCGGCGATCAGCGCCAACCCGAGCGGGCCGATGAACTTGCCGAGATTGCCGAAGCCGTATCCCAGCCCCATTCCGCTGGCGCGTAGCCGCGCCGGCCACACCTCGGCCATGTACGGGCCGACGATCGAATAGTTGCCGCTGCCGAAGAAGTTCTGCACCAGCAGCATCAGGTAGAACACCGACACCCCGGCAAGCGTGACATCGTGCAGGTAGCCGGCGAGCGACATCGTGGCCGCGGCGATGACGCAACTCAGGACGACTGACGGCCGGCGTCCCATCGCATCCGAAATCCACGAGCAGAACAGGCGTCCGAGGATCGCAGCGACACTGATCCATATCACCAGATAGGAGGCCTCGGCCGGCGTCACCTTGAGCACCAGCACGAACAGGGTCGTCATCCATAGGGTCAGCCCGACCCCGCCGGTTTGGCTGATGCCGGTCAGGCAGGACACCGCGATGCTGCGGGGATACCGGAACAGCTCGCGCCACGAGGTTTTTTCCGGCGCCGGCACCGCCGCCGGAAGGGCGATCTCGCGCGGATCGACCTGCAATGCCCAGGCGATTGAGCGCCGGGCCTCTTCGAGGCGGCCCTTGGCCACCAACCAATGCGGCGATTCCGGAACCCAGGCGCGGATCAGCAGGGTCAGTCCCGCCGGCAACAGGCCTACCGCGAACAGGCCGCGCCAGCCGACGAGTTGCTCGAGATAGGCCCCCGATAGCGCCCCGAGCAATGTGCCGGCGGGCAGCAGCGTCGTCGTCAGGCCGGTGACCCAGCCGCGCTTGGAGGCAGGCACGAATTCCTGCACCACCGCGATATCGACCGTGTAGAGGCCGGTAACCCCGAGCCCGACAAAAAAGCGGCAGATCGACAGGAACAGCCAGCCCTGGTCCGGGGTCAACGCCATCAGGCCGGTGGCCAGCGAGAAATTCAGCACGGTCAGGATCATGACCTTGCGGCGGCCGATCCTGTCGGCCATCCAGCCCCAGAACAGCGAGCCCAGAGGCGCGCCGATGCCCGAGGACAGCAGGATCAGGCCCGACTCCCCGTAAGTCAGATTCCAGCCCTTGATGATGAAGGCGAGGATGAAGCCGATCAGGTAGAAGTCGAAGAAATCGAGCATGTCGCCGACCGTTGCGGCGGCGAAAATCTTCCACTGATTCGCGGTGAGCCTTTTCTGCTGATCGAGCAGCTGTAGCATGCAGTCGCCTCCGAGATGCACCCGGAAGACGGCGCACGGCACAGGCGACAGCCCGCGCTCCCGCACGAGGCCTCTGGTCTTGCAAGAGATGCCGCCGCAAGCCGTGCCGGTCGCCGCCGGGCTGACGTATTCCCCCCATGTCGATGCGGCCGGCGCGCAGGCCGCGCTTTTTGCACACCCAACAATGCGTCGAGTGTGCCGCAACTGTAGCTCCGGCGGCCGCAAACGCCAGTTCAAAATAGGTTATTGCCCGAACCGGGCGAGGCCGCACGGCGGCTTGGCAAGTCCCGCCGCGCAGACCATCATCCGCCTCAGACGAATGAGCCGATGGCAGCCAAAGGAGAACGGGAATGAGCCTCAAGGATATTCTCGTTTGCCTCGATGCGAGCGACGCCGGAACCGAACGGCTGCGGGTGGCCATCCAGCTTGCGCGCGAGCACCAGGCGCATCTCGCCGCGGTCTATGTGCTGCCGCAGGAGACCGACTCCGGGACGCTCTATCCGCCGACCGTCGCCGGGCTCGGCATCGCCGCGCCGGCGGGTGCGACGGATCTGGCGCCGGGCGCGCTCGTCGCCGGCGTGCCGGAGCCCGGCGTTGCGCCGGCGCTGCCGCGCGGCGTCGCGCTCGCCGAGATCATCGAACAGCGCTTCCGTGAGGGGTTGCATCCGCACGGGCTGCACGGCGACTGGCACCCGCTCGCGGAAAGCGACGGGGCCGAACTGCTGATGATGGCGCGGACCGCCGACCTCGTCGTCATCGGGCAGGTCGCGCCGGAACTGCGCGTCCCCTCCGGCTTCCGTCCGGAGGATATCGTCGAGCTCTGCGGCCGGCCGTTGCTGGTGGTGCCCTATGCCGGCAGCTTTCCCAGCCTCGGCCGGCGCGTGCTCGTGGCCTGGGACGGGACGCGCGAGGCCAGCCGCGCCCTGCACGACGCGCTGCCGCTGATGGCCGGTGCCGAGGCAGTGACGGTGCTGACGGTGCGGACGCAGCAGGGCGACCTCGATCGCGGCGATCCCTCGCTCGACCGCGCGGTCCGCCATCTCGAACGGCACGGGCTCGCGGCCAGGGCGGAAGAAACGGTGCGCGGCGACATCGCGATCTCGGATGTGCTGCTGTCGCGGGCCGCCGACCTCGGCGCCGACCTGATCGTCGCCGGTGCGTACCACCATTCGCGGCTGCGCGAAGCCCTGTTTGGCGGCGTCAGCCGCGAGTTGCTGCAGCACATGACCCTGCCGCTGCTGACCTCGCACTAAGCCCGAAAGCATTCTGCCCAGGCTAAACGGGATCGTGATCCGGTCAGGTTGGATCAGCTTTCAAGTATTGGTCCCCTCCCGCGGGGTTGACCCGCGGGTCCACGTCTTGTCGCTCATGCGCGGAACAAAGACGTGGATGGCCGGGACAAGCCCGGCCACGGGGCTGAGAGAAGCGATTCGACGCATGGGGATGCTGCTGTAGTTTAGAACCGGAAAAGGCCATTTGAGCCCGGCTATGTGAGCCGACCATTTGCGCCCAATTATTTGAGCTGGCCATTTGAGCCGGGCTATTTGAACGCGGCTTTTTTGAGCCCGGCTATTTGAGGTTGTCGCGCAGCACCAGCGCCAAACGGACGCCGGCCTTGGCCAGCTGCTGTTTCGCGGCGGCGAGGGCCTTGGTCTCGTAGGCGGTGTCGGCATGCGCCAGCGTCACCGGTCCGCAGCTGTCCTTTTCGCCCTTGCGGCCGGGGAACTGATACTTGCTGCCGGACGCATCCGGGGTCACGGCATAGGCGGTGCTTTTGGCGATCTCGTAGGATTCCTGCGCCCATTCCGCGGGAGTGCCGCTTGCCCAATTCTGGACCTGGGCGGCGTCGATCCCGGAGGCGACCTGCACGGCACCCTTGCCGGGGTCCTTGCCGGCGACCTCGCCGACCAGCGTGTCATCCCAGTAGCTCACCAGCCTTACCGGAGTCTTGGAGGTACCGCTGACGAGCGCCGTACACAGGCCGCCATGGTCGCCCTCGTCGATCGCGTAAAGCGGCTCGTGGATGTCGCCGACCAGGTTCAACAGAAATTTCAGGGCGCTCAGCCGTTCACCCTCGGAGGTGGCCGGCTCGCGCAGCTCCTTTGCAAACTGCTCGATCTTGTCGACGGCGCAATCGTCCTGCGGGCCATGGCTGGCCGGTACCCCCGCCGGCAGCGGCTCGCGGCCGAAGCAGTCGTGCTTCAAGTCGGGATTGTCGGCCTTGAGCCTGACGTGATGCCACTCGGTCGTGGCGGTGCGAGCCTCCTCGCTCTTTTCCCGCAGCACGTCGGCCCAGGTGGCCTCGCTGGCGATGTCGGTTTTGGTCCAGGAATTGCCTTTGTCGGCCGCGAGCAGCGCCAGGACTTTGGCGCGCACCGGCGCGTCGCTCTGCTGCAATACGTGATCGGCAAACAGCGCGATGACCCGGTGACCTTCTGGTCCCCACGCCTCGCCCGGTCGCGGGCCCAAGATCAAAGTCAGGGCGAAGGCGAACGCAAGCGCTAGCAGGCGAGCCGGCCGCATCACGTCACCCTCCCCTCCCTACCGGCCGGCCGCGGTTGGCGGCGAATGCGGTTCAGGCGGCCGCCTTCAGCATGTTTCGCAGGACATATTGCAGGATGCCGCCGTTCCGGAAGTACTCGACCTCGTCGAGCGTGTCGATGCGGCAAATCACCGGCTCCTCGCGGGTGTCGCCGTCGGCATCGTGGATGCGCAGGGTCAACTCCATGCGCGGTTTGAGCCCCTTCTCGACCCCGACGATGTCGAGCGTCTCGTCGCCGGTCAGCTTCAGGGTCTGCCGGCTGGTGCCTTCCTGGAACTGCAACGGCAGCACGCCCATCCCGACCAGGTTCGAGCGGTGGATGCGTTCGAAGCTTTCGACGATGACCGCCTTGACGCCGAGCAGCAATGTGCCCTTGGCAGCCCAGTCGCGCGACGACCCGGTGCCGTATTCCTTGCCCCCGAAGATCACCAGCGGCACGCCGCGGCGCTTGTATTCCATCGCCGCGTCGTAGATCGGCATCACGGTGCCTTCCGGCATCAGCCTGGTCATGCCGCCCTCGACGCCGGGGACCATCTCGTTGCGGATGCGGATGTTGGCGAAGGTGCCGCGCATCATGACGTTGTGATTGCCGCGGCGCGAGCCGTAGGAATTGAAGTCGACCGGGCGCACCTGGTAGCTGATCAGGTACTCGCCGGCCGGGCTTTCGCGCCGGATGCTGCCGGCCGGGGAAATGTGATCGGTGGTGATGCTGTCGCCGAAAATAGCCAGTTCTCGCGCCCCCGTCACATCGTGCAGCGGCTCCGGCTCCTTCGGCATGTTCTCGAAATAGGGCGGCCGCGCCAGGTAGGTCGAAAAATCCTGCCAATCGTAGGTCATGCCGCCGGCCCCCGCGATCTGGCGCCATTGCGGCGGGCCCTCGAGAACATTGCCGTAGCGCCGCTGGAAGCTCTCGCGCTTGACCGCGCTCGCCACCGTTTCGGCGACCTCCTGATTGCTCGGCCAGATGTCGCGCAGATAGACCGGCTTGCCGTCGCTGCCCTCGCCGAGCGGATCGGTCGCGAGATTGGTGCGCAAGCTGCCGGCCAGCGCATAGGCCACGACCAGCGGCGGCGAGGCCAGATAATTGGCCCGCACCTGGGCATGAATGCGGCCCTCGAAATTGCGGTTGCCGGACAGCACCGCGGCCACGGTCAGATCGCCGGCATCGACCGCATCGGACACCGGATCGGGCAATGGCCCCGAATTGCCGATGCAGGTGGTGCAGCCATAGCCGACCAGGTTGAAACCAATCCTGTCGAGGTATTCCTGCAGGCCCGCAGCGGCATAATAGTCGCTGACCACCTGGCTGCCGGGAGCGAGGCTGGTCTTGACCCAGGGCTTGACCTTGAGCCCCTTCTCGACCGCCTTCTTCGCGACCAGCCCGGCCGCCAGCATCACGCTCGGGTTCGAGGTGTTGGTGCAGCTGGTGATTGCGGCGATCACGACATCGCCGTCATGCAATTCGTAATCGGCGCCTTCGACCTTTACCGCGCGCGGCTTGGTCACGCCGGCAACGAATTTCGGCAATTCGGTCGCGAAGGCCTGCGCCGCGTTCGATAGCGGCACCCTATCCTGAGGCCGCCGCGGCCCCGCCAATGACGGTTCGACGGTGGCAAGGTCGAGTTCGAGCGTGTCGGTGAATACCGGGTCCGGCGTATTGGCGTCGCGCCACAGCCCCTGCGCCTTGGCATAAGCCTCGACCAGCTTGACCCGCGCCGGGTCGCGCGCGCTCAAGGTGAGATAGCGGATCGTCTCGGCGTCGATCGGAAAGAAGCCGCAGGTCGCGCCGTATTCCGGCGCCATGTTGCCGATCGTCGCGCGGTCTGCCAAGGCCAGCTCGGCGACCCCGGGGCCGAAGAATTCGACAAAGCGGCCGACGACGCCACGCCGCCGCAGCATCTGCGTCACGGTCAGCACCAGATCGGTCGCGGTCGCGCCTTCCCTGAGCTTGCCCGACAGGCGGAAGCCGATCACCTCCGGGATCAGCATCGACAATGGCTGCCCGAGCATCGCCGCCTCGGCCTCGATGCCGCCCACTCCCCAGCCCAGCACCGACAGGCCGTTGACCATCGTGGTGTGGCTGTCGGTGCCCACCAAGGTGTCGGGATAGGCGATCGTCTTGCCGTCCTCGTCGGTGGTCCATACCACCTGCGACAGGTATTCCAGGTTGACCTGGTGGCAAATGCCGGTGCCGGGCGGCACCACCCGGAAATTGTCGAAGGCGTCCTGCCCCCAGCGCAGGAACCGGTAGCGTTCGCCGTTGCGCTCGAACTCGCGCTTGACGTTGTCGGCGAAGGCCTGGGCCGTGCCGAACTCGTCGATCATCACCGAATGGTCGATGACCAGATCGACCGGCGACAGCGGATTGATCTTCTTCGGGTCGCCGCCGAGATCGAGCATCGCTGCGCGCATCGCCGCGAGATCGACGACCGCGGGCACCCCGGTCAGGTCCTGCATCAGCACCCGCGCCGGGCGGAACGCGATCTCGCGGTCGGAGCTGCGATTCTCCAGCCATTGCGCGAGGGACTTGATGTCGGCCACCGTGACGGTGCGCCCGTTTTCGAGCCGCACCAGGTTTTCAAAGAGGATCTTCAGCGAGAACGGCAGGCGCGAAATATCGCCAAGCCCCGCTGCCTGCGCTGCCGCTTCAAGGCTGAAATAATCGTAATTCCGGCCGTCCACATTGAGGGTGCGGCGGGCTTTCAGGGTGTCGTGACCGGTGACGCTCACGCGATTTCTCCTCTCAACGGCGCTCTTCGGAGGGCGGGCCGCGGCGGCTACGATACTCCGCCGCCCCCCAGGATCAAGGCGGGCGAGGCGGCAGCGGCGGCGCGCAACCGCGCTTCCCCGTCTGCGGTCAACACCAGCTGCCCGCGGGTGGTGCCGGCGACGAGATTGTCCGAGATCGCGTCCTCCCAGACGCAGGTCAGCGGGCAGGTGCTGCCCCAGGCGCCGCGAGCCTCGGCATAGCTGCGCGGCATCGCCGCCACCCATTTCAGGAACTCGTGAAGCAGCAGCTTCGGCTCGCTTGCCATCGAACATCTCCCCGGAATGCCTCGTCCTGTGAAGCTAGGCTCGCCCCGCCCCTGCGTCCAATATATGATTCGGCGGTATTAATACGTGTAGAATATGAATTATGGAACTTCGCCATCTCCGCTACTTTGTCGCGATCGCCGAGGCCGGCAGTGTCACCCGAGCGGCGCAGCGGCTCGGGATTCAGCAGCCGCCACTGACACAGCAGATCCGGGCCCTCGAAGCCGAGCTTGGGGTTATTCTGCTGCAGCGCAAGGGCCGTGGGATTGCGCTGACCCAGCCCGGCGAGCAGCTGGTCATCGAGGCGCGCTCGATTCTCGACCGGGTCGAGGCTGCAGTCGCAGCCACCCGCCGCACCGGCCGAGGCGAGGCCGGCCGGCTCGGCCTGGGGTTTACCAGCTCGGCCTCCTTCCACCCGTTCGTGCCGCGCGCGATCCGGGCCTTCCGCGAAGCCCATCCGCTGGTCGCGCTGACTCTCGAAGAGAGCGGCACCGCGGAGCTGGTCGAGGCATTGCGGCGGGAGCAGCTCGACGCCGCCTTCGTGCGCTCGCCGATCGACGCCGGCTCCAGGGTCGTCGTGCTCTCGGTGCTGGAGGAGGAAATGGTTGCGGCGCTGCCGGCCGGGCATCGGCTCAGCGGCGGCCCGGGTCCGGTCCCGCTGCCATTGGCGGCGCTGGGCACGGAGACCTTCATCCTGTATCGCCGGCCGCTCGGGCCGGGGCTTTTCGACGCGATTATTGCGGCGTGTCAACGCGCCGGGTTCAGCCCCCGGATCGGCCAGGAGGCGCCGCGCATGCTCTCGACGCTGAGCCTGGTCGCCGCCGGGCTCGGCGTATCGCTGGTGCCGGCCTCGATGCAACGGCTGGGGGTTCCCGGCATCGACTACCGCCGCATCGCTACGCAAGCAGGGCTGGTCGCACCGCTGAACCTGGCATATCGACCGGGCGAAAGCGTCGCTACCGCTCTGCGGTTCATCGAACTGGTCCACGCCGCGGGAGCCAGTGCGGCCCCTAGGACAGGGCAGCACGATCCGAAACGCTGATGCAAATCGAGCATGATCCGCTTTAGGATCACCGGCGAAAGATGCGGCGCACCGGGGCCGCGCTGTGCGGAGGAAAGGCGATGGCGAAAAAGCGAATTGCGGTGGTGTGCACCGGGGCGGTCGGCGGCTATGCCGGTGCGCATATGGTGAAGGCGGGCGAAGACGTGACCTTCATCGATTTCTGGCCCGAGCATGTCGACCACATGAAACAGCACGGGCTGACGATCACCCACCTGCGCGATGTCGAGCCGTTCACGGTGCCGGTGCGCGCCTTGCACGTCACCGAGGCGCAGCACCTGTCGAAGGAGGCGCCGATCGACATCGCCTTCGTCTGCACCAAATCCTACGACACGCCGTGGGCCACCGCGCTGATCAAGCAATATCTGGCGCCGGACGGCTATGTCGTCTCGTTGCAGAACTGCATGAACGAGGAGACGATCGCCGGCATCGTCGGCTGGGGCAAGACCTTGGGCTCGATCGCCAGCTCGATAACGGTCGAATTGCATGCCCCCGGCCAGATCCGCCGCGCCGCCGGCAAGTCCGGCACGAAGCACACCGTGTTCCGGGTCGGCGAAGTGCACGGACGCATCACCGAGCGGGCCAAGGAGGTCTGCGAGCTGCTCGCCAACGCCGACAGCGCCTTCGTCACCGAGAACATCTGGGGCGAGCGCTGGTCGAAACTGGTCACCAACGTGATGGGCAACGGCCTGTCGGCCTGCACCGGCCTGATCGGCCGCGAGGTCATCAAGAACGACGCGCTGCGGCATTTCTCGAACCGGCTCGGCAGCGAGGCGATCCGGGTCGGGCAGGCGCTCGGCTACACCTTCGACGAGGTCAGCCACATGGACCCCGAGACATTGGCGCGCGCCGGCGAAGGCGATCCGGCGGCGCAGAAGGAGATCGACGAGCACCGCCTTGCGGTCGCGAACAGCGGCGGCGGCGAACACCGCCCCTCTACCGGCCAGGACATGGTCAAGGGGCGCCGTACCGAGATCCCCTTCATCAACGGCTTTGTCGCCAAGAAGGGCGAGGAGGTCGGCATCCCGACGCCGACCAACGCGATCCTGACCGACATCGTGCTGCGGGTCGAAAAGGGCGAGCTGAAGCCCGATCCCAAACACATCACCGACCTGCGCCTGAACTGAACCGGTGGCGAGTGGCGGCGGGGCGCTGAGATCAAAGCCGCAGGCCGCGGTGCGCGAGCCGCCGTATCTCCCTCTCCGCCCCAGCTAATGGAAAGACTGGGAGCGGGGAGGGTCGGGGTGAGGTGGGGGATTCCAGAGCGTTCGTAACGCCCCACTCGCCCTCCCATTGCTCCGCAATGGGGCCCTTTCCCGATCAAGCCCGGGGCAGGCTCTCTCCCTGAGAGCGGAGAGGGGCCACCCGCTGCGTCTCACCCGGGATGACGGACCGCCATCCCGGGGTGACGCACTCTGCGTGTCGACCCGAGCCGGGTCGGGCCGTCTCAGACGCGGTCGGATCCGGAGAGCGGCTGTTTGCGCAGGAAGTTGAAGTCGCAGCCGCGGTCGGCCTGCAGGATCTCGCGGCGGTAGAGGCGGGCGTAGCCGCGCTCCGGTATCGGCGTCGGCGCGGCCGGGCGGCGGGCCAGCTCCTCGGGCGCCACCAGCAGATCGATGCGGCGCTCCCTGACGGAAAGCCGGATGCGATCGCCGTTGCGGACCTTCGCCAATGGGCCGCCGCTGGCAGCGTCGGGGGTCACGTGCAGGACAATCGAGCCGTAGGCGGTGCCGCTCATGCGTGCGTCGGAAATTCGCACCATGTCCTTGACCCCGGCCCGCGCCAGCTTGCCCGGGATCGGCAGGTAGCCCGCTTCCGGCATGCCCGATGGGCTCAGCGGGCCGGCATTCTGCAAGACCAGGAAATCGTCCGGTGTCACGTCGAGGTCGGGATCGTCGATGCGCGCCGACAGATCCTCCAGCGAGGAGAACACGATGGCACGGCTCTCCTTCTCGAACAGCTTGGGGTCGGCCGCGGAGCGCTTGAAGATGGCACCGGCCGGAGCGAGCGAGCCAAACAGTGCAACGAGGCCGCCAACCGGTTGCAGCGGTTCGGCGAGCGGCCGCACCACCGCCCGGTCGACCGGCCCCATCGGCCGCGCCAGCCGATCCCCCAAGGTCTCGCCGGCAACTGTGGGGCAATCGAGATGGAGCAAGGGCTGCAATTCGCGCAGCACCGCGCCGATGCCGCCGGCCGCAAACAGGTCTTCCATGTAATGCGGCCCGGTCGGCTTCAGATCGACCAGCACCGGAGTCTCGTCGCTGATCGCGTTGAGACGCTTCAGGTCGATGTCGATGCCGGCACGGCCCGCGACCGCGGTCAGGTGCAGCACCGCGTTGGTCGAGCCGCCGATCGCCATCAGCACGCGCAACGCATTCTCGACCGAATCCGGCGTCACGATGCGGTCGGGGGTCAGCCGGCTCTGAGCCAGGCGCATCGCGGCATGCCCCGTCGCCTCGGCCGCGCGCAGCCGGTCGGCGTGCACCGCCGGGATCGCGGCGGTGCCGGGCAGGATCATGCCGAGCGCCTCGGCGATGGAAGCCATCGTGCTGGCGGTGCCCATCACCGCGCAGGTGCCGGCGGTGGTCGCGAGATTCCCCTCGATCTCGTGGATCTCGTCCGGGCTGACCTCGCCGGCGCGGAACTTGGCCCAGAAGCGGCGGCAATCGGTGCAGGCGCCGAGCCGCTCGCCATGCCAGCGCGAGGTCAGCATCGGGCCGGCGACGAGCCCGATTGCCGGCCGGTTCGCCGACACGGCACCCATCAATTGCGCCGGCACGGTCTTGTCGCAGCCGCCGACAAGCACGACCGCATCCATTGGCTGGGCGCGGATCATCTCCTCGGTGTCCATCGCCATCAGGTTGCGGAACATCAGGCTGGTTGGAGACAGGAACACCTCGCCGAGCGAGATCGTCGGGAAGACGAGCGGCAGACCGCCGGCGGCGAGCACGCCGCGCTTCACGGCCTCGATCAGTTCGGGGAAGTGGCGATGGCAGTTGTTGAAGCCGGAGAAGGTATCGGCAATGCCGATGACCGGCTTCGCCAGCAGCTCGGCCGAATACCCCATCGAGCGGGCAAAGGAGCGGCGCAGATAGAGGGCGAAATCGGGGTCGCCGTAATTGGTCAACCCGCGTCGCAATCCCGTAGCGGTCCCGGCAGGTTCGGTCATGAATGCCTCACGCAAGATTGCGGCCAGCTTGCCGCGGCGCCGGGTGCCCAGGCAAGAACCTCCCGACTTGAACGGGGCTTCGCCGGGTGCGAAACGTTTCGCGACGGCACCTGTTGATGTTCTGCTCAACATGGGAGGGCGGCGCGCGATGGATGTATCCGAGGCGATGGTGCGCGACGTCGCGCTGCTGGGCCCGGATGCGAATGTCCGCGAAGCGGCGCGCGCGATGGCCGAGAACGACAGCCGCGCGGTGCTGATCGGCAGCATGGAAACGCTGCAGGGCATTTTGACCGAGCGCGACATCCTGATCAGGGTCGTCGCGGCCGGCCTGGTTCCGGGCGACACCTCGATCGGCGAGGTCATGTCGACAACCTTGTTCACGTGCCGCGACGATCAGAACGCCGCGGATGCACTGGCCGAAATGACCGAGCACCGTGTCGAACAGATGCCGGTGCTCGACCGCGCCGGGCGCCTTTGCGGATTGCTGAACCGCGCGGCGGCCGACGATTCGGGGCGCCGCGACGGTGAGCCCGGCCCGCCGCCGTGACCCGAGATCAGGTCCTGATGCTCGCCATCCTGTTCGGGGTGGTCGTTATGTTTTTGTGGGACCGGCTGCGTTACGACCTCGTCGCGCTGCTGGCGCTGCTTGCCGGGGTCGCTGCCGGAGTCGTCCCTGCGAACCGTGCCTTTTCCGGGTTCAGCAACCCGGTATTGCCGCTGATCGGGGCGGCGCTGATCGTCAGTGCGGCGATCGGGCAATCCGGCGCGGTCGAGATCCTGGTGCGCTGGCTGAAACCGGTGATGCGCTCGCCGAACCTGCAGGTCGGGGTGCTGGTCGCCTGCGTCACGGCATTGTCGGCTTTCATGAAGAATGTCGGCGCGCTGGCGATCTTTCTGCCGGCCGCGATCCAGGTGGCGCGGCGGCACGAGCGCGCGCCTTCCGAATTTCTGATGCCGCTGGCCTTTGGATCGTTGCTTGGCGGTTCGATGACCCTGGTCGGGACCTCGCCCAACCTGCTGACGGCGGCGGTTCGGCAACAGCTGACCGGCGAGCCCTTTCACATGTTCGACTTCACCCCGGTCGGAGCAAGCATCGCGGCGTGCGGCGTGCTGTTTCTTGCGTTCGGCTGGCGCCTCATTCCGCGCGGACGGCGAGGATCGGCGATCGAGACCGCCTTCACGATCGAGGATTACACGAGTGAATTGAGGATTGGCGCGGCCTCGCCCTTTGCCGGACGCACCGTGGGCGAGATCGAGGGCTTGAGCGGCGGGGAAATCGCGATTACCGCGATTATCCGCGAGCAGTTCCGGCGCTATGTGCCGACCAGCAGCTGGACCCTTTACCCCGAGGATGTATTGGTGGTCGAAGCCGACCCGCAGGCGATCGAGCAGTTCGCGCGGGACGGCAATCTCGAGCTGGTCGGCAGCGAGGAGGAGCCGGACAGGACGCCGCAGTCGGTCGAGCAGGCGCAGGCGGTGCCGGACGATTTCGCCGAGGAGGCGCCGCCGCCGGCGGAATTGCGGGCCGGAGAGCGGGCTCTCGGCGTGGTCGAGGCGGTCGTCACCGCCAATTCCGACCTCGTCGGCCATTCCGCCGCCGAGTTGCATCTGCGCGAGCGGCATGGCGTCAACGTTCTGGCGATCGGCCGCCACGGCCGGCGCAGCAGCGCCCGGCTGCGGCGCATCAAGTTCCAGCTCGGCGACGCGATCGTGTTTCAGGGCTACTCGGACCGCCTCTACGATACCCTCGCCGAGCTCGGGTGCCTGCCGCTCGCCGAACGCCAGCTGAAGCTCGGCCGCCCGCGACAGCTGCTGTTTCCGCTCGGGATCCTCGGGGTCGCGATCATCGTCACCGGCTTCGAACTGGTGCCGGTCGAGATCGCTTTTGTTGCCTCAGCGCTTGCGATCCTGCTGCTCGGCCTGATCCCGCTGAAGGAAGCCTACGCCGCGATCGAATGGCCGATTCTCGTCATGCTCGGCGCACTGATCCCGCTTGGGGAGGCCGTGCAGCACACCGGCACCACCAACCTGATTGCCACCTCGCTTTCCGGCTTTGCCGCGCATCTGCCGAGTTACGGCATTCTTGGGCTCGTGATGGCCGTGACGATGCTGGCGACCCCGATCCTGCACCATGCGGCGGCGGTGTTGGTCATGGGTCCGATCGCCGCGACGCTAGCGCAAAAGCTTGGTTACCATGTCGATCCCTTTCTGATGGCGGTGGCCGTCGGCGCCGGTTCCGATTTCCTGTCGCCGATCGGCCATCAATCCAATACTCTGGTTATGGGACCTGGCGGCTATCGATTTGCCGATTATTGGAAACTGGGGCTGCCGCTATCGTTCTTGGTCCTGGCTCTTGGGGTTCCTTTGATCATCTTCTTCTGGCCGCTGCGGTGATCTTTCTGGGCATCTCCGGGCGGTGGAATTATTCGGGCTTTCTCGCGTTAACGGGGATGACGTAATGTGCGGGCGCGCTGAACACGCGCGCCGGAGGAACAACTATAGGTGGACGAAATGGCTAAACCGAAACGAGGGCGGTCTACAGCGGCCATTGACGACCATGTCGGAGCGCGGATTCGCGAACGCCGCATCATGCTGGGGCTGACCCAACAGCAGCTTGCCGAGATGATCGGCGTGACCTATCAGCAGGCGCACAAATACGAGCGCGGCATCAATCGGGTCTCGGCCGGGCGGCTATTCGAGATTGCGCGCGTGCTGAACGCGCCGATCACCTATTTCTACGAGGGGATCGGGCAGGAGGCGCCGCGGCCGGTCACCCCGCATCAACGCATGCTGCTGGAAATCGCCCGCAACTTCGCGGAGATCCAGAACGAAAAGCATCAGGAGGCGGTCAGCCAGCTCGCCCGGGCCTTGGCGAGCCGCTGAGCCGGCGGGTTTCGCGGCCGCCTGTCCGGGGCTGCTTGGAGATGGCCGGGTTCATCCGGCCATCACGTCTGTTGCGGCGGGTTCGCCTCGCCTCTGCGGATCACAGCGGGAGCGGATCATTGTTGCCCGGCCGATCTCCGGTCTCTTTCTGTCGTGTGCCGGAGAAAGCACAGCGCCCACCGCCAGCAGCGCGGAAACTCGCGATTAATCTGCGCAGGAGCAGTCGGGGCGCGTCCTACCCACGGCCTTGCCGCGCGGCTTAGCCGCGCCTCCGCTGCAGGCGCGTCGGGTAAAGGGCGGTTTCGGCATGCGCACTATGCACCCACAACGCCTCATGATGTTTGTGCAGCGCGGCAGTCGGGAGCATTCTGCCGTGGAGTTCAAGGAGGGGCATCCATGCACGACATCGTCATTCGCGGCGGCACCATTCTCGATGGGACCGGCGCCGAGGCGTTTACCGGCGATGTCGCGATCGATGGCGATCGGCTGAGCGTGGTCGGCGGCAAGGGGGGTGCGGCAAAACGGGTCATCGACGCCGACGGGCTGCTGGTGACCCCGGGCTGGGTCGATGTCCACACCCATTACGACGGCCAGGCGACCTGGGACCCGGTGCTGGCGCCGTCATCCTGGCACGGCGTCACGACGATCCTGTTCGGCAATTGCGGCGTCGGGTTCGCGCCGGTCAGGAAGGAGCACCGCGCCGGGCTGATAGACCTGATGGAGGCGGTCGAGGACATCCCGAACATCGCCCTCTCGGAAGGGCTGCGCTGGGATTGGGAGAGCTTCCCCGAATACCTCGATGCGCTCGACCGGCTGCCGCGCACGATCGATGTCGCGGCGCAGATCCCGCATCATCCGCTGCGCGTCTACGTCATGGGCGAGCGGGCGATCCGGCGCGAGGCGGCGAACCAGGCCGATATCGCCGAGATGAGCCATTTGGCCGAGGAGGCATTGCGCGCCGGCGCCTTCGGCTTCACGACGTCGCGCACCTATTCGCACAAGACATTGACCGGCGATCTGGTGCCGGGACACAAGGCCGAGGAGCGCGAACTGCTCGGCATCGGCCGGGCGTTGGCGGCGGTGGGCGCCGGCGCCTTCGGCATGAACAGCGATTTCGAGGACGAGGCGGCGGAATTCGCCTGGATGACCCGCCTGTCGAAGGAAACCGGCCGGCCGGTGTGGTTCCTGTTGACCGACCGCCCGACCGATCCCGGACGCTGGCGCCGACTGATGGCCGGGGTGCACCAGGCGAGGGCAGCCGGCGCCGATCTGATTGCGCAGGTGGCGGGGCGTCCGGTCGGCGCGATCCTCGGCATCGCGACCTCGCTGAACCCGTTTTCGACGCGCCCGAGCTACCAGGCGCTTGAGAGCTTGTCGGTGGCCGACCGGCTGGCGCGGCTGCGCGACCCCGAAATGCGGCGGCGATTGCTCGCCGAGGCGCCGTCGGAGGCGCAGCTCGCCAAGCTCGGCCAGTTCATCCGCTTTGTCGCGACGCGCTGGGACGGCATGTTCGAGATGGGCGCGCCGCTCGATTACGAGCCGACCGCCGACCGCAGCATCGCCGCGATCGCCGCCCGCGAGGGCCGCGAGCCGCAGGAGGTCGCCTACGACTACCTGGTTGCCAGCGCCGAGAACTTCCTGCTCTTCCCGGTGGTCGGCTATGTTCACGGCGATCACGAGCAGATCCGCGAATTGCTGGTCGATCCGGCGACCCTGCTCGGGCTCGGCGATGGCGGGGCACATTGCGGCCAGATTGTCGATGCCGGCGTGCCGAGCTACATGCTGACCCATTGGGGCCGCGACCGCAAACGCGGGCCCGGCCTGCCGCTACCGCGGCTGGTCAAGATGCAGACCAGCGAAACCGCCGATTTCTTCGGCTTCCATGACCGCGGCCGGCTGTTGCCGGGGCTGCGCGCCGACGTCAACCTGATCGATTTCGACGCGTTGCACCTGCACCAGCCGGAGATCGTCCACGACCTTCCGGCCGGCGGCCGGCGGCTGGTACAGCGGGTCGAGGGCTACGCGGCGACCTTGGTCGCCGGGACTCCGGTGTTCGAGCGCGGCGAAGAAACCGGCGCCCGCCCGGGTCGGCTGGTCCGCGCCGGGCGCTGAACCAAATCAAGATCCCGAAGGGGAACCGGCGTTCCTACGGTGAGGACGCCGGTTTACGCCAGGATGCGCCGGGTTACTAGTGGTAGGAATCCGATATTTGAGTCCCTTATTTCACGCCGTCATTCCGGGGCTCGGCCAAGCCGAGAGCCTGGAACCCATATTCCAGAGGCCTGTGTTCATGGGTTCCGGGGTCGCCGCTTCGCGGCGCCCCCGGAACGACAGTGCTGAAAGCGAGAATCAACCGTCGGCGCCCGACGACTAGCGGTAATAGCCGTTATAATACCCGTTGTAGTAACCATTGTAGCTCGGGTAGCCGTAGCCGTAGGGAGCGCTATAGGCCGGCGGCGCCGAATAGTAGGCCGGCGGCGGCGAATAATAAGCTGGCGGATAGTAGTACGCCGGGGGATAGTAGTACGGAGTGGAGGCGATTGCGGCGCCAACCGCAGCGCCGCCGATGATGCCGGCCGCGACAGCCGCACCGTCCCCTCGGGCGTGCGCCGCCGGTACCCAGGTGCCGTAACACAGAGCCGCCGCAAGCGTGCCCACCGCCAGCAACCGACCGGCCCCGGCCCGAATTTTCGTGATCGACATAAGGTCCTCCTGTCCGAGTTGAGAGGAAGCCGGCCGAGGCCCAGCCTCCCGCCTGCAGTGTGCAACAGGGCGGACGCGAGGTAAGTTCCGCCCGCCGCCTTCACCCGGGACGCACCCCGACCGGCGCCAGGTCTCCGGCGGGTCCCGACGATAGAGTACCAATGCTCCACCTCGGTTGACGATCCGCGCGAGCGGCAGCACTCTCGACGTCGGCCGAGTGCGTTGCGCGCAGTCCGGTTCGGCCTCGTCACGATGCCCGGCCCGATCGAGCAACCGCGGCGCGGCACGCGCTCTCAACCGAAAGGGA
>Ga0213875_10000366_pt1 | contig 41792 bp, 33 predicted proteins | sample BarmaccomBMRX_R8_FD_160105 | JGI IMG/M metagenome (GOLD analysis project Ga0213875, IMG submission 160105) | Root-associated microbial communities from Barbacenia macrantha in rupestrian grasslands, the National Park of Serra do Cipo, Brazil - RX_R8 | ecosystem: Host-associated > Plants > Roots...
GCCTGGCGTGGTCGTCACCCAGTTTGCGGGAACGCCGAGCACGCTGTCGTTCAACATCCGCGGTGCCTATTCGGCCGACCCTGACATCGGTCTCGCCGAGCAGGGTGTGGCGGTCTATGAAGATGGCGTGCCGCTCGGCCGCGCGGTCGGCACCGGCATCGAGCTCGGCGACATCGAGCGCATCGAGCTTCTGCGCGGTCCGCAAGGTACGCTGTTCGGACGCAACGCGGAGGGTGGCGCGGTGCAGTTCATCACCAAGCGCCCGACGGGCGAACTCGGCGGTCGCCTCGAGGTGCAGCAGGGCAACTACGATGCCCACCGTATCATGGGCGTGCTCAACCTGCCGGAGTTCCACGGTTTTTCGGTTAAACTGAGCGGTCTCTGGGACAGTCATGACGGTTATACCCGTAACCTCCCGGAGCGCACCGGCACCGATCAGATCTTTACCGGCAAGCAACTGCCTGACGCCGCTTTTCACCAGGAAGACGGCAACAACTTCCAGGATTTGGGCTATAAACGTCAGCGTGGCTTCCGCATCGCCGTTCAGTGGCAGCCGACTGACAATCTGAGCGCATATTATACCTTTGATTATTCCGATCTCAATTATACCGTCGGATATAATTCGCGCACCGGCGGCCGGGTACCGTCAGCCTATGCCTGGTGCCAGAATCCAGCCTACGCGGCGACTTGCGCGTCTGCTGGAAGTATCATTAGCAATATCTATTACGGGACGCCTTCTGCCCAGCCGCTCAATCCCAAATATGCCGACGTGCCGACCTACACGCCGGAAAGCACCGATCATGTTCGCGCTCACGCGCTGACGATCGACTGGCATCCGTCGGACAAGATCGAGATCAAGTCGATCACCGGCTTGCGCCACCTCAATGAGAACGGCTTCACCAATCTCGGCGACGCGCAGGTTTTCGTACAGACGATCCCGACGAGCGCATTCGCTGCGAATGTCGGCCAGACCGCCGGATTTACGGGTACATTGGCTCCGGCGGAGATATTTCAGAAGCAGTTCAGCGAAGAAGCGCAGCTGCTGGGCAGCTTCGGCGACCTCAAACTGACAGCCGGTCTCTTCTATTATTATGAGCGCGTGTTCGATACGCGCAGCTCGTTCTTCTCGATGGGTTATCGGGTGCAGCCGGATGGCTCACTGGCGGCGTTCGCGCTGGCCCCCTTCGATATCAACGGAACCGGTGCGGACGGGCTCCCGAACTCTCTTCAGAAATTCCTCGCCAAGGCGCATTCCTATGCCGCTTACGCGCAGGCGACATACACGCCGAGCGCCATCCTCGATGGACGGCTCTCGCTGACTGGTGGCCTGCGCTACACCAAGGACAAGAAGTTCTTCGATCGCCTCCGTGCCGCAGCGGGCGCGACCGGAGCGAACACATCGCTGTTCGACAAAGATCGCTTCGATCCGGCGGTCACGCTGGCATTCCAGGCGACGCCGAAGATCAATTTCTATGCGCGTTATGCGCGTGCCTACCGCGCCGGCGGCACCGGCATCCGCAACAAGTTGGCGCTTACCACCTATCTGCCGGAAGTGAACACGACCTACGAAGTCGGCGCGAAGACGACGCTGCTCGATAACCACCTGCGGTTCAACGTTGCCGCCTTCCACAGCATCATCCACAATTCGCAGGTCTCGTTCCAGAATAGCGCAGTCGATCCGTCCTCCACGGATACGGTCAACGTTCACGGCAACATCAAGATCAACGGCGTCGAGGTCGAGTCCACGGCGCAGCTGACCAGAGCACTGTCCGCCAGCGTCGGCTACAGCTACATGCATGCATCATTCGGGGGGGCGACGGTTGGCGGCGAAGTGTCCAATGGCCTCGGAGCCCCGCCAACCTTCGTGAGCTATGCGATCACACACGCGCCTTATCTGCCCGCGCATCAGCTGAACCTCAGCGCCGACTATGTGCGGCCGATCGGTGAGGAAAATTTCTACGCGCATATCGAATATGATTATATGAGCAGGCGGCATAACAACCCGACGCCTGTCATCGACGCGCAGGAGGCGGAAGCCACGCTTTCGGAGTTCAACGGTCGGCTCGGGCTGCGCGACGTGCCGCTGGCGGGCGCAAAGCTCGGCATCGAGCTTTACTGCGACAACTTGTTCAACAAGCACGACTATTCCTACCCTTATGCGATCAACGGCAGCGACTTCACCGTCGGCATCAGGAACGATCCGGGTGGCTCCGCCTACGCGATGCCGCCGCGCACGTTCGGCATCAAGGGGATCGTCTCTTTCTGATCGCGAGCTGAAGGCGCTGTCACATGGAGGGCCGGCGCGGATGTGCCGGCCCTTATTTTTCCCGCCGGATCGGGGACATATCGGCCTGACGATAAGCGCAGCGAAAGTCTGGATCGAGCCATGCCCCGTCTCTAGGGCAGGAGCGCCGGGCCGAGGCATGAAACGAGACGAATGATGAGCGGTACATTGGCGGGAATTCGCGTACTGGACTTGAGCCGGATCCTTGCGGGGCCGCTCGTCGGTCAGATGCTGGGTGACCTCGGCGCGGAAGTAATCAAGGTCGAACGGCCAGGTAACGGCGATGATGCCCGCGACATGGGCCCACCGTTCCTTAATGATCGCCATGGCAATTCCACCAATACTGCGGGATTCTTTATCTCATGTAATCGCAACAAGCAGTCTGTAGCGATCGATATCGCGAACGCCCAGGGGCAGACGCTGGTTCGCGACTTGGCTGCGAAGTGCGATGTCGTCATTGAGAATTTCAGGGTCGGCACGCTTGCGCGCTACGGGCTCGACTATGAAAACCTGAAGCAGGTCAATGCGGATCTAGTCTATTGCTCGATCACCGGCTTTGGGCAAACCGGTCCGCTCGCGAAGAAGCCGGGTTACGACGGCATCTTCCAGGCGATGAGCGGTATGATGAGCGTGTCCGGCCTTCCCGAAGGAGTGTCTGGGGCGGGGCCGATGAAGGTCGGCATCTCGATCGTCGACATCATCACTTCCTACAATGCGGTGATCGCTATCTTGGCAGCGCTTCGCCATCGCGATGCCGGTGGCGGCGGTCAATCGATCGACATGTCGCTGCTCGATTGCGGGCTAGCGACGCTGTCGCATTTCGCCCAGAACTATCTCATCACCGGTGAGATGCCGGAGCGACGCGGCAATGGCGGCTATGGCGGCATTCCCAGTCAGGCTTTCCAGTGCGCGGACCGCCAAATCTTCGTCGTGGTGGGCAACAACGCGCAATATGAGCGCTTCTGCGAGGCGATCGGTCGACCGGATCTTTTCAGCGATCCCCGCTTCTGTACCGGCCCGTTGCGGATTGAAAATCGAAAGCTGATCGTGCCGCTGCTCGAAGAAGTCTTCCGCACCCGGCCAGCGTCGTACTGGGTCGAGGCGATAGATGCCGCCGGGGTTCCGGTAAGCTACGTCAACGATATCGCCCAGGCTTTCGCCGAGCCGCAGATCGTTGCCCGCGAAATGCTGCGGCAGGTGCCGCATCCGATCTCGGGTGAGGTGCCGATAATCGCCAATCCGCTGCGTTTCTCGAAAACGCCGATCGATAGCTACAAAGCTCCGCCGGCGCTTGGCGAGCATAGCGCCGAAGTGCTGAGCCGGCTGCTCGGGATCGAGGAGGACGCCCTAGGCGATTTGCGCGCACGGAAGGTGGTCCAGTAACGAGCTGGTTCGCGACCATATACGCCGCAATGATCACTTGCGGCGCACATGCTCGCAGACGAGCCAACTACTCGGCATCGCCCCATCCGCATAACCCGGAGTCCCGGCGCTGAGGATCACGCAGCAGCCAGCGGCCGATCCGCTCCGTCAGGCGAGCGACACCAGCTTGGTATCGAGATAGGCCTGGAGCCCCTCGACGCCGCCTTCCGAACCGTGACCGCTTTCACCGACGCCGCCGAACGGCGTCTCCGGGGTCGAGATCGCGAGCGTGTTGATGCCGACCATGCCGGTGCGGACCCGGTGCATCGCAGCCTGCGCGTTCTCTATGCTCGATGTGAAGGCGTAGCCCGCGAGGCCCGCCGCCACCGCGTTTGCTTTCGCGATCGCCTCCTCCACCGTCGCAAAGGGCGCGACCGGCAAGATCGGCCCGAAGCATTCTTCGCTGAACAGCAGCGCGTCGCCCTCAAGCCCGCTCACCACCGTTGGCCGGAAGAAATTGCCGGCGTTGCCGTGACGCAGTCCGCCGACACGGATCGTGCCGCCCCGCGCTTCCGCGTCGGCGACGAACCGCTCCATCGCCTCGACCCGACGACTATTGGCAAGCGGACCCATCACGCTGCCCTCCGCAAGTCCCGAACCGACCTGCAGCGCCTCGACATGGCGAACGATGTCATCAGTGAAGCGGTCGATCAGGCTCTCATGGACGAAGAAGCGTGCCGGGCTGACGCAGACCTGTCCGGCATTGCGGAACTTGCCCGTGGCGAGGGTCTTCACCGTCCGGTCGTAGTCCGCATCCGCGAAAATCAGCACCGGCGCATTGCCGCCGAGTTCCATCGTCGTCCGCTTCGGGCCCTCGGCGGCAAGCTTCATGAGTTTGCGACCGACCGCGGTGGAGCCGGTGAAGCTCACCTTGCGGATGGCGGGCGCGGCGATGAGCTGCTCGGAGACCTCCGATGGCACCCCGAAGACGAGTTGCGCGCATCCCGCCGGCAAGCCGGCATCATGGAGCGCGCGCACGATCTCGACGGCCGATCCCGGCGTTTCTTCCGACGCCTTGAGGATCACGGTGCATCCTGCCGCCAATCCGGCCGCGAGCTTGCGTGCGGGCGTCAATGCGGGGAAATTCCACGGCGTGAATACCGCCGCGGGACCGACTGGTTCGGTGAGCACGAGATGTTCGAGCCCGAACGAGCGTGAGGGCACGATGCGGCCATAGACGCGCCGCCCCTCCTCCGCGCACCATTCCAGGATCTCACAGGCATGGGTCCATTCTCCACGCGCCTCCGCGAGTGGCTTGCCCTGCTCCAAGGTCATGGTCGTGCAGAGGCGATCCATCCGCTCGCGCAGCAGCGCCGCGGCGCGGCGCAGGATTCCGCTGCGCTCCAGCGGCGAGGTGGTGCGCCACCTCGCGAATGCGCGTGCCGCCGCCGCGACCGCCTCCTCCAGCTCGGCCCTAGTCGCATGGGGAAGCGTCGCGAGCGTGCCTCCGTTCGCCGGATCGAGCACGGGCTCGGACACCCGGCCCTCGTCCGCTTCGATGAAGCGACCGTCGATGTACAAGCCTAGCGTCGTATATGCCGTCATCGATTGTCCTCGCGGATCATGTCTGCCGCCTTCTCGCCGATGGCGATCACGGCGGCGTTGATGTTGCCGGAAGGTACTGCCGGCATGATGGATGCGTCGACGATGCGCAGCCCCTCCACCCCGATCACGCGCAACGAGGAGTCGACCACCTTGCCCATCGCCGCCGAACAGCTCGCATGATAGATCGATCCTCCGGTTTCACGCGCATAATCCAGCAGCTCAGCGTCGCCTTCTAGCCTACTGCCCGGCAGATATTCCTCGCTGACATGGGAAGCGATCGCGGGCTGCGCCATGATCCCGCGAATGATCCGCATGCCTGCGACGACCTCCTGTGCATCGCGTTCGGTCGCGAGAAAATTGGCGAGGATCGCCGGAGGCGAAGCCGGGTCGCTGCTCGTCGCGTGGACGTGGCCGCGGCTTTCGGGGCGCAGTGGGCAGGCCGAGACGGTGAATCCCGAGAAAGGGTGCAGCCGATCGCCCATCTTGGTCGTGCTGAAAGTGATAAACAGGCACTGGATGTCCGGCCGCGAGTCACGTGCGATCGCCGAACGGAAGAAGCCGCCGGCATAGCCGGCCGAAACGGTGAGCGGTCCCTTCCTGTGCAGCGCGTATCGGAGCCCGACGGCCGTGGTTCTGAACAGCGATCGCATATCGTCGTTGAAGGTGATCGGCTGCGTCGCCTTGAACACGAAGCGGACCTGCAGATGGTCTTGAAAATTCTCCCCGACCTCAGGATTGTGATGAACGGTCTCGATGCCGAGCGCGCGTAGCCGCTCACCGTCCCCTATGCCGGAAAGCTCAAGCAGCTGCGGGCTGCCGATCGCACCCGCTGAGAGGATCACCTCACGCCGTGCGCGGGCCCGTCGTACCTGCCCGGCCCGGTCGCGCCACGCGATCCCGACCGCACGTTTACCGTCGAACAGGACGCGCTGAACTACCGCTTCGGTGATTACGCTGAGGTTGGCGCGGTGCCGGGCAGGTCTCAGATAAGCAACCGCCGCGCTGCATCGGCGCCCCTTACGCATCGTCGATTGATAATAGCCGACGCCTTCCTGACGCGCGCCGTTGAAATCGGGATTGGCGGGGTAGCCCGCTTCCACTCCGGCCGCGATGAAGGCATCGCACAGCGTATGCGGCTCGCTCGCATCGGAAACCGCGAGCGGACCATCTTGGCCATGCCATTCGTCCGCGCCACGCTGCTGCTGCGCCTCGGCGCGCCGGAAATAGGGCAGCAGGTCGTCATAACCCCAGCCCCGATTGCCGAGCCGCGCCCAGGCGTCGAAGTCCTCCCGCTGGCCGCGAACGTAGAGCAGACCGTTGATCGACGAGGAGCCGCCGAGCACGCGGCCCCGCGGCTGGTTGATCCGTCGCCCATTCATCCCGCGCTCCGGTTCCGACTGGAAGCGCCAGTTGAGCCGGCTATGGTTGAACAGCTTGCCGTAGCCGAGCGGGACATGGATCCAGGGATTTGTGTCGCGCGGCCCGGCCTCGACCAGCAGCACATGGACGGCGGGATCTTCGCTCAGCCGCGCCGCCAGCACGCAACCGGCGCTGCCGCCGCCGACGATGATGTAATCCGCTTCCATCACAGCGCGTCGATCACCAGGTCGGCGATCGCCATGCTCGCCGTCAGCCCCGGCGATTCAATGCCGAACAGGTTGACCAGCCCCTCGCAACCATGCTGCGCCGGACCGGAGATGATGAAGTCCCCGGCTGGCTCACCCGGCCCGGTCACCTTCGGTCGGATGCCGGCATAACCCGGCTGGAGACGATCCGGATCGAGCGCGGGCCAGATCCGTCGCGCCGCCGCTGCGAACTTCGACACGCGTTTGGGATCGACCGTGTAGTCGATGCTGTCGATCCATTCGACGTCGGGTCCGAAACGTGCCTGACCGGCAAGATCCAGGGTCAGGTGCGTGCCCAGCCCACCCGGTTCGGGCACGGGGTAGATAAGATGCGAGAATGGAATCTTGCCTGAATAGGTGAAGTAGACGCCGCGCGCGAGATGAAGCGTCGGGATGTGGACAACATCGAGGCTCTCGATCGCTTCCGCCAATGCCTGGGCGCCAAGTCCCGCCGAGTTGATCAGGATCGGCGCGCCGACGATCGCTTCGCCGCCCGCGCTGAGGTGAACGTGCCAGAGATCACCATCACGGCTGACACGGGCGACCCTACTTGATGCTACCAGCGTTGCGCCATGCGCCTCCGCCTCCCCGAGCAGGGCGAGCATGAACCCATGACTGTCCACGATCCCGGTGGAGGGTGAAAGCAACGCGCCCGCGCAATCGAGCGCCGGTTCCAATGCCAAGGCTTCAGTCCGCCCGAGGCGGCGCAGGTCGAGCACCCCTGCCCCTGCTGCATGCCCCGCGATGGTGTCGAGCTCGACAAGCTGATCCTCGCCATGGGCGAAGATGAGCTTACCCAGCCGCTTGTGTGCAACGCCTCGCGCCTCGCAGAAAGCATAGAGGCGATGCTTTCCTTCCACGCATAGCCGCGCCTTTAGGGATCCTTCGGGATAGTAGATGCCGGCGTGGACGACCTCGCTGTTGCGGCTCGAGGTCCAGGAACCGAAATGCGGCTCACCGTCGAGTATCAGCGGCGATCTACCGGTGAGCGCAAGCGCGCGTGCGATCGCAAGCCCGACCACGCCGGCACCGATCACGATCGCATCGACGCGCTCCGTCATTCAAGGGGTGCCTCATGGCGCAGGAACATCGTCAATCCAATTGGACATCGTACACGGCAACGCCGTTCCGATCAGCTCAAGCGCCGTGATAGACGGGCTTGCGCTTCTCCTTGAACGCGTTCGTGCCCTCTTGGAAATCCTCGGTCCAGGTCATGAGCGCCTGCACCGCCGCTTCGAACTCCAATGCCTCGTCAAGATTCTGCCCGGGAGCGGAATCGAACTGGCGCTTGATCTGCGCGAGTGCGAGCGTTGGTGCCGTGGCGAAACCTTCGGCCATCTCCCGAGCGCGCGCGAGCGCCTCGCCGGCGGGGACGGCCTCGAGCGCGAAACCCAGTTTGGCCGCTTCCGCGCCGCTGACGAAGCGCCCGCTATAGGCGATTTCCTTCGCGCGCATGACGCCGACGTGCCGCTCGAGGAACCAGCCCGCGGCGCCGTCCATGGCAAGCCCGATATGGCGAAAGGCGAATTGGAAGCGCGCGTTTTCGGCGCAGATCACAAAATCGCAGGCGAGCGCCAGCGCGAAGGCGACACCGATGCATACACCCTCGACTGCGGCGATCACCGGCTTGTGGGTGTGAGCAACGCTTCGGACCATGCGATGGAGCGTCCGCGATTTGATCATGTTGCCGCGAACCCCGCCGGTGCCCATTTCCCCGACGTCGGCGCCCGCAGCAAAGTCGCTGCCCGCGCCGGTCAGGATGATCGCGCGCACCTCATCATCATCCTGCAACGCCTGAAATGCCGCCTGGAAATTATTGCGCATCGCCATGGTGATCGCGTTTTTGCGTTCGGGACGATTGATCGTGACCGTGGCAACGCCGTTAGCCATTGCGACCTCGACCGACATGCATTTCCTCCAGTGCAGTTCGTTGGCGCAGCCCTAGCACGACGCCACCGCGGCGAGAGCATTGCAGCCGCAGTCGCCCGTATCATCGCCGCTGCGATGAACGGCTCGCGCTGCCCATTCGCGGCCGCCTTCACACGCGCGCCGAGTCAGGCCAGGTCCAGATGCGCCCGCGGTCGGGTGAAGCCGCCAAGATCGGCCAATCGCTTCAGCTGCGCATCGGTGCCGCCGAGCAGCATACCGATCGCGGTGAGGCGGCGGAAATAGTGGCTGATGATGTGCTCTTCGCTGACACCGATACCGCCATGGAGCTGCACCGTCTGCTGCGCGACGAAACGGCCAACCTTACCGATTACGGCCTTCACGGCAGCGGTGCCGCGTGCACGTTCAGCCGGATCATATTCCTCCGCCAGCAGCGCGGCATAGATCGCCGCCGAGCTCGCCTGCTCAACCTCGACCAGAAGCTCGGCGGCCCGATGCTGGAGCGCCTGATTGCTGCCGATCGGTTTGCCGAACTGTTCGCGTGTCTTCAGATATCCGACCGTGAGATCGAGCGCCGCGCGCGTCGCTCCGGCTGCCTCCGCCGCAAGGAAAGCGATACCTGCCTCGATTGCTCGGGTCATCGCCTGCACAGCCACATGTGCTTCAGCACCAACCCGGACGCCCTCGAGCGTCAGATCGGCTGCGCCGCCGCCGCCGTGAAGCCGATACCCGCGTACACGGAGCCCGGGGGCATCGGCAGACACCATCCAGCCGCTATTGCCCGCAGGCAACACGAACAGCGCGGCCTGATCGCCGCCCAACACCATCGTCGCGGCACCGTCGAGACGCACGCCCCCATCAACGACGCTCGCCGTGATTGTAGCATGGTCCGCCAGCGCCGCGACTGTTTCGCCGGTCATGATGGCGCTGAGTCGTGCAGCGGCCTCCCCGTCCTCAGCGCCTTGCGCGATTGCGGTCCCCGCCAGCACGATCGAGGAGAGGTACGGTTCGAGCAGCAGGCCGCGCCCCACCGCTTCGCCTACGATCATCATCTCGACGCCGCCGAGCCCTAACCCGCCGAGCTGCTCGCCGAATGGCAACGCGGTGAGGCCGAGCTCCGCCATCTCCTCCCACATCGCTTCGGAGAAGCCGCGCGGTTCGGCGGCATGCTCGGCGCGCTTCTCGAACGGATAACGCTCGCTCACCAGCCGTTCGACGCTGTCCTTGAGCATTCGCTGATCGTCGGAAAGATCCAGATTCACGTGCAGTTTTCCGTTAACCGAGGCCAAGGAGCGTCTTGGCGACGATCGTTTTCTGCACCTCGCTAGAGCCGCCATAGATCGAGGCCGCGCGCAGGATCGCGTAGTTCGGCATGATCGTGCCGAGCCATTCGTCATCGCCGCTACCGAACGGCTCGTCATCGCCAACCACCTCGAGCGCCTTCGGACCGGCGGCTTCGAGCAGCAGCTCGGACGCCGCCTGGCGGAGCTCGACGCCCTTGAGCTTGAGCACAGAGGAGCGAGGATCGGGCGTGTTCGAGCCCTGCTGCGCGTCGAGGATACGCAGCTGCGTGATCTCGAGGATCTTGAGCTCGGCCTCGATCGCGGCCGCCTTACGCATCATCGCCTCGTCCGTGCCGGCCAAGCGCTTCACGCGCCGTATAAGGTGTTTGGTCATGCCGATGCGGGCGATGCCGGTGCGCTCGTTCGAAAGCAGAAACTTGGTGACGTCCCAACCCGCGTTTTCCGCGCCGACGAGACAGTCGAGCGGAACCCGGACTTCATCCAGGAAGACCTCGTTGACCTCGTGACGGCCATCAAGCGTGACGATCGGGCGGATTGTGATGCCGGGCGAGCGCAGGTCGATAAGCAGGAAGGAGATGCCCATCTGCCTCTTCGGCGCACCGGGATCCGTGCGGACCAGCGTGAACATCCAATCGGCATGATGGGCCATGCCCTGCCAAAGCTTGTGGCCGTCGACGACATAGGCATCGCCCTCGCGACGCGCCGTCGTGCGGAGCGCCGCGAGATCGGACCCGGCACTCTGTTCGGAAAAGCCCTGCGCCCACCAGATGTCGATATTGGCGGTGGCGGCAAGGAATCGCTCCTTTTGCGCGGACGTGCCGAAGGCATGAATGACGGGGCCGATCATGCCGACGTTGAAGGAGAGCGGTTCAGGCGCCGGAGCCTGATGCAGCTCATCGAGAAAGATATAACGCTCGGCGGCGGAGAAGCCGGGGCCTCCCGCCTCCTTCGGCCAGGACGGAGTCGCCCAACCACGCCTGTTGAGGGCGCGCTGCCAGGCGACAATCTCATCCTTGGTGGGCACCCGCCCGTCCACCATCTTGCGATGCGTGACGGGGTCTAGGTTGTCGCGGATGAAGGCGCGCACCTCTCGGCGGAATGCCTCTTCCTCCGCCGTGAAGCGCAGATCCATCGGGGGTTACTTCCCGGTGAAGACCGGCTTGCGCTTCTCGGCGAAGGCGGCGACGCCTTCCTTATAGTCTTCGGACGCGTAGCAGATCTGGAAGAGTTCTTCGCAGCGATCGAGATCGCGCTTCGACTCGTCCTGCGCGTATGTCCAAAGCGTGTATTTGATGTCGTGCGCCGTGAGCGGCGCGCCGACGGAGATCGTCTTCACCAGCTTATCGATCCAGGGCTGGAACTCGGCATCCGGCAGAACACGGCCGACGAGCCCCTTGGTGTAGGCTTCCTGCGCATCGAAACGCAGGTTGCCGAGCAGCATGTCCTTGGACGCGCCATAGCCGATGATGTCGACCATGCGACGCAACGAGGAATAACGATATCCGATGCCGATGTTCATCGCCGGCTGTCCAAACGACGATTGGGCCGAGCAGTAGCGGAGATCGCAAACCAGCGCGACCGAAACGCCACCGCCGATGCAGTAGCCGTCGATCGCGGCAACGGTTACCTTTTTCGAAGTGTAGATCGCCTGGAGCGCGACCTCGCCTGTCTTGGCATAATGTTCCTGCGCGTCCGCTGCGCCGCGTTCCTCCGCATATTTGGAAACGTCGGCGCCCGCGACGAACGCCTTGCCGCCGGCGCCGGAGAACACGACGACGCGTACCTCGTCATCCGCTTCGAACTGTTTCATCGCCTCGCCCATGCCTTCCCACATTTCGAGGCATATCGCGTTCATCTTCTCGGGCTTGTTGAAGACGATGTGGCCGATCGCGCCGTCCTTGCGCGTGATGATCCGGTCGGTCAAAGCCTGTTTCCTTGGTTTCGATGATTGAAGGCGAGGCCAATCCTCCGCCATGGTTGCGGTGCTACGGCAGAACTAGTGCATGGACGCAGCGCGGACTTCCCCAGTATCGCGCGCGACGCGTGGGCCGAGATATTGGGCAATGCCCTGACGCACCGTGCGGATCAGATCCTCGCGGCGCGCTTCCATGTCCTGCGTACGACCGATGAGGCCAAGCGCGAGCGGTTCTTCGCCGATCCCCTGCGGCAGGAGCACGGCTATCCCGGACCACCCGGCTTCGATCCGGCCGAACGCGTAGCCCTGCCGGTTCACCTGCTCCAGCGCCGTGATCACATCCTGATGGCGAACATGAAGCTCGTCCGTGCTTTCGACGTTGAGCCGATGGACGACCTTGCGCACGTCGTCGCCACGGATCAGCGAGAGAAGGACGTGACCGAAGGGCGAATGCAACAAATGTGCCTCCCTGCCCTCGTCGAAATGCTGGGGCAAAGGTCCGGTCGTCGTGTGAACATGCTTCAGCGAAACGCCGATCATCGACGACAACGAGACTGCGAACCCGGTCTGATCTTGAAGATGATCCATCATCGGGAGCAGCCGCCCGTCACGGAAAAGCGTCGGATGCACCCAAGCACCGAGCAAGGCGACGCGAACGGTCGGCCGAAAGGCGCGCGCGCCGCGCTCGCGTGTCAGATAGCCGCGCCGCACGAGATTACCGAGCAACTCGGAGGTGCTCGATTGCGGCACATCCAGCGCCCTCGAGACCTCCATTACGGTTAGCGATTGCCGGTCCGGGCCAAACATTTCGAAAATCTCGAGAACCCGATCCGCTGATTTGATCTTCTTCTCGTGCAACGCCGTCGCCATGCATCGCCTCCATACCGCTTTTTCTTATTGTTATAACGTTATGATGAGTCGCAGAGGTTGCGCAAGCGATTCTGCAAACCGATTGCCATCCGCTGGACTGAGACGAGGCGCGCTGCAAAGGTGCACCACAGCTGCGATGGTTGTGGCGAGTGATCTTGCCTACGCCCGCGCGGTCATGCAGCCTCCACACGGCTCCGTGATCGGCGACGAACAAGCGGCTGCCTACGCTTCAGGATGAGAGTGGTGCAGCCGATTGCGCTTCCCGAGACCGTCTACGAGATCGATACCGACTGGTTCAATCATGCCTTGCGTGCTGGCGGTCACCACGTGACCGTGACCCGCGCCGAGCGGCTCGACGTCATCCATGCCACCTGCACCAAGGCACGCTTTCGCCTGAACTACGATGGCGATTCCAGCCTGCCCGAGCGGATGATCCTGAAAGGCGCCTTCGAACCGCATAGCGAGCGCATGCAGTCCATGTACCAATGGGAGGCACGCTTTTATGCCGAAATCGCTCCTCACGTGTCCCTCAATGTGCCGCGCGCCTTTCACGCAGGTGTCGAACCCGGAGGCTGGCGGGCGGCCACGCTGATGGAGGATCTCACTGTTCGCGGGGTGCGCTTCTGTCGCGCTCAGGAGCCGCTCGGCTTCGGGCATGTTCAGCGGCGGCTCGATCAGTTGGCGACGCTTCACGCACGGAGTTGGAATTCGCCCGATCTGCAACCGGGCGGGCGCTGGGATTGGGTGCAGAGGCGCTTCGGCGCCTTCTCCCAGGCCTACAACGACTATTATCTTGAGGCGGAACGTTGGGCCGCCTGCATGGCATCGCCGCGCGGAGTCGCCGTGTCGGGCAAACTGCAAGATCGCAACTGGATGCGTCACGCGCTTGCGCGCCTCACCGCCTTTGAGGCGGAGGACCCGTTTTGCCTCAACCATGGCGACACGCATCCCGGCAATCTCTACGTCGATGCCGACGGCACACCCGGTTTCCTCGACGTGACCGTAATGCGCTCGCCATGGTGGGCGGAGATCGCCTACCATCTCGTCGCGTCGATCGACATTGCCGAGCGACGAGCTTGGGAGGGCCCGTTGCTTGGTTACTATCTCGCGCGACTTGCCGACGCCGGAGGGCCGCGGCTCGCGTTCGAGCATGCCTGGCTTCGTTATCGCCAAGCGATCGCCTACGGCCTCTTCATCTTTCTGATCAACGAGACCCGCTTCCAGTCCGAGGCGACGAACACGGCCTACACGGCGCGCTTTGGCACCGCCGCGATCGACCATGATACGGTAGGCCTGCTCGCCTGACCGCCATCGCAGCGAGGTCACTGCACCGGCTCATTGCGGCGTGCATGCCTCATGCAGGGCTACGTGATGCGATGGAGTGTCGTTCCCTCGTTCACGCACCGCCGATCTCGAAGCGATCCCGATGCTCTTCCGCCCATCGTCGGAAGCGCTGCAGCTGGATGCCGTGAGCATTTGCCCGCGCTATATCGACGCGGTAGCCCTCGACGTTGGCCCATTGCTGGCTCTCCACGAGACCGGGGCTGTTGCCGGCGGCGCGCGCCTGGGCACCGGACAGGGAACGCGCCTCCACCGGCCTCCCTGTCACCGCCGCAAGCGTCGCGGCGACCTCCGCCATCGTCAGCGCCTCAGCGGCTAGATCGATCTCCTGTCGGTCGAACCGCGCTGGCTCCTCGAACGCGGCCGCTGCGAAGCGTCCGACATCCGCAGCGGCGATGAGGTCAAGCCGCGTTTCCGCTCTGAGCGCCGTCTCGACGGTACCCCGCGCGAGCCCGGGGAACATCCAGCCGGCCTTGGGAGGAATGAAGTTGTCCATCATGAAAGCCGGCTTCAGGATCACCCAACGGGAGAAGCCGGCGCTCCTGACCGCTTCGTTGACGCCCGATTTGCTGTTCCAATAATTCGGCGACCAGCGACCTGACGCCCAATCTACGAAACTTTCCTGATCGCCGGCACGGGCGACGGAGGTATGGACGAATGTCTTTACTTCGGCGGCTCGCGCGGCGGCGATGAGGCGCTCGCCGGTACGAAGCTCATAATCCAAATCATCGGGTCTGGGCGTCGTCTGCATGGAAAAGACGCCGCTTGCACCCCGCACTGCGCCGGCCACGCTGGCATCGTCGTCAAAATCGCCCTTGAACAACGTGACGCCGCGCCGATCCAGTTCTTGCGCCGCGGGTGAACCTAGATCCCGTACGAGCGCGCGCGCTCTAAAGCCGCCGGCAAGCAGCGCATCGATGGTGGCGCCGCCTTGCGTGCCGGTGGCGCCGGTCACGAGAATGACGTCTTCAGCCACAATGGGGCTCCTTCGTCCGGTCCATGGAACGCGCAATAGGACCGCCACGGGAAGTGGCAACCACTCCCATCTAGCAATATCGCGCCTACGATGCGGCGCTGGCGATGTTGCGATTACACCGGCTCATCAATGACTGGCTGAAGGCGAACAAGCATGTATGACCTGCCGGACGAGCTTCTTGTCGAAGCGAAAGGCTCAATCCGGATCGTCACGCTCAATCGGCCGGAGGATCGCAACCCCGCATCCGTCGAAATGCTGTTCGGTTTGACGCGGCTAGCACGTGCGCTCGGCGAGGACGCAGAGGTCCGTGCCGTGATCCTCACGGGCGCCGGCAAAGCGTTCAGCGCGGGCGGCGACTTCAAGCATTTCGTCGCGACCGCCACCGACGCGGATTACGCTCGTGCCGCGCTCGACAATGCACGCCGCTTCGTCGAGGCAATGCTCAACCTACCCATACCCGTCATCGCGGCGGTCAACGGCGCCGCGGTCGGCTTCGGCGCGACGCTGGCGGCGCTGAGCGATATCGTGCTGATCGCCGATACCGCCTTCTTTGCCGAGCCTCACGTCAATGTGGGCCTGGTGCTCGGGGACGGCATCTCCATTACTTGGCCCTTCTTGCTCGCGATGAACAAGGCGAAGGAACTGATCTTCACCGGCGATCGCATCCAGGCGGCGGACGCCGTTCGCTGCGGCCTCGCGAACCGTGCGCTGCCGCTCGAGCAGCTGATGCCCGAAGCGATCGCACTCGCCGAACGGATCGCGCAGCAGCCGCGCAGCGCGCTCGAAGGATCGAAGGCGATCCTCAACATGTATTCCAAGGCGATGATGGAGAGCGTGCTCAGCGAGACGATCAGGCGTCAGTTCGAGCAGACCCAAGGTCCCGACCATGGCCGCATCGCTCAGGCCATGATCGACAGGCAAAAACGCAATCAGCAACAGGGGTAACCGTCGCACAGGCAAGGTCGACTGCTCCGCCTATCGCCAAAAGCCCGCAGCGGCGTCGGTCGCTCGCGAACAGACCGATCGAATTGAACTTCCGGCGGTGATCAGCGCCAGCTTATCCACGAGGGCGGCATGTGCCCGATCCTTGAGGCACGCGACCCGGGTTGCTGGCCCTTCAACCGCGCTCCAGTCGTTCCAGTCGCAACCGTGAACGGCGCAGCTTGCCCGCATCATCCCGGACGCGCTCGCGCGTGAACTCAACTGAGCGAGGCCGTTTGATCGTGCTCAGCCGCACCATGGCCGGCGCGAGAAATGCGATGCCGTCTGCCGGCTCCTCTGTCTCGGCCGCAAGCTCGACGATAGCGTGAAGCCGATTGCCCATGTCGGCATCGGGCAACCCAATCACCGCCGCGCAAAGCACGCCGGGCAGCGCTTCGATCGCCGCTTCGATCTCGGCCGGGTAGACGTTGACACCGCCGACGACCACCATGTCGGTGCGCCGATCGGCAATGTGGAGATAGCCGTCGGCGTCCAGCCAGCCGAGATCGCCGAAGCTGTCGAGATCGCCGCGAATGCGCGTGGCTGCGCCGATATAGCCATATTGGCTGCCCGGCTGGACCGCGCGGCGGAAGAATATCTCACCCACCTGACCAGGCGGGAGTTGCGCGCCTTCCTCGTCGAGGATGATGATCTGCTCGCCCGGCGCCGCCCGCCCGACCGAGCCGGGATGCTCCAGCCACTCGGCACCATTAATGATCGTGGCGCCGATGCGTTCGGTGCCGCCGTAGACCTCGATCACCTTCTCCGGCCCGATGCGACTGATCCACCAGCGCTTGACCTCGGGCGCACAGGGTGCGGCCATGTGCAGCAGCGTCACGATGGAAGAGAGGTCAGCGGCAGCAGTAACCTCGCGCGGAAGCTTGGCGATCCGCGCCATCATCGTCGGCACCACGTATGCGAAGCTCGGCCGATACCGCTCCACGGCACGCAGCCATTCGAGCGGATCGAAACGCTCGAGGCAGATGACATGGCTGCCCTGAGCGAGCGACATGGTGACGTAGGAGAAAGGAGCGCTGTGATAGAGCGGCCCGGGGTTGAGCAGAACGATGCGCGCGGGTCGGCTGCGGCCTTCTTTGTCCGGTCCCCAGGCCGATGGCTCCGGATCGACGATCAGCTTGGGCCGGCCGGTGCTGCCACCACTATTGACGATCTTGCCCGGCACCACCGCACGCGGCGGCAGCGGTGCATCCGACCAACTCTCCACCGGCGTGTCGTCAACGTTGACGAGCGGAACATCGAGCGGCGGCAGGGCCGACGTGCCTACCACGACACGCGGTGTGAGCAGGGCGATCAGCTGAGTCAGCTCGTCGGCCGCCATTCGCCACGACGCCGGGCAAGGTACAGCGCCCAACTTCCAGATCGCGAACGCGGTTTCGACGAACTCGACCCTGTTCGGCATCGCGATCATCACGCGATCGCCAACGCCGACGCCCGCCTGATCGGCGAGCTGGCGGGCGCGGCGGTTGGCACGCGCATCCAGCGCTGCAAAGCTCCAAGAGCGATCGCTTATGGTAAGCGCCGGCGCGTCCGGCGTCGCTAGCGCATGCGCGGAGAGCAACGCGCCAAGCGGTGCATTTCCGACCGGCTGGCCCGCCCGGTCGATCAGTGAGCTGAATTGACCACCGTTCATTCGGCAAGCGTGAATGGTCGCGTCAGGTTACGCAACCGATCCCACGCGACATGATCGCAACTGCGATGATCGGTCGGAGTGCGTCGACAGGCCGCAGAGCAAGCTGACAATGGCGGGAGCCTTTGGCAGTCGCCGAACATCACTCAAGGCCGCGTTTTGGAGCGAGCGACCCCATGTCTATTACAGCTGAAGATGCCGTCCGCTACGATGTCCGTGACGATGTGGCGATCCTGACCATCGATTTTCCACCGGTCAATGCGCTCGGCGCTCCCATGCGCGAGGGCATGGTGCAGCGGCTGAGGCAGGCGGAGGCCGATGCCGCCGTTAGGGCGATCGTGGTGATCGGCGCCAACGATCGCTTCGTCGCGGGCGCCGACATCCGCGAGTTCGGCAAGGCGAAGAAGGGGCCGGAGCTTGTCGAGATCCAGACGATGATGGAGGAAAGCCGCAAACCGGTCGTCTGCGCCATCGACGGACACGCTCTGGGCGGCGGACTCGAACTCGCGCTTGCGGCGCCATTCCGCGTCGCAGCGTCGCGAGCCAAGATCGGTCTGCCCGAGGTCAATCTCGGCTTGCTTCCCGGCGGCGGCGGCTCCCAGCGCCTGACGCGGATCGTCGGCCCCGAGGTCGCGCTCGACCTGATCCTCGAGGGCAAGCACATCAGCGCCGCGAAAGGCAAAGAGCTCGGCCTCATCGACGAGGTGACCGACGGTCCGGTGATCGATACCGCGATCGCCTTCGCGCGCGCCAAGGCGCAACATGGCGGTCCTTTCCCGAAGACGATCGAGCGCACCGACAAGGTGGCTGGCACCGACCCTTCGATCTTCAAGACGACGCGCGAGGCCAACGCCAAGAAGTGGCAGGGCATGGTCGCGCCGTTCAAGATCGTCGATTGCATTGAGGCGGCCTGCACCTTGGCTCCGCGCGAAGGGCTCGCGTTCGAGAAAGAGGCGTTTCAGGTCTGCCTCCAGGCGCCGAGCCGCGCCGCGCAGGTCCACTTGTTCTTCGCCGAACGCCAGGCGGCGAAGATCGAAGGGCTGTCCGCCAGCGTTGAGCCGAAGCCGATCCGCAAGGTCGGCATCATCGGTGCGGGCACGATGGGCGGCGGCATCGCCATGTCCTGCGTCAATGCCGGCCTTCCGGTCGTGCTGCTCGAAGCCGCTCCGGATGCGCTCGACGCGGGCATGGCAAAGGTGAAGTCCAACTACGAGATTTCGGTCAAGCGCGGCTCACGCAGTCAGGCGCAGGTCGACAAGGCGCTCGGCCTCATCACAACCACGCTTGACTACACCGATCTCGCCGATTGCGACCTCGTGATCGAGGCGGTGTTCGAGAACATGGCGATCAAGAAGGAGATCTTCGCCAAGCTCGACGAGGTCTGCAAGCCCGGTGCGATCCTCGCCACCAATACCTCGGCGCTCGACATTGACGAGATCGCGTCCGCGACCAAGCGCCCCGAGGACGTGATCGGCACGCACTTCTTCTCACCGGCGAACGTGATGAAACTCCTCGAGAACGTCCGCGGGACCAAGTCTTCCCCAGAGACGATCGCAACGGTGATGGCGTTCGGCAAACAGGTCGGGAAGGTGCCGGTTCTCGCAGGGAATTGCGAAGGGTTTATCGGCAACCGCATGCTCCGCGCCTACGGCACCGAGGCCGAGCATCTGCTTGAAGAAGGCGCGACCCCATCGTCGATCGACAAGGCGCTCAAGGACTTCGGCTTTCCGATGGGGATATTCCTCATGCGCGACATGTCCGGGCTCGATGTCGGCTATCGCATGCGCCAAGGGCGGATCGAGGCGGGCACGCTCGACCCGAACGCGCCGGATTACACGCCGCTCGCCGACCGTATCGTCGAGGCCGGGCGCCTCGGTCAGAAGAGCGGCGCCGGCTATTATAAATATGAGGGTCGCGATGCCACGCCCGATCCCGAGGTCGAGAGCATGTTGAAGACTATCGCGAAGAAGAAGGGGATCACCCGCCGCGAGATCGGCGAAGAGGAAATCGTCAATCGCATTCTCGGTGCCATGGTCAACGAAGGTGCGAAGATCCTCGACGAGCGTGTGGCCCAGCGCGCTAGCGACATCGATGTCACCTACGCATTCGGCTACGGCTTCCCGAAATATCGCGGTGGGCCAATGTTCTGGGCGCAGCAGAAGGGTCTCGACAAGCTGCTCGAAATCATCCGCGCCAACCACGCGCGCTACGGCGATCGCTGGAAGCCGGCCAAGCTGATCGAGGAGCGTGTCGCCTCCAGGACGGATTGGAATGGCGCGACGATCGAGGCTGCCTGATCTCTCGGACGACGACCGGCCGAGAGATCGGTTCGGTCGGCGCAGAGAAGCAAGCTAGAGCCATTTTCAACCTAACTGATCCACCATTCCTCGTTCGCCCTGAGCGAAGTCGAAGGGCAGCCACAGCGCATGGGCTTCGATTGCGCTCAGCCCGAACGGCTGAGGCGATTCTGGCTGATCGAATAGCGCTCTAGAACGAACGGAACGGCGTCACGGCTCGAGGCTGGCTCGCGACTGCTTCACGCATGTGTCGCATCCATAAGCGCGAAGGTAGCAGGATCGGGACCACCCCGCCCCTCCGGGTCATCGAGCGCGCGGATCGCAGTGATCGCTTCTTCGTCTAGTCGAAGTTCGAGGCTGGCAAGATTGTCGCGCATATGCTCCGGCGACGAGGCCTTGGGGATCGCGACGATGCCCTGGCCGGTAATCCACGCCAGCACGAGGCGTGCCGGCGAGACGCCGAAGCGATCGGCGATCGCCTGCACCCGCGCGTCTGCAAGCAGGGCACCGTGACCGAGCGGGCTCCACGCCTGCGTTACGATACCCAGCCGCTGGTGCACCTCGAGCAACGCCCGCTGCTGAAAGCGGGGATGAAGTTCGATCTGGTTAACGGCCGGCACGACGCCGGTTGCGTCGACGATCCTTTGCAGATGCTGCTCCTGGAAATTCGAGACGCCGATCGCCTTGACCCGGCCATCGTCGCGCAACCGCACCAAAGCACGCCAAGTATCGCAGTAAAGATCGCGTTCTGGGACGGGCCAATGAATCAAATAAAGATCGATATGATCGAGACCGAGCCGCTCCAGGCTCGCCTCGCAGGCGACGAGAGCGGCGTCATAGCCTTGGTTGCTGTTCCACAACTTGGTGGTGACGAAAACCTCGTCGCGCGGCAGCCCGCATTCGCGCACGCCGCGCCCCACAGCGGCCTCATTGCGATAGACGGGAGCGGTGTCGAATCCGCGATAGCCCATCTCTGCCGCGGTCCGCATTGCGGCTGGCGTGTCGGCATCCGGGATCATCATCACGCCGAGGCCAATCAGCGGAAACTCGGTCCCGGTGTTTAGGGCGACGGTGCGGGTCATTGGTTCATCCTTTTGTCGAGCTGTGTCAGATCCGGCGCGTTCGGTACCCGCTCGAAGCGCCGACGGCGCGCGATGAGATCCACCGCGCTGCACCAGTGCGTCTGCGCTAGCGCGTTAGCAGTCTAGTGCCCGCACATTTAGTGCGCGACGTTGTGCGACTTTTGAATCGCATCCTTCGCGGCGATGTAGCCGAAGACGAAGGACGGCGCGATGCTGGCACCCGCCCCCGGATAGGTCCGTCCCATCACCGATGAGGTGCAGTTTCCGGTGGCGTACAGCCCCTCGATAAGCGAACCATCCGCGCGCATCACGCGTGCCTTTTCGTCGGTTACGACGCCACCGAACGTGCCGACGTCTCCGGGGAAGATCCGAGTAGCATAGAAGGGCCCCTTCGCGATCGAGCCGATGCAGGGATTCGGCTTGTTCGTCGGATCGCCGCGGAACCGATCATATTGCCGCTCACCCTTGTGGAATTCCTCGTCGATGCCTGTCTCTGCAAACCGATTGTAGCGCTCGACCTGCGCAGCCAGACCCGCAGCGTCGATCCCGGCTTTGTGTGCGAGCTCCTCGATCGTGTCCGCCTTCACAAGGAAGCCGGATGCTAGCCACTCCTTCACCGGCTTCATGCCCGGGAGTAGCGGCCCGTAGGCGTAATCCCGCATCGCGCGATCGTCGAAGATCGCGAATGCCGGCACCACGCCCTTGGCGTACATCGTCTCGCCGACTTCCATGTACGAGTTTGCCTCATTGATGAATCGCTGACCGGTCCTGTCGACCCACATGTAGTGAGGTATCGCGAGATCTGCGTTGTGCATGAACGGGTAGGCACTGCCGTCCGCGCCCCGGGCGCCGGCCGGCACCGATCCGTCGGCATTCAGCGACGTCGGCACCCACACGGCGAGATCCAGATTTTCGGTCTCGGCACCCAGCCTGATCATCTCCTCGATCATCTCGCCGGTATCGCCGGGATTGGCATTGGTCCAATTCGCGGAAATTGGATGGCGCTGATAGCGTTGCCGCATGGCATCGTTGCGTGCGAAGCCGCCCACGTTGAGAAGCACCCCGTAGCGTCCCCGCACTAAAGTCTCTTTCCCTCGGTACGCCCCTTCGATGCCGACGACGCGCCCCTCCTCCTCGATCAGCTTGTTCGCAGCGAAGCCTCCGAAAACAGCGATGCCGCGCTTTAACGTCATCTCGAGCATGCGCGACTGGATCGCACCGCCATTGGCGACGATCCGTCGCTTGAGCAGCTTGTTCACGCCCATTGCGACCGCCAGACGCGCCATGATCAGCTTGGCAGCGAAGGTCTTCTTGAACATCAGCCCCTTCATCATCGTGAAGGCGTCGAACGGCACCGACGTGAAGGGCGCGTAGAGCGAGACCTTTTCCTGCCACGGCCCCAGGTTCCGCAGATCGAAGGGCTCCGCCATCAGCGAGCGGCCGCGAGGCTGACCGCCATCGCGCTCGTCATAATAATCCGACCATCCATCGGGATAGAAGAACTTCATGCCTTCGTCTTCGAGGAACTGGACCATCTCCGGCCCCTCGTCGAGAAAAGCTTCGCGCCGCGCCGGCGCGGTGCCCTTGCCAGCGAAGTCGACGGTAGCGTCGAGATAGCGATTTGCCAGGGCCTTGGAATCCTGCACGCCGTGGCGCTTGATGATGTGATTGTTCGGCACCCACCACACCCCGCCCGAGAAGCCTGTGGAGCCGCCGATCTGATCGCGCTTCTCAAGAATGACTGGGTTGAGACCGGCTTTTTTCAAATAGAGCGCAGCCGCCATCGAGCCGCCTCCGCTGCCGACGATGACGAAATCGTACTCCGGCTGCAGAACGAAGGATTCAGGCGATGGCAGGCTCACGGGTGACCTCTCTCTCTCTCTCTCTCTCTCTCTCTCTCTCTCTCTCTACTTTGCGCGGGACTGAACATGTTTGGCGGCGAAGGCGCAATCCTTCACGTTGCTTCCGCATCCCGACCCGAACCCAACTGCCGTGGAAACGACCACCGCTCAGTCCCAGGCGACGGGAAGCGTGCGGCGCCCCCAATACATCCAAGTTTCGATCCGCTCCGTCGCACCTGCGAGCCTGAGCTTCGGAAAGCGGCTGGTGAGTAACTGCACCGCAATCTGAGCCTCCAGCCGGGCGAGCGGCGCGCCGATGCAGAAATGCACCCCGGCCCCAAAAGAAAGATGGCGACCCAATTCCGGCCGAGGACGATCGAGACGGAATTTGTCCGGATCCGCGAAGCGTGCCGGATCACGATTCGCGCCGGCGATGGAGAACATCAGCTTCGCATGGTCGGGTAAGGCGTGGCCATGCATCTCGATAGGCGCGGTCGCGGTGCGGAAATGGGCGAGCACCGGCGGATCGAAGCGAAGGCTCTCTTCGACAGCGATGCGGATCAGCGCCGGATCGGCGCACACCGCTTCCCAACGAGCGCGGTCCTCCAGCAGCCGCCAGACGCAATTACCGATGAGATTGGTCGTCGTCTCCTGCCCACCCGTCAAGAACGTCGCGCAAACGTTGACAATCTCCATGTCGGTAAGGCGTCTCCCCTCGATCATCGCGCAGATCGATCGCGAGAGATAATCGTCCGGCACGATCTCGCCGAGATGGGAGAGGTTCGGCTCGGCAATGCCTGCCGCCCGCAGCATCCCCCGCCGATCTTCGGCAAGCGCGATGCAATGCGCGTAGATCTCCTTGAACAGCGCCTTGTGCGATCCCGGCTCCGGATCGTGGAACATCAATTCCTGTAGCTCGTCCGCCCAATGCTTGTAGCGCTTATAGTCTTGCTCGGGCAGGCCAAGCATCCGGCACATCACCCGCGCCGGCAGCGGCAACGCGAGATCATCGTGCAGATCGCCGGACTTGCGCACATCCATCGCCGCGCCGAGTTCTTCGGCGATCGTCTCGATCTGCGGGCGGAACGCCGCCATCGCCTTCGGCGTGAAACCCGGCAGCAGCACGTCGCGAAACGCCATGTGGAAGGGTGGATCGGTGACGATGCCGGTATCGTGGGCGGTATCCTTGGCGGCGTTGCCCCACTTGAAAGACCAAATCGGACTGTCCTGCAGCACCACGTCCTTGATCTCGGCATAGTCGCTCGTGATCCAGAATTTGTGGTGAGCCGTTTCGAGGGCATAGAAGGGGCAGGCGCGCGCGAGTGCCGCATAATGTCTGCCGGGATCATCGAGGACCTCCTGCGAGACTGGATCGAATGAGAGTGCGGTCTCCGACATCGCCGTCCCTCGTTGATAGTCGCCGTGCACGCGCGGCACGTCGTTCACGCTCGTTCTGCGAAGAAGGCGATCACGTCGGCGGCGAAGGCATCGGGCTCTTCCATCGCGGCGAAGTGACCGCCCGCCGCCATCTTGCTCCAGCGCTGGACGTTGTGCGCCTGCTCGGCGAGCCTGCGGCTCGGCATCGGATAGAATTCGCCCGGGAAGTGGGCGAGCGCGGTCGGCACCGTCACCGGCCCGGGCGAGCGCCGCTCATGGTTGCTGCCATAGTACATCCACAGCGACGAGATCACGTTGTCAGTGACGAGATAGCTCATCATGTTGGTGATGAGATGATCCTTGCTGAAGCGGCTCTCGATCTCGCCATGCGTGTCGCCCCAGCGGCGGAACTTCTCAATCAGCCAGCTGGCCCAACCTACCGGATTGTCGTGCAGGGCGAGCCCGAGAGTCTGCGGTCGCGTGCCCTGCTGGTGATGATAGCCGCTCTCCTCCTTCATGAGCGCGGCGACCGAGCGCCAATATTCGGCGAGTTCAGCATCGCCTGAGGAACCGGGCGGAGGCCCCATGAAGAAGTTGAGGTGGATTGCCGCCACGACGTCGGCATGGTTGGCGCCAAGCTGGTAGGTCACCGCCGAGCCCCAGTCGCCACCTTGCGCGAAGAAGGATGCGTAGCCGAGTTCGTCGACCATCAGCTTTCGCCACATATCGGCCACCGCCGCCGGCCCGATCGGCCGTGGCGGCCGCCAGGACCAGCCGTAGCCAGGCAGCGACGGCACGACGACATCGAAGCCAGCTGCCGCGAGCTTCGGTATCACCTCCTGAAATTCGACCACAGAGCCTGGCCAGCCATGGGTGAGGATGATCGGCACGGCTCGTGAACCGTCGCCTCTCACATGATAGAAGTGGATCGGAACGCCCTCGACGTCGGCCACAAACTGCGGGTGGCGGTTCAGCCGCGCCTCCTGGCCCCGCCAGTCGTACCGTTCGCGCCAATAGGCGATGAACTCTTCCAGATAGTTGCGATCCGTCCCCCACGACCATCCGCCGCCTTCCGGCGCATAGCCGATGCGCGTGTCAGCGAGCTTCGCCGCAATTCGTGCGAGCATCGCGTCGGGCACGTCGATCCTGAAGGGACGAGCCGCCATCATCACCTCTTTCTCTGCCGGCAAACTGGCCGCTTCCCATGATCATGGCGAGGATGCGCTTGCAACCATCGCAGTCGCGATAGGCCGGCTGCGGCTGAGCCGTTACAGTCTACGGCGAAAGGATGTTCCGTGACCTTCCCAGTTCGCTACCCCAAGATCGACTACAGCAACGTGCCCGCGCACTGGGCGCGCAACATCGCATTCGCCCAGGATCGCAATGCGACTTCGCTCATCCCCACGCCGATAGAGCCTTGGCTGATCCGCATTCTCCAGAGTGCCGTCGAGAAGCTGCCTCCCGGCGACACGAAACTGAAGGATGAGGTCGCCGCCTTCATCGGTCAGGAGTCGCAGCATTTTCGGCAGCATCGATTGTTCAACAAGGCGCTCGTCGCCCAGGGCTATCCCGAACTCGCCGAGTTCGAGAAGCGCTTAGCGGACGACCTTGCGCGGTTTGAAAGAACACGCTCGCTCAAGTTCCTGCTTGCCTATGCCGACGGTTTCGAGTCGTTGGGTGCGGTCGCAGGCGCCTTGTGGTTCGAGCATAGCGACGCTTTTTTAGAAGGTGCAGATCCGAACGCGACGGCATTGTGGAAGTGGCACATGGCGGAAGAGTTCGAGCATCGCAGCGTCTGCTTCGACTTTTATCATGCGCTGTATGGGCGCGGCATCTGGAATGCGATCGTCAACGGTTATTTCTATCGCGTTTACGGCTTCGTGTTCGCGATGCGGCATCTCAACGGCTATATGAAGCGAATGCGCGACTACATGCTCGATATCGATCGGCAGTCTATGAGCGAGGACGAGAAGGCACAGCTCGAACGCGACATCAAGGAGTATGAGGCGCTCCATAAGCGGCACACTCTGCCGCAGTTGCTGAAGAATTTTCTGCCCTGGTACAATCCGGCGCGCAAGAAGACGCCGCGCGGACTGATCGAATATCTCAAGCGGTTCGAGGCGGGCGGCGACATGGTGCGTAGCATTACCTCGGGCGGTCCCGCGGAAGCGGCGCGACCGGAGCCCGCGTGACGCTCAGCCAGCAGTAGCGAACCGCGAAGCCGTCTCCTCCTACGAGCCGGCTTGAAGCCAGGTTTCTGCGGCGCTGGCGGAGATGAAGACCCCCCATTGCACGGTGCCGGGCATGACCTGCAGATGGCGCCGCGCCGAAATCTTCGCCAGCGTCGTCTCCAAAACGACCGCGAAACGATCACCATCCTTGATCTTCTGTCCGGAATTTATGATCGCCGTCACCTCCTGCGGCGGGATCGGCATTCTGGTCGCGTCGGTGATCATCTTCAGACGGCCGAACTCGCGACGACAATGATCAGCGGCGCTGTTGTGGGCGGTGACGAAGGCTTCAGCGATCGTTGTAGTCCAGGCGCCTTCCAATGACACGCGGAGCGTTCGCGTCGTCTCGTCCAATTCGAAATTGAAATAACCTGGGACCGACATGCTCTCGCCCGGAAGCGGCATCGTGTTCCTCCTCCCCTCGACTGCTCTGCAGCCCGCACCAGTTGTATCACGCGATCCCGGTGTAGGCGTGCGCGGCCCGAGAAGAATTGCAAATGCGATCAACCGGGAGAAGCCTCCTGATCCGGCAGTCGCACCCTGCTATGCACTCGCCCACCACCATCCAGAGAGACCAGGTTCGATCATGACAGATTTGTCCAGCCGCGCCGTCCTCGTCACGGGCGCGTCCTCCGGGCTCGGCGCCTGCTTCGCGCGTGCCGCCGCGCGAGCAGGCGCGGCGGTGGCGCTTGCCGCCCGCCGCGCCGACCGCCTCAAGGACCTTCAGGCAGAAATCGCGGCGGAGGGTGGCCGCGCGATCCCGATCGAGATGGATGTTGCCGACGAGGCTTCCGTCAGCGCCGGCTTCGATAGCGCGCAGGCGGCACTCGGCCCGGTCAACTCGGTGGTCGCCAATGCCGGTCTCAACGTGCCCAGTTCCGCGCTCGGGCTGCCGATTACCGAGTTCGACAAGCTGATGGACGTCAACCTGCGCGGCGTGTTCATCACCGCGCGCGAGGCCGCCAAGCGGATGATCGCGAATGGATCACCCACGTCCGGTGATGGCCGCATCGTCCTGGTCGGCTCGGTCGGCTCGCATCGCGTGCTCGATCGGCTGGTCGCCTACAACACGTCAAAGGCGGCCGTCCTGATGATGGGCAAGGCGCTGGCGAAGGAATGGGCGTTGAAGGGTATCAGCGTCAACACGGTCTGCCCCGGGTGGATCGCGACCGAGCTCAACAGCGAGTGGCTGGCGAGCCCCGCAGGCCGGGCGCTGATCGCTTCGTTTCCGCGCAAGCGCGCGATGCAGGCCGAGGATCTGTTGCCGATCGTCATGTTGCTGCTGTCGGATGCCGCCCGGACGATCACCGGGGGAGCCTTCGAACTGGACGACGGCCAATCGCTCTGATCGGCTCGCATCCTATCACGACTGCGATCATGCGGATGCCGCTGCTGCTCGTCTGGCAAGGGCGGAAGGTGCCTCATAAGGTGCCGACCAGAATCGCGGGAGACGACTCGTGAAGGATTATCACGGCAAGTGGTTGAAGGCGCCCGAGCTGCTGTTGTTCGAGGTTGAGGACGCGGTCGCGACCATCACCTTCAATCGCCCCGAGGCACGCAATGCGCTGAGCCTGCCGCTGCTCACCGAAATGCGCGCGGCACTGCTCGAGGCCGACGACCGGCTCGACATCAACGCGATCGTCCTCTGCGGCGCTGGCAAGGATTTCTGCGCGGGATATGACCTCATACAATCCTATGCCGGCCGCGGCGAGACGACCACGCACGGCAACTACAGCTATCGCGTCGCCACGGATCGGTTCGACGATGATTGCTGGTCAATCGAGCGCACACAGGAAATCGCGCTCGTCATCCCGTCCCTGCACAAGCCGGTGATCGCGAAGATACAGGGCAATTGCCTCGCGGGCGGCACCGATATCGCGCTCAGCTGCGACATGATCGTCGCCGCCGACGATGCACGCATCGGCTTCCCCGCCACCCGCGCCAACGGTACGCCGCCGGCCCACATGTGGACCTACCATGTCGGTCCGCAATGGGCGAAGCGACTGCTTTGCACCGGCGACAAGATCAGCGGTCGCGACGCGGTGCGGATCGGGCTGGTGATGGAGAGTTGGCCCGCCGAGGAGCTGGACGGCGCGGTGGCGGAGCTTGCCCGCCGCGTCGCGCTTGTCGATCAGGAACTGCTCGCCACGCACAAGCGCGTGGTTAATCTTGCGCTCGAACAGATGGGCGCAAATACTATCCAACGCCTCGCCGGTGAGCTCGATGCCCGCGCCCACCTCTCGGCCGGCCCCCGTCGCACGCGGTTCAAGCAGGACATGAAGGAGCACGGCCTCAAGGAAGCCCTCAAGAGCCGCGACGACCCCTTCGGCGACGGCTTCGTACGGTTGCGTGAAGACTGAATATTCGCGCGCGGGTGCGCCCATCGGCGGCGCTTGCCGCCAAGACCAACTATCTCACGGGAATTGGCATGACCCACGATCTGACGACGCGCGGCCTTGAGGTGTTCGGCGAGTTGATGGGCGAAGGCGCCGTCGCGAAGATGCAGGAAGGAATTGCCTCCGGCCACTTCGGCTCTCCAATCGGCGAGCTGGCGACGCATTATGCCTTCGCGAGCGTCTGGGGCCGCGACGGGCTCGAGCGCAAGCAACGCAGCCTGGTCGTCATCGGCGTGCTGATCGCGCAACGCCAGCTGCTCGAACTCAAGAACCATGTTCGGATCGGCATACGCAACGGGCTCAGCGTTCGCGAGATCGAGGAAGCGCTGATCCAGACGACCCCCTATGTCGGCTTCCCCGCCGTCGCCTCCGCCACGACAGCGATCATCGAGGTGCTGCGTGAGCTTGGCCTTGATGTGCAGACGCGCACCGCCGAAGAGCGCGGCGTGCTCTGACCGGTCTACGCGGCCAAAAGAAAAATCGCTTCGTCATGCGCGCTACCACCGGGTGAGCTGAGTTCGGAGACGTCCGCCGTGCCGGCCCGGACGATTTCGCGCCTGGCACGTTTCGCGAGGGTGCGGCTCGGCTCGTACCGGATCTCGGCCGCCCGGTACGGTGCGCCGAGGGGAAGATGGATGCGAAGCGATGATCAGAACACACATCGCTCAGCTAAAGGAGCTGGTCGGTTCAACGCCCACCGCGGTTCGCCTCAAGGCCAGACCAGCTGCAGCTCCAGGATGCCGTTAACCTGACCGGTGGCGAGTACCGGCTTGGTTCCCGGCTTCACCCGAAACTCCGGAATGCGTGACAACCATTCCTGCAGGAAAACGCGCAGCTCACGCCGGGCGAGCGTCGCGCCGGGACAGGCGTGCGCGCCGTTGCCGAAGACGGCATGAATCGACTTTTCGCGATCGAAATCGACCGTCAGCGGATCGGGATTGAGCCGATCGTCGACGCCGACCAGGAGGTTCGGCGGCAGGATGATATCGTCCCTCTTGAATTGAACACCTTTGTATTCGAAGTCCTCGGTGATGACACGCGATGTATTCGCGATACCGTGCCGGCGCAGCAACTCCTCGATCGCTCGCTTGAGGAAAGCTTCGTCATGAAGATTTTCAGCGAGGCGCCGGAGATCCTTCGGATGCTCGGCGAGGAATTTCGCAAAAAAGCCGATCATGCCGGCAACGGTATCGAGGCCGCCAAACAAGACCAGGGTAGCGTAGTTGATCGCTTCCGCTTCCGAGATGCGCCGTCCGTCGATCTCGACTGTGACGAGGCGGGTCAGCAGGTCGGCTCCCGGCGTAGCGCGGCGCTCCATCACCCATTTGTTGAGGTATGCGCCCATATCCGCCTGCGCCTGTTGACGCTTGAGCGGATCAGGGCTGCGCACCGACACCTCGGCGATCGGCAGCAGCAGGTGCTTGTCCGCCTTGGGAAGATCGACGAGCTCGAGAAATACGTGGATCGGCAAGACCTTCGCAAAATCCTCGATGAACTCACACTCACCTTGCGGCAGCAGCTTCTCGATTTGATCGACCGCGACGCGACGGACATCCTCCTCGAGATGCTGGACGACGCCGGGCGTCAGCGCCTGCATCAGCGGCCGGCGATATTGCGCGTGGATCGGCGGATCGAGCTCCAACGGGATCTGCATCGGCGTGCCCGGTGGAGGCGGCGGCAGCGTGACGCTCCGGTTCGAGAAGGCGGAAGTATTCCGCTGCATGTGCACGATATCGTCGCCTCGCACGGCGACCCAGTGGCCGCCATTGCGCGGCGTCCAGAAGATATCGGGGCTCGCCCGCTGCATAGCGGCGTAGGCGGCTTGGACGTCGTCCTCCGATCCCTCGATGTCGTAGAAATCGAAATCGATCACCAATTCGTCGGGGACGTGAGCAGGCTTGGTTGCCAGATCCGCCGCCTGTTCGATCATCGGCTTAGTCTCCTCTCCGGAAGTGACGACCGTCATCCGCTTTTTCGTTCTTCCATCGCCCCGCGCTTGCCTAGCGCTTTGCACGTGCCTTTCGGGGCTTCGGGCGATCATCACGCTGTTGCTGGCGCACCGTGCCGACAGCGGGATATGTAGCGGCTACTTTATGGCCCGTTCTCGCCGCAAGCGTCAATCGACGGCTTATCGCGGCGGCCGGTCCGAAGCGCGCGCGTCACCATGACTTCGATGACCTCGATCAGGTGATCACGATCGCCGCCGCCGTTCGGAAACAGCCATTCCTGCATCAGCACGGCGCTCGCCATCATTCCGAACGACAAGCGGATACCTGCGGCGATGTCGAAGTCCGGTTCGTGTCCGCGCATGCGATATTCGGCCTCCAGTTGCGCAAGGCCGGCTTCGAAAAAGGGCTCGAAGGTAAATTGCCCGACACCAGCCAGCGCTTCAGCAGGCGGTCGACCGACGATCAGAGCGCTCAGCAGATCGCGGTTCTGTGTGAGCAGGTCATAGACGAGAAGATAGAGGTCGGGCGCATCGGGATTCCCCGCCACCTTCTGCGCCGAGGTAAATTCCTGGATCACTTGCTTGAAAGGAGTCAGGATCACAGCGTCGAAGAGTTGTGCCTTGTCGCCATAATAACGGAATAGCAGTGTCTCGCTGACATCCGCAGTGTGGGCGATTTCTCGTGTCGTGGTGCCGGCATAGCCGCGGTCGGCGAACAGCTGGCGCGCTGCTGCGCGGATACGCGCCTCCACGTTTTCGCGGGTGCGGCGGGGACGGCGCGGCCGTTCGACAACGTCTAGCGCTGCCGCTGCGTTCGAGAGTCCAGATGCGACCGCCATTCTCCTCCCCTTTCCCCCCGCCGCGCGTCATGCTGCCAAGCTGCCGTGACTAACAAAGGCGCCAGCGAGCCATCGTCGCTACGAACTGCTTTGCGAGTGATCGATCGGCGGCAGGCGCGCAAGCCGGTCGCCGAGAGACGCCGAATATCGCGCGAGCTCCGCAGTACCAGGATCGATCGCTTATCGATCTCACCGTGGTTCTTGTGACTGCGATATCCTGTTCGCGCGTGGCCACTCCATCGTCCATCTGATGGTCCGCGCCTGATCTCGACAAACCCGCGCTGCTCGCCCCAAACGCACGATGACGACCCGGCGAGGCGACGATGACGAGAGTTTCCGAACAAGGCGGTCCCGACCAGCAGTATCAGGCGCATCTTGCCGCCGGGCGCTTCATGATCCAGCGCGGCGTCGAGACCGGCAAGATGGTCTTCTTCCCACGGGCCATCGCGCCGGGGACGGGCGAGGATCTCGAGTGGGTCGAAGCGTCGGGACGCGGCACGGTCTATTCCACCACCTGCGTGCGCAAACGTCCGCCCGAGACGGATCTGAACATCGCGCTGATCGACCTTGAGGAAGGTCCCCGCATGATGAGCCGCGTCGAGGGCGTCGCCCCGGACGCTGTGGCGATCGGGATGGCGGTCAAGGCCCGCATCGTCGCGCTCGACGACGGCCATATCGTCGTGTTCGATCCGGCGCCGGGAGAAGCGGCATGAACGATCGCTTTCCGCGCGCGCGCACCGCGATCGTCGGCGCGGCGACCTTCGGCGAGGGGCGCTGCCCCGGCTACGAGCCCTACGACATGGCGGCGATCGCGGCGCGTGACGCGCTCGCGCAATGCGGCCTCAGCTTTGCTGACGTCGACGGCGTATTCGCGACCACGTCGAACGACACGTTCGGCGGCGCCATGCATTTCGCCCAATATTGCGGCATCAGGCCCCGCGTGATGGACAACAGTCGCAGCGGCGGCAACGTGTTCGAGAGCTATGTCGAACGAGCGGTTTGGCTGCTCGAAGCCGGACTGATCGATTGCGCGCTGATCGCCTATGGCAGCAACCAGGCCTCGGCTCTCGGCAAGCTGACGAACACCAACCGCCCCTTTCCCTACGAGGCGCCCTATCGACCGGTGAACCCGATGACGAGCTACGCGCTCGCCGCCAAGCGTCACATGCATCAGTACGGCACCACCAAGGAGCAGCTCGGCGAGGTGGCGCTGGCCGCGCGAAAATGGGCGCAACTCAACCCGGACGCCGTGAGCCGCGCACCTCTGACGATGGACGAGTATCTCGCCGCGCGGATGATCAGCGATCCGTTCGGCAAGCTCGACTGCTGCCTCGTCACCGATGGCGCAGCGGCGGCAGTCCTGACCCGCGCCGATCGCGCGCGCGATCTTGCCACCACGCCGATCGCCGTTCTCGGCGCAGCAAGCATGACGACGCATTCGCACATCCTGGCCATGCCGGATCTCACCGTGACGCCGCTAGCGGAATGCGGGCCGCGGGCACTGGCACAGGCGGGCCTCACGCCGGCGGACATCGACCTGGCCGAACTCTACGATGCCTTCACGATCAACCCGATCCTGTTCCTCGAGGATCTCGGCTTCTGCCCCAAGGGCGAGGGCGGCCGTTTCGTCGAAGGCGGCGCGATCGCCCCCGGCGGGAAGCTGGCGGTCAACACGAACGGGGGCGGCCTCTCCTGCGTCCACCCCGGCATGTACGGGCTGTTCACGATCGTGGAGGCGGTGCGACAGCTGCGGGGCGACGCCGGCGATCGGCAGGTCGCAAATGCGCGAACCGCGATCGCGCAAGGCAATGGCGGCGTGCTCTCGAGCCAGGCAATCGTTGTCCTCGGCGTCGAGTGACGCGTACGGGCCGGGGTAGCCATGTGCCGCCATCGCACCCGCGATAAGCGGAGCGGCTACCCGGTAGATCGTCGTCTTGAGGGTTTCGGTGGTTGCGCGGGGTCCTGCATGTCGCGATGCGCAAGCGTGGCCGGCAATTTCGAGCCGAGGGAATGGCAATCATGAATTTCGAGCTCGATCCCGCGCTGGAAGCCTTTCGTCAAGAGGTGCGCGCCGCGATCGATGCCGATCTCACGCTGGAGCTCAAGGCCGGCATGCAGGCATATGCCGGCAGTCAAGCTGAGCCGGACGACGCCCTCACGTGGATGCGCATCTTGAACAAGCGCGGCTGGTCGGTGCCACACTGGCCGATCGAATATGGCGGCACCGGCTGGTCGGCCATGCAACTCTACATCTTCAATGAGGAATGCTGCAACGCCTGGGCGCCGGACACCTGCTGGGGCGAAACGCAGATGTGCGGGCCGGTGATCTACACCTTCGGCTCGGACTATCTGAAGGAGAAGTTCCTGCCAGCCTTCCGGCGCGGCGACTATTATCTCGCGCAGGGCTTCTCGGAGCCTGGCAATGGGTCCGATCTTGCGCGGCTGCGCACCGCCGCCCGCCGCGAAGGCAACATCTACATCGTCAACGGCCAGAAGATCTGGACCAGCTCGGCCTATGCTTCCAAGTGGGGTTTCTTCCTGGTGCGGACCGATCCGAATGTGAAGTCGCAAGCAGGCATTTCCTTCCTGATGATCAAGCTGGACACGCCGGGAATCACGATCCGGCGCATCCCGCAGCTGAACGGCGAGGCCGATCTGTGCGAAGTGTTCCTCGACAATGTCGTGGTGCCGGCTGAGAACCTGATCGGCGAGGAAGGCAAAGGCTGGACTTATGCCAAGTTCCTGCTCGATCACGAGCGGACGACCAGTTCATTCATCTTCTTCAACAAGCGCGAGCTTGCCCGCGCGAAGATGATCGCCCAGAACGAGGCGCAGGATGGCGAGCCGCTCATTCGCAACCCGCATTTCCGTTCTCGCCTCCTGCGCATCGAGGCCGAGCTGACGGCGCTCGAATGGTCCGTGCTCCGCGAACTCAGCCACGAGGATTTCAAATATGATGCGACGGCAGCGGCCTCGACGCTGAAGATCGCGGGATCCCGGCTGCAGCAGTCGATCAACGAGCTGCAGATGGACATGCTCGGTGCCAAGGCGATGCGGGCGTTTCCTTTCGATCCCGCCGATCGCGAGGATGCGCCGCTATGGCCTGGCTATGCCGAAACAGCCACGTCGCGCGCGCTCGTGATGCGCGCGGCCACCATCTACGGCGGCACGCTGCAGATCCAGAAGGGCATCATCGCCAAGCTCGCCTTCGACCTCTAGCCGCTGCGGGACGCGCCATGGATTTCAACCTCTCCGATCTGCAGCGCATGTTGCTCGACACCGCGGAGCGTTATCTCGCCGAGCGGTTCACGCTCGAGCATCGCCGCGCGCTCCGCGACACCGCCGATGGCCTCGACACGGAAGCGTGGTCGACCTTCGCCGAGCTCGGCTGGCTGGCGCTGGCGATCCCGGAGGCTCAAGGCGGCCTCGGGGGCACGATGGCTGACATTGCGGTGCTCGGCGCCGCGCTGGGTTATCGGTGCGTCGCACTGCCCTTCACGAGCAGCGCCGTGATCGCGCCTATGATCCTGGCCGAGTCAGATGCGCCGCAGGGCGGACTGTTGCAGGCGATCGCCGAAGGAATATCGCGGGTAGCGCTTGCTCACGACGAACCGGACGAGCGCTACAACTATTCAGCCGGACGCCGGACGATGCTGACGGACAGCGGCAGTGGCTGGACCGTGACCGGACAGAAGATGCTGGTGCTCGACGCGCCGTCGGCCACCCACTTGATCGTCTCCGCCGGCGGCGATGACGACTTCACCCTGACCCTCGTTCCTGCCGACGCGGAAGGAATCAGTTCGTCGCCCTACCCGCTGCTCAACGGCGCTCGGGCTGCCGACATCGTGTTGGATGAGGTCGCGGGCGGCATACCGCTGGCGCGTGGCCGGAAGGCGCGCACCTTGCTGGCCAATGCGCTCGATTATGGACGTATCGCCGACGCCGCGCAGATGGTCGGCTCGATGGAAGCCGATCTTGCGCTCTGCTCTGCCTATCTCAAGGAACGTCAACAGTTCGGCCAGCCGATCGGCAAGTTCCAGGCGTTGCAACATATCATGGCGGACATGTTCGTCGCCACGCACCAAGCTCGCTCGATCCTCTATTCGGCGATTGCGGCCGCCGAGGCTGACGAGGCGACACGATCCCGGGCCGTCTCGTTGGCGCGCATCAACATCGCCGAGGCCCATCAGATCGTCGCCCGTCAAGCAATCCAGCTCCACGGCGGTTACGGCATCACCGACGAGTACGAGGTGAGCCATCATTATCGCCATCAGATCGTGCTCGAGAAGCTGTACGGCGACGTCGACTTTCACGAGCGGCGGCTCGCGGCGGATTGACGCAACCGCTCCAGGAAACGCTGCAGCGAGGGCTCGCATTCGACTTGGCGCTCGAGGCGCTTTCGGCGACTCGCCTAGATCGCCCCGGCGACATCCTCAGCTAAGCGCCCGCAGCTCCACTTTCGCGACCTTTCCCGTGGCGTTGAGCGGAAGCGCTTCTACGAAGCGCACCGAACGAGGTACTTTGTAGTTCGCCATCTCGGCGCGGCACCAGCTGATGACATCGTTCTCGGTCAAGCTGGCGTCCTCAGCGGTAACGACGAAGGCGCGCCCCACCTGCCCGAGCCGGTCGTCATCGACGCCGATCACCGCGACCGCTGCGATGCCGGGCATCAGACCCATCATCCGTTCGATCTCGGCGGGGTAGCAGTTGAAGCCGCCAACCAAGTACATGTCCTTTATGCGATCGGTGATGTGTAGATTGCCCGCCTCGTCGATCCAGCCGGCGTCGCCGGTAAGCAGGAAACCGTCCTCGGTGAACGCCCTGGCGGTCGCCTCCGGATTGTCGAGATAGCCGGGGGTTACCTGCGGTCCCCGCACCGCGATCTCACCAGTTTCACCGATCGACAGCTCGGCGTGATCCGGGCCGACGATCCTCATCTCGAGATTGCTGAGCACATGGCCCACGGTCTTCGCGACAATCTCAGGGCCGTCGTCGAAGCCGGTGGTGGTGACGGAGCCGGCCGCCTCGGTGAGGCCATATCCGGTCTGCACGATGGTATTGGGGCCGAGATGCGTCCGCATCTCCTCGACCAGCCGGACCGGGATCGTGGTGCCACCGGTGGACATCAGGCGCAGGCTCGAGAGATCGGTCTCCGCTCGGTCGGGATGATCGAGCAAGCCTCGGGCGATCGGCGGCGCGGTCGGCAGTACCGTCACCCCTTCCCGCTCGATCATGCGCAAGAGCTCGCCCGCATCGAAGCTGCTGACTGGAATGATCCGCACACCGTAGAAGAGGGAGACCTGCCAGCCGGCGCGGTAGCCGGCATTGTGCGCGAACGGATAGGTGACGGCGAACACGTCATCCGGCACGAACTTGTTGATCTCGGCGCTCTGCACATCACACGCGATGATGCTCTGGCGATGCGTCATCAGCACACCCTTGGGTCGGCCCGTGGTGCCCGATGTGAAGATGATGTCAGCGAGATCCGCGCCCGATCCCGCGGCGATGCGGGCATCGAGCGCCGCCTCATCCGCCCGCTCCGGCCAAGCGCGCAGCGCCGGCAGTGTCAGGATACGATCGGCGATCGATCCGCCGGCTTCCCGGAACACGACAATATGCTCGACCGCGGGCAGCGCTTGCGTTGCGAGCGCGTCGACAAAGCTGAATCCGCCGAAGCCGCGATCGCAAAACACGAAGCGCGCCTGAGAAGCTATGAGGATATCCGCGGCCTCTCGGCCTCGCAGCCTCGTGCCGATCGGGATCAGCACGCAGCCCGCCGCCTGGATGCCGAGCGCCGCGACCACCCAGTCGGCGCTATTGACGCCCCAAATCGCGATGCGATCGCCATGCCGCATGCCCAGCGCGATCAAGGCGGCGCCCACTTCGCGGCTGGCGGCTTCCAGTTCGCGGTAGGTCAGATCGATACCCGCATCGCGGATCGCAATCCGACCGGAATGCACCGCCACGGCTTGCTGGAAGCGATGGTAGAGCGATGGATCGTGCATGGGCCCGCCGGAACTGCCTCAGGTATCTGCAGCCAGTGCTTGCGTTCGCCGCTGCGGTGACACAAGCGGCGGAACCCATCCCGTCGCGACAATTCGCAACCGCGATCCTCGCGCCGATCGCCTCGAGAAGGCGGTCAGGCGCGCATGAAGCGCTTGCCGTTCTCGTACATGATGGCGCGCACATCGGCGTCTGGTAGCTCGGTCAGCGCCTCGGCGTAGAAGTCGCGAGGCTCGGGCACGCCCTCGGCGTGGGGATAGTCGGAGCCCATCAGGATGCAGTCGGACGTGCCGATCCGCTCGACGACGCCCTTCACGTCGTCCTCAGGATAGGCGACGACGAAGCAATGCTCTTTGAAGATTCGGCTGGGCCGCTCCGGCAGCTGACCGCACGGCCAATAGCCATTTTTCGCCATGCCGCGCATTTTGTCGAGCTTCTCGAGGAAATTGGGTAGCCAGGAGCAGCCATTCTCCACACTGCCGAGGCGGATGTTCGGAAAGCGCTCGAAAAAATTGTGGTAGATCACGTTAGCGAGGGTGATCTGCACCGGCAGCTCCGAATAGCAGAACATCCATTGCCAAGCGGTTTGACCCGTACGGCGCGGCTGCAGAGGTTTCTCGCCGAACTCCCGGATCAGCGGATGCATGAAATTGGCCTCGGATACGTGGTACGTCACCGCCATCTTGGCGTCGTCGAGGATCTGCCAGACTGGATCAAAGTAGGGATCGGCTGGGGATCGGCCTCCAGCGGGACCCATCGGCATGCACACCACGCGGCAGCCCTGCTCGACAAGCCACTTGGCCTCGGCGACTGAGGTCTCAAGATCCCAAAGGCTCAGCAGGCCGGTGGTGAAAATGCGATCGGCATAGGCGAACCCCCAGTGATCTTTCACGTAGCGGTTGTATGCGGCGAGGATCGCGTTGCCGGTCTTGTCCTGAGGGTAGTAACCGAACGTCGAGACGAACTCGCCGACGAACAAGATGCAACCCTCGACACCGAATTCATCGAGCTTCGCGAGTCGCCGCTCGGGGCCCATCATGTCTTCGGTCGGATGAATCCAGCCCGCGACGTTGCCCTGACCCTCCTTCATTGCCTTCAGCCACTCCTTGAGCCGGCCGGGCGGCGGCACGAGGCCTTCGGAATTGGCCTCGGCGTTTTCGACCATGCGATCGCCGAGATGGAGGCCGAAGCGGCCGTCGGGGCCAACCTTGCGCGCCGGCAACCACTGCGCGTGAAGCTCCTTGGGGAGATATTCCTTCATGAACTCATAGTCACGTTCATGAATATGGCTGTCGCAGTCGAAGATCGGCCCGGTGTAGCTCTTGGCGATCTTGATATCGGGATTGGTAGCCATGGTCGGTCCTTCCTCGTCTCTTAGCGCTGCCGGATCGCCGATTCCGCGATGCGGTCACGGATTGTCGCCTTCGGGGCCAGAAGACGGACGTGATCGCGCGAGCTTAGCGCAAGTGCTGGCATCATATCATTTTCCGTTGGGCCCCGTTAGTCGAGCCAAGCAACGCATCGCCCATATGATGCTGCCCCAGGCCTCTCCCGCGACCCACCAGCCGAACCCGATCGGCTCCGTCGCACGCTCTCGGCCGAGTATCAGATGGACGATGGAGCACGGCGCTCGAGGGCATTTGATTGGCAACGCGCAGATGGTCCTGCAACAGCGTGACCACACCCGCAGATCAGGCTGAGGAACGACGAGCATGAGCGAGCAGGAATCCGCGCTGTTGATCGATCGCCCGGAAGAGGGCGTCGAGCGCATCACGCTCAATCGACCTGACAAGTTCAACGCGTTCAATGCTGAAATGTACGATGGCTTGCTCGCGCACCTCGAAAGGATTCGGTTCGATCCTTCGGTGCGCGTAGTGATCCTGACTGGCAACGGTCGCGGCTTCTGCGGCGGCAACGATCTGAGCGGCATGGGCGAACTCAAGAATACGCCCAAGGGCGTTGGGCAGGCGCATTATTCGCGCTACACGCTGATCGATCTCGGTCGGATCCCGTTGGCGATGAAGTCGCTGCCTCAGCCGGTGATTTGTGCCGTGAACGGTGCCGCTGCCGGAATCGGCTACTCGCTGGCGCTCGCATCGGATCTCGCCATCGCAGGGCAATCGGCCAAATTCGTCAACGCGATCCACAACGCGGGAACAGGGGCCGAACTCGGCATGAGCTATCTGCTGCCGCGGGCGGTGGGCACGCAGCGCGCCGCCGAGATCCTCTACACGATGCGGCCGGTCCTTGCCGAGGAGGCGGAGCGCATCGGTCTAGTGCTCCGGACCGTGCCCGACGACCAGCTTTCCGAGGAGGCGCTCAAGCTCGCACGGAACATCATCGCCAACGTGCCAATCGGCATCTGGCTGACGAAGCAGGCGCTTTGGATGAACCAGGACGCGGGCAGCCTCGAACAGGCGATGGAGTTCGAGCACCGCGGCGTCTTCATTGCTCAATCGACCGAGGATGCGAAGGAGAAGCGTAAGTCCTTTATCGAGAAGCGGCACCCCACCTATCACCATCGCTAACTCCGCTCACCCAGCTATGTAGCAGTTGCCCCATATCCGGCGGTGCGGTAGCTTCCCCTGAAGAAGATGGGGCATGGAGGCCTCGCGCGGGAGATGGAGCATGACGGAAGTACTGAAGCTTCGCGACCTCGCGAACGCCGACTTCAACCCCTTCGTCGAGGAGCGCTTCTTCTTCGGCGAGAATGAGGATCCCTACCCCCTGCTGGCCGAGCTCCGCGCCAAGCACGCCGCGATGCCGGGCGATTATCGTGAGATCATGGGCCTGACGCCCGACGTCACGTTTCCTCGAGGCGTGCCGCACTTCATGATCTTGAGCTATGACGAGGTCGCCAAAGCGCTGCAGTCTCCGCAGATCTTCTCGAACCAGGCCTACACCTTCAATCTCGGCGCAAGCTTCGGCCGCTCGGTGTCGACGATGGACGCGCCCGAGCACAGCCGTTTTCGCCGGATATTTCAGAAGATCTTCCTGCCCCAGCATGTCAAGAAATGGGGCGACAGCATCGTCGATCCGGTCGTGAACGAACTGATGGACGGCTTCATCCATACCGGCAAGGCCGACCTTATCGGGCAGTTTACGCTACACTATCCGTTCGGCGTGATCTATCGCCAGCTCGACTTGCCGCCGGCCGAGGGCAAGCTCTTCCACAAGCTGGCGGTGACGCAGACGTTGGTCTCTTTCGATTTCGAGCACGGCTCGGAAGCCAATGCCAACCTTGGCGAATATTTCCCCAAGCTTATCGCCCAGCGGCGCGCCCAGCGGGGCGACGATCTCGTCAGCCTAGTCGCCCAGGCGGAGGTAGACGGCGAGTATTTGCCGGAGGATATTCTTGTATCGTTCTTCCGCCAGCTGATCAATGCGGCGGGCGACACCACCTATCGCGGCACCAGCGTCCTGCTCACCAAGCTCCTGGAGAATCCCGACCAATTGGAGATGCTGCGCGCCGATCGTGCGTTGCTGCCCAACGCGATCGAGGAGGCGCTGCGCTTTGACGGGCCGGTGATCGAGCAGTCGCGCTGGACGGCCGTGGACACGGAAGTCGCGGGCGTGCAGATGCCGGCGGGCTCGATCGTCCACCTCGTCGCCGGAGCGGCCAACCGCGATCCCGCGAAGTTCATCGATCCGGATCGGTTCGACATCCGCCGCCCCAACGCGAACCGCCACTTCGCTTTCGCGGCGGGCCCACACATCTGCATCGGCCAGCATCTCGCTCGCGTCGAGATGATGCGCGCAATGACCGCGATCCTCGATCGCCTCCCCAATCTGCGCCTCGATCCCGACATGCCGCCGCCTTCCCTGCGTGGTGCGATGATGCGTGTTCCCCACAACCTGCACGTCCGGTTCGATCCACGCTGAGCGCCAGAGCGCACGGTGCGATCAGGGCTGCGATTTCATGCGATCGATGGATTGTACGGCTCCCGCCGCCGCCGATATTCGTGAAGTACGCCGATCGC
>Ga0213875_10000367_pt1 | contig 41619 bp, 37 predicted proteins | sample BarmaccomBMRX_R8_FD_160105 | JGI IMG/M metagenome (GOLD analysis project Ga0213875, IMG submission 160105) | Root-associated microbial communities from Barbacenia macrantha in rupestrian grasslands, the National Park of Serra do Cipo, Brazil - RX_R8 | ecosystem: Host-associated > Plants > Roots...
ACGAGCTGCACTGGCGGGGGCCGGACCGGTCGGTGCGGCTGCACGGGGCCCGGAACCTGGCCGTGGGCCGGGCGGCCCTGCTCGACGTGCTGGCGCAGGCCGCGATCGAGGCCGGAGTGGACTACCGGCCCGGTTCGGCCGCCGACCTGGGCACCGTGTCCGGTGACGTGGTGATCGCGGCCGACGGGGTCGGCAGCGCCACCCGGGCCAAGCTCGCCCCCGACCTCGGTGTGCACGCCAGCCTGGGGCGGACCCGCTACCTGTGGTGCGGCACCGGGTTCGCGGTACCGTCGGCGTATTTCTCGGCCACCGCCCGCGGCCAGGAGCAGTTCGTGGTGCACGCCTACCCCTACGCAGCCGACCGCAGCACGTTCCTGATCGAGGTCGACGACACCACCTGGGCCGGCGCCGGGCTGGGCCCGTTCGACGCGGCCACCGGCCCCGGCCAGACCGACGAGCAGAGCGTCCGGCGGCTGGAGGAGATCCTGGCGGCCGAGCTGGGCGGTGGCCGGCTGCTGACCAACCGGACCCGGTGGAGCCGGTTCACCCGCCTCAGCCTGGACCGCTGGCACGCCGGGAACGTGGCGCTGGTCGGCGACGCTGCCCACACCGCCCACTACACGCTCGGGTCGGGCACCAAGCTGGCCCTGGAGGACGCGATCGCGCTGGCCACCGCGCTGACCGGGGAAGGGTCGGTGCGGTCGGCGTTCACCGCCTACGAGCAGGCCCGGCGGCCGGCCGTGCGGCGGTTCCAGCAGCTGGCCAGCCGCAGCCAGCGCTGGTGGGACTCCTATCGCTGGCGGTCCGGCTGGCCGGCCGAGCAGCTGGGCCTGTCGTTCATGACCCGGTCCGGCAACCTGACCATGACCGACTACGCCAAGGCCGAGCCGGCGGTGGTGCGCACGGCGCTGGGCCGGTTCGGCGAGCCGCCGCCGGCCGCGGCCGAGCTGGACGAGTGGGTGCTGGCCCGCTCCGGGCGGGCGGCGCCCGCGGCCGGCGCGGCCGTCGACGAGGTCGCCTGGTCCGAACCGGACGTGTGGGGCGAGGCCGCCGACCAGCTGGTGGCCCGGGTCGCGGCCGGGCCGGACCGGCCGGTGCTGCTGACGGCCGGCCCGGAGCCGGCCGCGCAGTGGGCCCGGGTGGACCTGGCCGAACGGCTGCGGTTGCAGACGGGGCTCTGCATCGGGGTGGAGTTTCCCGCTTCAGAAAAGGGGTTCGCGGCGACTTCGATCGCGGCCGGCCGGGCTGATTTCGCCGTTTTCAGCCCGGCCTGACCGGCGGCCAGCGGTCAGACCTGCTCGTGCAGCTGGTCGACCAGCGTCTTGACCTCGCCGACCAGCCGCTGCACCTCGGCCTGATTGCCGTCGGCCCGGGGCGCCAGCAGCATAGCCTGGGCGTGCCCGGTGATCTGGTCCACCACCGCGTCGACGTCGGCGCCCGGCCGGAACCACCACGCGACCCAGTTGCACATGCCGAGCACGCTGAGCGCGGCCACCCGGGGCTCGACCGGCCGGAACTCACCGCTGCGGGCCCCCTGCTCGATGACCGCGGCCAGGTCGCGGAGGATGGCCCGCTTGGCCTTGAGGTGCTCGGCGCCGGCCTGCTCGGGCAGCACGGTCTCCGACCGGTCGAGGATCCGGAACTGGTCCGGGTGCTCGGCCCGCTGCCGGACCATCAGCGCGACCACGTTGGTCAGCTTCTGCCCGGCCGACAGGTCTGCGCGGGCGGCCAGGTGCTCCAGCACGTCGGCCATGCTCTGGGTCACCTGCTCGACCAGCATCTCCAGCAGCCGCGCCTTGCTCGACACGTAGTGGTACAGGGCCGGCCGGGAGATCCCCATCTCCCCCGCGATGTCTTCCAGCGTGGTGCTCTCGTACCCCTTGCGGGCGAACAGCAAGGTGGCCGTGTCGAGCAGCTGGGACTCCATCAGCGTCCGGCTCAGGGTGCTTCGGCCCCGGTCACGACGTTGCTCAGGCGGCACAGGGGCGATTGTACGGGGCGGCCGGCGGCCGCTAGTCGAGCAGCGCGGTGAGCTTCTTCGGGGCCAGCACCCGGTAGCTCTCGGTCACCAGCTCCCGGATCTCCTGCCAGTCGGTGCCGTCGTCGAGCAGGACCCCGAGACGGCCGCGGCCGCCACGGGGGGTGAAGTACGGGTGGCCGGTGGCCAGCAGCGCCCGGCGTTCCTCGGGGTCGGCCCGCAGCACCAGCAGCGGGACCAGCTGGCCGGCCGGGTCGGCCACCGCCACCAGCAGGCAGAACGACCGGCGGCGGATGTCGAACGAGTACGCCGTCGACCTCGTCTCGACCCGTGGGTGGTCGACCCGCTCGGTCACCTCGGGCAGCGCCCGGCACAGCCCGCTGACCCGCTCGACGATGTCGGCGGGAACCTCGACCGGCTGGCCCACGCCAATATCGTAAGCACCGATCGTAAGCGTCAGAGGTCGCCGAGGGCGGTGACCGGGTCTTCGAGGTAGTCGGCCAGCGTGCGCAGGAAGCCGCCGGCGGTGCCGCCGTCGCACACCCGGTGGTCGAAGGCCAAGGTGAGCTCGGTGACCTGGCGGACGGCCAATTCGCCGTCGACCACCCAGGGGCGGTCGATGATCCGGCCGAGGCCGATGATCGCGACCTCGGGGTGGTTGATGATCGCGGCCGAGCCGTCGACCCCGAACACGCCGTAGTTGTTGACGGTGATGGTGCCGCCGGTCAGCTCGGCCGGGCTGAGCTGGCCGGCCCGGGCGGCGGCGGTATGGGCGGTGAGCGCGGCCGACAGGTCGCGGGCGGACAGCTGGTGGGCGTCGCGGACGACCGGGACGACCAGGCCCCGGTCGGTCTGGGCGGCGAAGCCGAGGTGCACGTGATCGGGAATGACGATCTCGTCGCCGTCGAGGTGGGCGTTGAGCTCCGGGTAGCGGCGCAGCGCCAGCACCGTGAACCGGGCGAACAGCGCCAGGATGCTGACCGGCCGGTCCGGGGTCCTGGCGTTGAGCTGCGTCCGGACGGTCAGCAGGTCGGTGACGTCGACGTCGACCCAGACGGTGGCCTCGGGGATCTCACGGCGGGACCGGGTGAGCTTGTCGGCTATCGCCCGGCGCGTCCCCCGCAGTGGGATGCGAGTGGTTTCAGTGGCTGATGGGGCTGATGGGGCTGATGGGACTGAAGTGACGGGTGTGGCTGAAGTGATGGGCGTGGCTGGAGCGAGTGGCATGGCTGGAGCGAGTGGAGTGGCTGGGGCGGCCTGATTGGCCTGGGCGGCCAGCTCGATGTCGGCCCGGCGGATGATCCCGGACGGCCCGCTGCCGTGAATCGCGGTCAGGTCGAGCCCGGCGTCCCGGGCGAGCTTGCGCACCAGCGGCGAGATGACCCGCACCGGCCCGGCGCTGTGGTTCTGCGGCCGCCGTCGTCCGCGCCGGCGCCGGGTGCCCGGCGAGGCGGTGGTCCCGTACCCGATCAGCACGTTCCCGCTGGCCTCCTCGGCGGCGGCCGGACCGACGGTGATCAGCGGCTGGCCGACCGCGACCATCGTGCCGGGGTCGGCGTGCAGCGCGGTCACCGTGCCCGCGAACGGGACCGGGACCTCGACGGCGGCCTTGGCCGTCTCGACCTCGACCACGGTCTGGTCGGTCGCCACCTGGTCGCCGACCCGGACGCGCCACTCGATGACCTCGGCCTCGGCCAGGCCCTCGCCGAGGTCGGGCAGCAGGAAGTCAGGCATGGGCACCGCCGGAGTCCAGCCACCGCTCGTCCGGTTCGTCGTCCCACTGCAGGCGGGCGAGCGCGTCGAGGATGCGGTCGGTGCTGGGCAGATGGTGGCCTTCGAGGGCGGGGGCCGGGTAGGGGATGTCGAAGCCGGTCACCCGCAGCACCGGCGCCTGCAGGGAGTGGAAGCAGCGTTCGCTGAGCCGGGCCGCGATCTCGGCGCCGTAGCCGCAGAACCCGGCCGCCTCGTGGATGACGACCGCCCGGCCGGTCCGCCGGACCGACTCGGTCAGGGTCCGGTCATCGACCGGGGACAGGCTGCGCAGGTCGATGACCTCGGCATCCCAGCCCTCCTCGGCCGCCGCCGCGGCCGCCTCCAGGGTGGTCGCGACCGTGCCGCCGTAGCTGATCAGGGTCACGTCGGTGCCGCGCTTGACCACCGCCGCCTGGTCGAGGGCGGGGCCGCCGGCCTCAAGCTGAGCAGTCTCCTTGGACCAGTAGCGGCGCTTGGGCTCCAGGAAGATCACCGGGTCGGGGCAGTCGATCGACTGCCGCAGCAGCCGGTAGGCGTCGGCCGGGCTGGCCGGGGTGACCACCCGCAGCCCAGGCGTGTGCGCGTAGTAGGCCTCGGAGGAATCGCAGTGGTGCTCGACCCCGCCGATGCCGCCGCCGTACGGGATCCGCACCACGATCGGCAGGCTGACCGCGCCCCGGGTGCGGTTACGGAGCTTGGCCAGGTGGCTGGTGACCTGTTCGAAGGCCGGATAGGCGAAGGCGTCGAACTGCATCTCGACCACCGGGCGGAGCCCGTTCATGGCCATCCCGATGGCGGTGCCGACGATGCCCGCCTCGGCCAGCGGGGTGTCGAACACCCGGTCCTGGCCGAACCGGGCGGCCAGCCCGTCGGTGACCCGGAACACCCCGCCGAGGGTGCCGACGTCCTCGCCGAACACCACCACCCCCTGGTCGGCCGCCAGCGCATCGGCCAGCGCGGTGTTCAGCGCCCCGGCCATCGTGACCGTCGCGGCGTCCAGGGTGCTGGTCACCGCTGTTCCCCCGCGTCCCGCAGCTCGGCCAGCAGGCTGTCGCGCTGCTCGCGCAGCGGCGCGGTCGGCTCGGCGTAGACGTGGGCGAACAGCTCGGCCGGGTCGGCCGGGACGTCGGCGTTCATGCGCTCGCGGAGCACGGCCGCGAACTGCTCGGCCTCGGCCCGCAGCCGACCGGCGCCGTCGTCGTCGAGCTGGCCGGCCGACCGCAGGTAGGCCTCAAGGCGGGTCAGCGGGTCGCGCGCCAGCCAGGCGGCGACCTCGTCGCTGTTCCGGTACCGGGTGGCGTCGTCGGCGTTGGTGTGGGCCTCGATCCGGTAGGTGAGCGCCTCGATCAGCGTCGGCCCCTGGCCGCCAGCGGCCCGCTCGACGGCCGCCTGCACGGTCGTGTAGACGGCGGCGGCGTCGTTGCCGTCGATCAGCTCGCCGGGGATGCCGTAGCCGATGCCCTTGTGGGCCAGCGAGGGGGCGGCGGTCTGCTTGGCCAGCGGGACGCTGATCGCGTACCCGTTGTTCTGCAGCAGGAAGACGACCGGCGCCTTCCAGACGGCGGCGAAGTTCAGCGCCTCGTGGGTGTCACCCTCGCTGGTCGCGCCGTCGCCCAGCAGCACCAGGGCGACGGTGTCCTCGTCCTTGAGCCGGGCCGCGTGGGCGAGCCCGACCGCGTGCAGGGTGTTGGTGGCCAGCGGGGTGCACTGGGGGGCGACCCGGTGCTGGTGCGGGTCGTAGCCGCAGTGCCACTCGCCCCGCAGCAGGCTGAGCACCTCGACCGGGTCGACCCCCCGAGTCACGATCGCGACCGAGTCCCGGTAGGTCGGGAACAGCCAGTCCTGCTCGCGCAGGGCCAGCACCCCGCCGACCTGGCAGGCGTCCTGGCCGTGGGAGGACGGGTAGACCGCCAGCCGGCCCTGCTTGGTCAGCGCGGTGGCCTGGGCGTCGAATCGCCGCCCGATCACCATCCGCCGGTACAGCTCGGTCAGCGTCGGGTCCGGCGGCAGCGGGCCGGCCTCGGTCACCGGCTGGCCGGCCGGGTCGATCAGCTGCCACGGTTCCCCGCTGGGCAGCAGGCCGGTGCCGGCCGGCGGCGAGGAACTGACGGGGTGGGCGGCAACAGCGGTCACGTTCGGCTCCCAGTGCGAGACGTCAGTGAACAATTGACGCCAGTGTCGCGCCCGGAACGGCCGAAAATCTAGACTCTGCACGGAATCTGAGACTTATGGATTCGATCGCCCTTTAATATTTATAAAATGTCTGATCAACAGGGGCCGCAGGACCGTGCGAGCGGACAAATGGCCGAGCTGGACGAGACCGACCTCCGCATCGTGGACGAGCTGCGGCGCAACAGCCGGATGTCGATGCGGGCGCTGGCGGCCGCGCTGCACATCTCCCGGGCCAACGTCTACACCCGGGTCGCACGGCTCGAGCGGGACGGCGTGATCACCGGCTACACCGCGGTCATCGACCCGCAGCGGTACGGGCACACGCTGTCGGCCTACGTCTACCTCAAGGTCCAGCAGCAGGCCTGGCAGCGGCTGCAGGAGCGGCTGCTCGACATCCCCGACGTCGACCACGCCGCCTTCATCTCCGGCGAGCACGACATCGTGCTGCTGGTCCGCACCCGCGACGCCGCCACCCTGCGTGACCTGGTGCTGACCCGGCTGCAGGCGATGCCCGAGGTGGTGAGCACCCAGACCGTGCTCATCTTCGACGAGATCACCCAGGCCACCCGGCGGTCGGGGACCCAGGCGGCTGGGGACTAGGGAGTTTTACCAGGGTTTTTGCTCTCGGCAAGAACGAAAATGGGGTTACCGGGAAAGAACAGCGCCGAGAACAGGAGATCCCGACATGGCCACCTCATTTGACACCCGCCCCGAGCAGCGCCCCACCCACCTGCTGAGCTACCGCACCCCGGCCGCGCCGGCCACTCCGGATTACGCACCCGAGTACCCGACGCAGTACCAGCCCGGCTTCGAGCCGGCCTACGAGCCGCAGCGCCCCAGCCGCCGGGTCGGCATCGGGGTCGACCCCCGCAAGCTGTGGGCGGGCGGCGCGGTCAGCGCCGTGGTATCGGCGCTGGTGGCCCTGGTCGGCGTGCTGGCCTGCCGCTGGCTGTTCAACCTGTCGGTGCTGGCCCCGCGCCAGGACGGCGCCTACGGCGACATGCACACGACCGGCCTGATCATCCTGGCGGTGGCGGCCGCGATCGGCGCCACCGCGCTGGTCCACCTGCTGATGATGGGCACCCAGCGGCCGCTGCTGTTCTTCGGCTGGATCGTCGGCCTGATCACGGTGATCGGCGTCCTGTTCCCGTTCAGCACCACCGCGCCCCTCGACGGCAAGATCGCCACCGCCGTGGTCAACCTGGCCATCGGCATCACCGTCGGCGCGCTCGTCAGCGGGGTCGCGAAGCGATCCTTCCGGTGAGCCCCGGTACTCCCGGCCGGCCCCCCTCCCCGGGGATCGGCCGGGTCAACCGCGTTTGGCCGGGATCGGCGGCACCATCCCCCCGGTCCAGCCGGCCGCCATCAGCTTGTCCAGCTCGCGCCGGGTCCGCATCAGGTGGTCCTCGACCAGGGCGGCGATCCCGTCGCCGTCGTGCTTGCGGACCAGGTTGACCATCTCACGGTGCTGGGTGTTCGACTCGTTGCGGAACTTGAGGTCGGCCGTGACCGCGAACCGCACGTACGGCTCGGACTGCGCCCGCAGGGTGGCGATGGTCGAGCTCAGCCGGGGCGAGCCGGCCCCGGCGAACAGGAACAGATGGAAGTCCTCGTGGTCGTGATACCAGTCGTTGTCGGTCTGGCGGCCCCGGATCCGCTTGAACCGCTCCATCAGGCCCTTGGCCAGCTCCGGGCCGCCTTGCTCGGCCGCGCGCCGGGCCGCCAGCGTCTCCAGCGGCAGGCGTACATTGTAGATGTCGAGCAGGTCATCCAGCGACGGCTGGAACACGTAGGCGGTGCGGCCGTCACGGACGAGGATGCCCTCGATAACCAGCCGTTTGATCGCTTCGCGGATCGGCGTCCGGCTCAGCGACAACCGCGCCGCCCAGTCCTCCTCGCGGACGGGTGCCCCGACCCGCAGCTCGCCCGTCGTCAGCGCCGCCCGGATAGCGTCGGCGGCCGTCTCGGCCGCGTTGCCGGGCCGCGCCCCGGCCAGTCCGGTGCGGCTCTGGGGTGACATCGATGTCCTCCTGTTGACTCATACCCGCCCCACACCAAGTCGCCGGCGATGGGGCAGACCATCGCCGGCGACATGGCTTCCTCCGATCGGGCGTTACCGCTCCTCAGGGACGGAACTCTGCTCGGGCCGCGAATCCGGGACCGGATCGGGCACCGAGTGGCCAGGGAGTTCGGAAAGGCTCGGAGCCAGATTAGCGGGATCCGCGCTGCCGTCGGCGGTCAGCACCGCCTGCGGTTCGGGGAACACGGTGGCCGCCAGCAGGTATCCGGCCGCGCCCACGACCATGGCGCTGATCCAGCTCAGGTCGATGCCGCTGGCCAGGCCGCTCCACGGCCCCGCGTACAGGCTGGTGCTCAGGAACAGCAGGCCGACGCCGCTGGCCAGCAGCCAGGCGAGGGTGGCCCGCAGGTTCCAGCCGCCGGTGTACCAGTAGATTCCGCCCCGCTCGCCACGGTTGAAGACCTGCAGGGCGTCGGGATCGTAGCGGCCGTGCCGCAGGAAGTGCCCGCTGACGACGATGCCGATCCAGGCCGCGGCGATCACGCCGAACAACGACACGAAGGCCGACACCGTGTTCTCAGCGTTCCACACCAGCGTGCCGAGGAAGATGAACAGCACGCCGATACTGCTGAGGATGATCGTCGCGGTCACCCGGCTGAAGATCGGGAAGATCGACGAGAAGTCCAGGCCGTTGCTGTAGATGCAGACCGTGCTCTGCCCGAGGCTGCCGATCAGGCCGACGATCACCAGCGGGATCAAGAACGCCTTGGGCGTGATTCCGACCAGGCCGTTCACGTAGTCGAGCTTGGCGTCGTTGAAGGCGACGGCGGTGAACGCGCCGAACAGCAGCGGGAAGGCCAGGCCGAGGAACGCGCCCCCGCCGGTGGCGAGCGCGAGGTTGCGGTCGGTGTTCCGGCGGCGGGCGATGTGGCGCGTCCAGTCGTTCACGTAGGGCGCGTACCCGTAGGTGGCCGCGGCCGAGATCGTGACCGCCAGCGCCCAGGTCGGCCAGAAGCTGCCCAGCAGGTAACCGCCGCCCGCGTGGTGGACGTTGAACTTGCCGGCGTAGACGAAGAACCCGATCACCATGACGGTGCCCACGGTCGGGATCAGCAGCTTCTCGACCAGCACAAGCTTGGCGTGGCCCCAGATGGCGGCGATGATCGAGATGACCGCGATGATCGCGTAGCTGATGCCGAGGGCGGCGTCACCGGTGGACCAGCCGAACAGTTTGTGGGCCCCGTAGACCGCGACCTGGCCGCCGGTCCAGACCGCCAGCGCGTAGAACCCGATCGCGATGAACAGGGCGAGCAGGGAGCCGATGATCCGGCCGACCACCCCGAAGATCGCGCCGCTGCTGACCGGCCCGTTGGTCCCGGTGCGGGGGCCCATGAGGGCGATCGGGATGATGACGACGGCGCCGATCGCGGCCCCGGCGATGATCGACCAGAAGGCCGCCCACCAGCCCAGCCCGAACGAGATCGGCAGCCAGCCCAGCACGATCAGCCCGAACGTCAGGTTGGCGCCGATGAAGATCGAGAAAACGTTGCGGGGCGCGGACTTCCGCTCATCGGCCGGGATGTAGTCGATGCCGTGCTGTTCCATGCCGGCCGTGCCGGTCGATAGGTGTGGGTGCGAGGCCTGAGTCATGGCGGATCCTCCGTCACCGGCAATTTTCCTGTGTTTGTATCCCGACTTGTATCCAAAAGTCAACGGGATGGTCACCATTGACTTTGGATACAACGCGGGATACAAACTGGCCATGGCCCAACCCGATGTGCAGGCGCTGCGGGCGACGCTGGGCACCTTCGCGACCGGCGTGACGATCGTGACCTGCGAAGTTGACGGCGAAGTGCACGGCGCGACCGTCAACTCGTTCACCTCGGTCTCGCTCGACCCGCCGCTGGTGCTCGCCTGTTTGTCGAAGCGCTCGAAGGCCTGTGGCTACCTGCAAGGCAGCAACTTCACCGTCAACATCCTGTCGGCCGACCAGCAGCTGCACGCGCTGCACTTCGCCGGCCGGCCGCAGGACACCCTGGTCACCGCGTTCGAGGACGGTGACTTCGCCCCGCGCATCCAGGGCTGCGTCGGCTACGTGTCGTGCCTGCCCTGGAAGGTGGTCGACGCGGGCGACCACGACCTGATCATCGGCCAGGTCGCCGACATCAAGGTCAGCGACAACCTGGCCGGCCGCCAGCCGCTGCTGTTCTACCGCGGCGCGTTCTGGCGGCTGGGCAGCGCCAGCGATTCGCTGGCCGCCATGGCCGACGTCTACGCCGACCTGCACCTGACTTCTGCATTGTCCTGGTAATCCGAACCAACCCGGATGGAGTACCCCAAGTGACCGAGGCCGAGCACTCCTGGGAAATGACCGACGAGATCAAGAACAACCCGGGCAGCCGCCCGCTCACCGGCGACGAGTACCTGGAAAGCATCCGGGACGGCCGTGAAGTGTGGATCTATGGCGAGCGGGTCGGCGACGTGACCGCCCACCCGGCCTTCCGCAACACCGCGCGGATGGTCGCCCGGCTCTACGACGCGCTGCACGACCCGGCCAAGAACGGCAAGCTCATCGTGCCGACCGACACCGGCAGCAACGGCTACACGCACGCGTTCTTCCGGGCCCCCTACACCGTCGAGGACCTGCAGAAGGGGGCCGACGCCTGCGAGGCGTGGTCCCGGCTGACCTACGGCTGGATGGGCCGCAGCCCCGACTACAAGTCGTCGTTCATCACCACCCTCGGCTCCAACCTGGAGTACTACTCCCCCTTCGAGGACAACGCCCGCCGCTGGTACAAAGAAGCGCAGGAGAAGGTCCTCTACTTCAACCACGCGATCATCAACCCGCCCGTCGACCGGCACCGGCCGATGGAAGAGGTCAAAGACGTCTACATGCACGTCGAGCGGGAAACCGACGCCGGGCTGATCATGTCCGGGGCCAAGGTGGTGGCGACCGGCTCGGTGTTCTGCCATCACAACTTCGTCGGTAACGCCGGGCCGCTGCCGGTCAAGACCAAGGACTTCTCGGTCATGTGCTCGGTGCCGATGAACACCCCGGGCGTGAAGCTGATCTGCCGGCCGTCGTATGAGTTCGCCGCCAGCGCGGCCGGCAGCCCGTTCGACTACCCGCTGTCCAGCCGGCTGGACGAGAACGACTCGATCTTCATCTTCGACAACGTGCTGGTGCCGTGGGAGAACGTCTTCTGCTACGACATCGACAAGGCGAACGACTTCTACCACGGGTCCGGCTTCATCTACCGGGCGCTGCTGCAGGGCTGCATCCGGCTCGCGGTCAAGCTCGACTTCGCCTGCGGCCTGTTCCTGAAGGGCCTGGAGATGACCGGGGCCAAGGAGTTCCGCGGGGTGCAGGTCCGGATCGGCGAGATGATCACCTACCGCCACCTGTTCTGGACCTGCGTACGCGCCATGGTGCGGGGTGCCCAGCCGTGGACCGACGGGACGATGGTGCCGAACCTGGAGGCCTGCACGACCTACCGGGTGCTAGCGGGCACCATCTACCCGCGCGTCCGTGAGCTGTTCCAGCAGGACCTGGCCAGCGCGCTGATCTACTCGAACTCCAACGCGGTCGACTTCGAGGTGGCCGACATCCGCGAGTACGTCGACCAGTACGTGCGCGGCAGCAACGGCAAGTCGGCCGAGGAGCGCGTCAAGGTCATGAAGCTGATCTGGGACGCGATGGGCTCGGAGTTCGGCAGCCGCCACGAGCTGTACGAGCGCAACTACGCCGGCAGCTACGAGCTGGTCCGCATGGACACCTACATGGCGGCGACGATGAGCGGCCAGGCCACCTCGTTCATGGAGATGGTGGACGACTGCATGGCCGAATACGACACCCACGGCTGGACGGTCCCCGACCTGATCGACCCGTCCGACGTCTCCGCCATCCCCACCAAGGCGCCGGCCCGGCTGCCTTCGTGACCGCAACCGACGTGCGGCAGTACCCGGTGGGGTGCGGCGGCACGACCACCCGGGTGCTCGAAAGCGGCGCCGGCGGTATCCCGGTCGTGTTCCTGCACGGCGTCGGGGCGCGGGCGGACCGCTGGACGCCCGCGCTGCGCCGGTTCGCCGAGCGCGGCCGGCACTGCTACGCCTTCGACTTTCCCGGCCACGGGCTGGCGGGCAAGCCGGAGACGTTCGACTACACGGTGCCCGGTTACGCGGCGTTCACCGAGGCCCTGCTCGACGCGCTCGGGCTGACCGAGGTGATCCTGGTCGGCACCTCGCTCGGCGGGCACGTGGCCGGCGCGGTGACCGTCCGCCGGCCGCCGCCGGTGCGCGCGCTGGTCCTGGTCGGCCCGATGGGCATGCTCCCGGCCGCGCAGCCGGTGCTGGACGCGCTCGCGGCCTCCATCCAGGACACGACCCGGGCCGGCATCGCCGCCAAGCTGGCCCGGCTGCTGGTCAACCAGCAACTGATCAGCGACGAGTGGGTGGACGAGGAGTTCCGCATCAACAACTCACCGGGCGCGGCCGCCGCCTTCGCCGCACTGGCCCGCTACTTCGCCACCGGCATCAACGACGACGTGGTGGCCGGGCCGTTGCGGGCGGCGGCCGCCACCGTGCCGACGCTGCTGGTCTGGGGGGCCAAGGACGTCATGGTGCCGACTGAGATGGCCGAGCCGGCCCGCCGCGCCCTCGGCGACGTGCCGCTCACGCTGATGCCCGATACCGGTCACGCACCCTATTTCGAGGCCGCCGGGGAGTTCGTCGCGCAGGTCGACGGGTTTCTGGCCGACCACGCTCTGCCCGCCACCGTTGCCGCCACGGCAGGAGGTCTTGCCCGATGACGACCCGGACCGAAATCCGGCTGGAAGACACGCACGAGCCGATCAGCCACTACACCGACGCGGTGGTGTGCGGAGACCTGGTCTTCGTGTCGGGCTGCACCGCCGCCGACGAGAACCTGGAGATCGTCGGCGGCGACGACGTGGCCGCCCAGGCCCGGCAGTGCCTGACCGCGATCGGCAAGATCCTGGCCGCGGCCGGCGCGACCTTCGCGGACGTCCTCAAGGTCACGGTGTACCTGACCGACATCAACGACCGGCCGCTGATCAACCCGGTCCGGCAGGAATTCTTTGGCACCACCCGGCCGGCCAGCACGCTGGTCGAGGTTTCGGCGCTCGCCATCCCCGGCGCCAAGGTCGAGATCGAGGCGGTCGCGCGAAAGGGTGAGCAGTGAGGCTGGCCACGGTCCGGGCCGGCGGCGCGACCCAGGCGGCCCGGATCACCGGGCGGTCGGTGGAACTGCTCGGCGTCCCGGACGTGCGCGCGCTGCTCAGCACCGGCCCGGACTGGCGGCGGGCGGTAGACGACCTGGTCACCGGGCCGGCCGACCCCGACACGGTGGACTTCGCGCCGCTGGTGCCGGCTCCGTCCAAGATCCTCTGTGTGGGGCTGAACTACCGCCAGCACGCCGAGGAGATGGGCCTGGACTTTCCGGTCTACCCGACCGTGTTCGCCAAGTTCGCGCAGAGCCTGGTCGGCGCCCGTGACCCGGTGGAGATTCCGTACGGCTCACGCAGCACCGACTGGGAGGCCGAGCTCATCATCGTGGTCCAGGGGCCGGTCCGGCACTGCCCGGCGGCCGAGGCGGCCAGCGCGATCGCCGGGTTCACGGTCGGCAACGACGTCAGCGAGCGGGCCTACCAGAACCGGACGTCGGAATGGCTCCAGGGCAAGACCTGGGACCGGACCACGCCGGTCGGCCCGGTGCTGGTCACCACCGACGAGGTGGGGGTCAGCCCTGACCTGGCGGTGACCTGCTCGCTCGACGGCGAGCTGAAGCAGAGCTCCCGTACCTCCGACATGATCTTCAGCCCGCCCGAGGTGGTCGCCTACCTGTCCAGCATCATGACGCTGGAGGCAGGCGACCTGATCTTCCTCGGCACCCCGAGCGGAGTCGGGAACGGGCGGCGGCCGCCCGAGTTCCTGACGGCCGGCCTGACCATGCGCACTGAGATCGAGCGGATCGGGGTGCTGGAGAACCGCTGCGTGGAGGCCAGCGCCCCGGCATCGGGCGCGACCGCGTCCCCCGCGGCGACGACCTCGGCGAAGGCTGCACGTCCGGTCGATGCCTAGGCGGGGATGCCGGCCACCGCTTCGATCTCGATCTTCAGCTCGGGCAGGATCAGCGCGCTGACCTCGACCAGGGTGCTGGCCGGGCGGGCGTCGCCGAAGTACTTCTGGCGGACGACGTTGACGGCGGCGCGGTCGTTGACGTCGGTCAGGAACACCGTCACCTTGAGCACGTGGGCGAAGTCGGTGCCGGCCGCCCGCAGCGCCCGGTCCAGGTGCTGGTGGACCAGTTCGGCCTGGGCGGTGACGTCGTCCGGGTCGGGGATCTGGCCGTCGGCGGTCATCCCCACGCAACCGGAGATGTACAGCAGGTCGCCCCACCGCACCATGTCCGTGTAGTGGCTGACCGGCGCGGGCAGCCCGTCGACCGTGTACTCCTGACGCTGGCTGGCACTCATGCGGAGCTCCTCAAGGGGTGGCCGGTCTCGATCCGCGAGACAAGCTCGGACAGTGAACGGACGGACGAGAAGTCCAGGTAGTCGTCGACGTAGGGCAGCGCCACCCGCAGGCCCTGGACCTGCGGCTGGTAGCCGGCCGCGGCGGCGTGCGGGTCACACCAGATGACCCGGCCGGCCTGGCCGCGCAGCCGCCGCATACCGTCGCGCAGCCGGTCGGGGTCGCCGACGTCCCAGCCATCGCTGAGCACCAGCGCGATCGTGGCCGGGCCGGTGACCGCGCAGGTCTCCAGGTGGCGGGTGAACTGATGCAGGCAGTGGCCGATGCGGGTGCCGCCGGCCAGCACCGCCTGCTGGCGGTCCATCCAGCGCAGCGCCTGCGGCAGCGTGCTGTCCCTGAACACCTCGGTGACCACGGCCAGCTCGACGTTGAAGACCGCGGCTTCGGTGTGCCGTACCAGCCGGGTCAGCGCGTGCACGAACGCCAGCAACAGCGACGCGTACGGCATCATCGACGAGCTGACGTCGCACAGCACCCCGATCCGGGGCCGGTCCCGGCGCCGGCTGCTGCGCTGGAGCAGTAGCAGTTCCTCGCCGAAGCGCAGGTTCTGCCGGAGGCTGGCCCGGACGTCGACGGTCTCGCCGCGGGGCCCGGTGACCAGCCGCCGGCCGGGGGCCGAGCCGAGCGCCCGGGCCAGCCGCCGGCACAGCTGATCGATCTCCGGGCGTGGCTGGGCGGCCACCGTGCCGCCCTGGCCGGGGTGGCGGCTCCAGGTCGCCCGGCCCGCGACCCGCCGGGTCCGGGTGGCGTCACGTCCGGGCCGGTCGGCCGCGGCCGGCGGGGCAGCGGCCCCGTCTCCGTTCCCGTCGGCGCCGGCGCTGTCGCGGTCCGCCCCGGCCTGGGCCGGCAGTACCGACAGGTCGGCGGTCCAGAACACGTCGTAGACGGTGCCGAACCAGGCCCGATCCTTGGTGCTGCTGGTCAGGCAGCACTCCAGCGCGGCCCGGAAGTCGCGGGGCTGCCCGAGATCGATCACGCTCACCGCGCGCAGCGCCTGGACGGTGGCGGCCGGGGAGACCTTGCTGCCGGCCGCCCGCAGCAGGCCGGTGAAGGTGGCCAGGTCATGCGGCAGGTCGCCGGTGCGCTGGGCCCGGGCCCGGTGCGCCAGCCGTACCAGCGGATGCTCGGCCACCGCGGGGCCCATCAGGGGGCCGCCCGCACGCCGTACTCGCGGTAGACCCGCTCGTGGTCCTGGCCGGTGAACAGGCGGACGTCCTCGCTGTCCTTCAGCAGCACGCCGATCGTCTCACCGACCAGGCCGGGCTCGATCTGCCGGGCGCCGAGCAGGGTCAGCGCCCGCAGCCAGTCCAGCGTCTCGGAGACCCCCGGCGCCTTGCGGTAGTAGCCGGCCCGGATCCGGTCCACGAACAGGCAGGTCTGCTGGACCAGTAGGGTCGTGGCCCCGGGCTGGCGGGCGTGCAGGATCGCGATCTCCCGGTCGATGCCGGGGAACGGCATCCAGTGGTACAGGCAGCGCCGCCGCAGCGCGTCGCTGAGCGCCCGGCTCCGGTTCGCGGTCAAGATGATGGCCGGGCGCCGGGCGGCCGTGATCGTGCCGATCTCCGGGATCGTGATCTGGAACTGCGACAGCAGCTCGAGCAGCAGCGCCTCGAACTCTTCGTCGGCCCGGTCGATCTCGTCGATCAGCAGCACCACCGGCCGATCGTCGCCGGGCCAGATCGCTTCCAGCAGCGGCCGCCGGATCAGGAACTGCTCGCTGAAGATGCTGGATTCCAGGGCGGCGCCGGGCTCGCCGCGGGCCTCGCTCATCCGGATCGTCAGCAGCTGGCGGGTGTAGTCCCACTCGTACAGCGCGTGGTGGGCGGCCAGGCCCTCGTAGCACTGCAGCCGAACCAGCCGGGCCCCGGTGGTGGCGGCCAGCGCCTCCGCCACCGCGGTCTTGCCCACCCCGGGCTCGCCTTCCAGCAGCACCGGCGACTGCAGCTGGCCGGCCAGGTACAGCACCATCGCCAGTGGCCGGTCGGCGATGTAGCCGGTGGCCGCCAGCCGATCGGACAGCTCGGTGACCGGGTCCCCCTCAGGCATCAGCCTGGGCACGCAGCTGCTCGGCGGCTTCCATGCCGGCGTCGATGATGTGCTGGTAGCCGGTGCACCGGCACAGGTTGCCGGCGATCGCGGCGCGGATGTCGTCGCGGGTAGGTTCCGGGTTCTCGGCCAGGTAGTTCTTCAGCGCCATCACCATGCCGGGGGTACAGAACCCGCACTGCAGCGCGTGGCACTTGTGGAACGCGGCCTGCACCGGGTGCAGGTCGGCGGCGTCGGCGCCGAGCATGTCCAGCGGCTGGTACATGCCGGCCAGGCTGCCGGTGGTGATGTGCTCGGCCGGGTGCAGCCGCTGCGGTGACAGGCCCTCGATCGTGGTCACCGACCGGCCGGCCGCCTGCACGGCGAGCACGTTACAGGACTTGACGATCGCGCCGTCGAGCTCGACCGAGCAGCATCCGCAGCGGGCCTCCAGGCAGCCGTTGTGGGTACCGGTCAGCCCGGCCACGTCGCGTATGAACTCCAGCAGCAGGGTGCGCTCGTCGATGTCGGCGGCGACCGGCTGGCCGTTGACGGTGATCGTGACATTGACCATGGGTCAGCTCCCGTTGACTGTGCTGAGGGTCTGGGCGGTCAGCGTGCGGACCAGCTCCCGCTGGTACTGGACCAGCGGCGGCCCACCGGCGGCGTCGAGGACCTCGGCCGCGACCGCCTCCGGGTCGGCGGCGGTGGCGACGACCGGGACCGGCCGCACCGCCCCGACCGTGATCTGCACGCCGCCGTTCCCCGGCCGGGCCGCACACAGCACCGAGGCCAGGGCGGCGTCGAACGTCCGCTGCCGGAACTTGGCGAACACCACCCGGGTGAACGCGTCGGCGGCCGGGAACCGGATCGCGGCCAGGATCTCGTCGGCGGCCAGCGTGGTGCCGCCGCCCGGCGCGAAGAACTCACCCGGACTCAGCGTCCGCACCCCGGACGGGCCCAGCACCTCCAGTCGGGCCCCGGTCCCGGTCACCAGCGTGAGCATGTCGTAGCGGGGGCCGGCGTCGCAGAGCGCGCCGCCGATCGTGCCCATCGTCCGCACCGGCCGGTCGGCCAGGTTGCCGGCGACGGCCGCGATCTCGGTGTGCCAGCCGGTCAGCGGGGCCCGGCTGAGCGCGGCGTAGGTAGTGGTCGCGCCGACCACCAGCTCGCCGGAGGCAGCCAGCCGGACGCCGGCCAGGTCGTCCACACCGGCCAGCGAGACCAGCGCCGACGGCCGGGCAGTACGGGTCTTCATGGCCAGCAGCAGGCTCTGGCCGCCGGCGATGACCTGGGCCTGCGGGCCGTGCTGGCCGAGCAGCCCGACCGCCTCCTCGGCACTGCCGGGAGTGAGATAAGTGAACGCCTTCACAGCTCGTCCTCGAAGTTGTCCCAGTCGAAGCCCATGTCGTCGGGCAGCAGCGGCTCCGGCCAGTCCTGCGGCTCGCGCGGTCCGGTGAAGCCGGGCATGTCGTCGGGGTAGCGGAATGTGGCCAGCCCGCGGCGGTCCTTCTCCCGCAACGCCAGCAGCATCTGCTGGGGCGTGATCGGGAGCGAGGTGAACCGCACCCCGGTGGCGTCGAACACCGCGTTGCCGACCGCGGCCGGGACCGGCCCGGTGCCGGACTCCCCCGCGCCTTTCTGGCCGCCCGGGATCGTCAGCGACGGGGCCGGCAGCTCGTAGATCTTGGTCAGCTCGGGCACGTCGGTCGAGGTCGGGGCCAGGTAGTCCTTGAAGCTGGCGTTGGTCAGGTGCCCCTCGTCGTCGTACACGTAGTCCTCGCCGAGCACCATGCCCAGGCCCATCAGGAAGCCGCCCTGGTGCTGGCCCTCGACCACCAGCGGGTTGATGACCACGCCGGTGTCGTGGGCCATGGCGTAGTCGACGACCCGGATCAGCCCGGTGCCGGGGTCGACCCGGACCCGGGCTGCATGCGCGGCCGCCGAGTAGGTGACGCTGAGGTTACCGGTGCCGTCCGGGCCTTCCCGCTCGGTCGGGGTGTCGTAGGTGGCGATCGCTTCCATCGTCGGCTCGAAGCCGGGCGGCAGCTGGTGGGTCCGGTAGGCGGCCAGGCTGGCCAGGATTTCCAGGTACAGGCCGCTGTCGGGCAGGCCTTTGACGAAGACCCGGTCGTCACCGATGTCGAGATCGTCGGCGTTGGCCTCGAGCACGTGGGCGGCGATGGCCAGCACCTTCTCCCGCAGCCGCTCGGTCGCCAGCCGGCAGGCGGTGCCGAGCACGGCGGCGCCGCGGCTGGCGTAGGTGCCGAGCCCGAACGGGGAGGTGACGCTGTCCGGGCGGGCCAGCGTGATCTTCTCGAAGCCGACCCCGAGGCCGTCGGCGACGATCTGGGCCAGCATGGTCGCGTGGGCCTGCCCGTGGGTCACGTCGCTGGAGTAGATCGTCACCGTGCCGTCGGTCTCCAGCCGCAGCCGGACCGCGGACAGGTCGGTGTCGAACGACGGGTGCCGGCAGCTGGTGTACTTCATTGACACCGCCAGCCCCAGGCCCTCGTACGGCACCGGGTTCGCCTTGGTCTCGGTCCAGCCGATGGCGGCGGCGCTCTTGTGCAGGCAGTCGTAGACCGTGGTGCTGTCGATGACCTGGCCCATCGGGGTGCGGAACGGGAAGCTCTCCGGCCGGATGACGTTGCGGGCCCGCATCTCCAGCGGGTCCAGCCCCAGCTCGGCCGCGGCCATGTCGACCAGTTGTTCCTTGACCCAGATGAACTGGGGGATGCCGAAGCCGCGGAGCGCCCCGCCGGGCGCGGTGTTGGTGTGCACGATGTTGCCGTCGACGCGGATGTTGGGGATCGCGTAGGGCAGCATGCCGACGTTGGTGCCGATGTGCAGCACCTGGTTACCCCAGACCGACATCGCCCCGCAGTTGTGCACGGTGTAGTCGCGGTAGCCGGTGATGTGGCCGTCCCGGTCGCACATCAGCTCGGCGTAGCGGATCTGGCTGTTGCGGGCGGTGCCGGACTGGAAGATCTCCTTGCGCCCCAGCACCAGGTGCACCGGGCGGCCCAGCCGCATCGAGAAGATCGAGGCGATGACCTCATACGGGAAGATCTGCGCCTTGGATCCGAAGCCGGCCCCCACCTCGGGCACGATGACCCGGACCTTGTTGCGCGGGATCTGCAGCACGTCGGCCAGCACGTCCCGGACCATGTAGATCGACTGGGTCGAGGAGTAGACGGTCAGCTCCCGGGTGAACGAGTCGAAGCTGGCCACGCAGCCGTGCGGGTCCAGCGCCGCCCCCGCCTGCCGGTTGGTACTGAACCGCTGCCGGACCACCGCCGCCGCCTCGGCCTCGGCCGCCTCGATGTCGCCGACTCGCAGCTTGTAGCGGTCGAAGATGTTGCCGTCGCCGAACTCGTAGGTGATGCCCTCCTGGATCAGCGCTGCGTCCGGCTTGATCGCCTCCTCGGGGTCGACGTAGGCGGGCAGCTCCTCCAGGTCGAGCTCGATCGCTTCCAGCGCGTCCAGCGCCTGGTACTTGGTCTGCGCCGCCACCGCCGCCAGCTCCTGGCCCTCGTACAGCACCTTGTCGACCGCGAACGGGGTGTGGTCGCCGACCAGCAGGTCCTGCATCATGTCGCCCCACGGCTTGACCTTCCCGACCAGGTCGGCGCCGCACAGCACGTCGAGCACGCCAGGCATCTTGCGGGCGGCGGCGACCTCGACCGACCGGATCCGGGCGTGCGCGACCTCGCTGCGCAAGATCTTCGCGTACACCATGCCGGGCAGTTTGATGTCGTCGATGAACCGCGCGGTCCCGGTCAGCAGGGCCAGGTCCTCCTTGCGGGGCACCGACTGCCCGACCAGCCGGCCGCGCGGCCGGGTGGTGTGCTCGGCGGGCCGGTGCGGGGTCTGGGTCATACCGTCAATTCCTCCGGTTACCAGGTCAGGAACGAGATCGCGGCCAGCAGGCGGCGGCGCTCGACCTCATTACCGCGGATCTTGATGCGCCCGGAGATCGCCTCGATGGCGGCGGTGGTCTCCTCGTAGTAGATCCGCTGCATGGTCTCGGCCAGCATCACGCACAAGATGCGCGGCCGCTCGGGCAGGCCGACGCTGACCTCCTGGACGACACCGCGGTCGATGAGCACGGTGAAGTCCTGCTTCACGTCCGGCATCCGGACGACCAGCGGCCAGTCCTTCCACTTGGACACGGCGGCGACGGTGTCCTTGTTGGGGTTCCACTTGGTCATGTAGTACCCGTCGAGGATGTCGCGCAGGTAGTCGTTGGTGACCACGTCCGGCCGCGAAATGAACTTCTTGTCCGCCGAGCCCTGCGAATCCTGGGCCTGCTGAGTCATCGTGTCCCTTTCATCATTGAATAAGTGCGCACCGGCGCGCGACGGCACCGCGCTGCTGGCTCACGCCGCCCCGACCGGGACGTGCCGGGCCGCCTTGTTCAGCTGCCGGTCCACCCACGGCACCCGCGAGGCCCGCTCCAGGAACTGGCTGCGCTGTCGGGCGAACCGGTCCGGCCAGGCGCTGGCCGCCCGTCCGTACAGGGCCGTCCAGCGCTGGATGTGGTCGGTCAGCGGCCGTTCCCGCTGCTCCCAGTGGGCCAGGGCGGTCTCGATGTCGCGGTCGCGGTCCAGGTAGTCGGCCAGCGCGAGCGTGTTCTGGAACGTCAAGTTGGCCCCCTGCCCCAGGTTGGGCGGCTGTGCGTGGGCCGCGTCGCCGACCACCGCGGCCCGGCCGCGGGACCAGGCCCGGCAGGTCACCCGCATCGCGCGGTCCCAGCGGCCCACCTCGTCGATCCGCTCGATGATGCCACCCAGTTCGGGGAACGAACGCAGCCAGTCCGCCTTGTCGACCGGGATCCGCCGCCCGGTCTCGTCGTCCACGTTGCAGCACAGGCAGACGTAGTTCACGTCGTCGGTGCAGGGGTCGTACAGCAGCCGCCGGGAGCCGCTCCAGTACTCGGTGACCTCGGTGGCCGGGTCGCCGTCGACCCGCGGGATCAGCAGCCGGGTGTAGCCCTCGTCCAGGTAGTCCACCCGCTGGGTCAGCAGCAGCGACTCGCGGACCCGGGAGAACGCGCCATCGGCGGCGATGACCAGGTCCGCCCGGTGCACTGATCCGTCGATCAGCTCCAGCTCACCGGTGGTGGTGGCGGCCACCGCGCGTGAACCGGTGACGATGTCGACGTCCAGCTCACCGGCCCGCTCGATCAGCGCGTCGTACAGGTCGGCCCGCGGCGGCAGGATCAGCCGGTCGCCCGCCCCGAACTTCCGGTGCATGAGGGCGCGGCCGCCGGCGTCGCGGGCGGTCAGCGTCTCGATACGACGGGCCTTCTTGGTCGCGCGGTCCTCGACCCCGAGCGCGGCCAGCGACCGCAGCCCGTTCTCCCACAGCCAGATTCCGGCCCCGAACATGCGCAGCGAGTCGGCGCGCTCGTGCACGCGCACGGTCCAGCCGCGCTGGGCGAGCGCGATGCTGGCGGCGAGGCCACCCAGTCCCGCTCCGGCGATCTCGGCGTGCCTGGTCGGCATGGGGGCGCTCCTTTGCGTGGTGTCGGGCACGGTGGTCAGAGACGGGCGGCGCTGGTGCGCCGGCGCAGCACCTGGGCTCGGTAGAAACTGCCGCGCTTGGTGCGCGGGACCACGAACATGTCGTAGACAACGACCGCGGCCACGATCGCGAACCAGGTCAGCGACGGCTTCCAGGTGGTGGCGACGATCGAGCCGCCGATGACGCCGGTGTAGGCGAGCAGGAAGTAGGCCAGCGGCGTGCCGAACTTGCTGGTCAGCGGCCGGTCCAGGTCCCTGCGCCGCTTCATCAGCAGGTAGAACACGGCGACGAAGAAGTACAGCGTGACCGACCAGGTGGACAGCACGCTGGCCACGAAGCTGAAGTTCGTCCAGTAGGCGCCGATCAGCGCGAACGCTCCCAGCAGGACGATGGCCACCCACGGCACCGACCGGGAGTTGTAGCGGCCGACGAACCGGGGCAGCGCGCCTTGCTGTGAGTAGAGCGCGACGATCCGGCCCATGCCCATGAAGTAGACGCTGAGGGTGGTGAACGTGGCCACCAGCATGGTCGCCAGGGCCAGGTAGAACAGCGCGTTGTGACCGAACTTGTGCTCGACGACGCCGACGCTGGGCACCGGCAGCACCGCCAGGGCGGCCAGCGGCAGGCTGGACAGCATGGCGAAGGCGAGCGGGATCTGCCGGATCCACAGCTGCCAGCCGGCCGACAGCAGGCCGACGTCCCGTGACCGCGGGAAGTCGCGCCACTCGTCCACCAGCACCTGCTGGACCTCCATGATCCCGGCCATGATGCCGAGCCACAGGCCGGCCGCCACGAAGAACGTGTACCAGTGCACCGGAGTCGGCGAGTTCCAGTTGGCCGACCAGTCCTTGGCGTTGGCGATCAGCACGATGACGAAGATGCCGAGCAGGATGTCACCGATCAGCGTGATGACCACCAGCGCGGACTGCACCTTGCCGGTGATCTGGTGGCCCAGCAGGTTCAGCCCCATCACCGGCAGCAGCACGATGTAGGCCCACAGCCCGTGCGGGACGGCCGGGATCAGCGTCTCCAGCAGGCCGCGGGCGACTTCCAGCTCCAGCCACATGAACCCGCCGTAGACCGGGGCGTACAAGATCAGGTAGGAGGTGCCGAGCGAGAACACCCCGGCCTCACGGGCGTAGGACTGCAGCGAACCCGGCTCCGGGACCGCGGTGATCATCTCCCGGTACAGCCACCAGGCGGTGTGGATGACCAGCACCCCGCCGAAGAAGCCGAGCAGCGTCCACATGATGCCGTAGGAGCTGGCGATGAATACGATCCACGCCCAGCCGGCCGTGAACAGCATCTCGCCGGTGCCGATGGCGGAGACATCGAACCAGGTCAGCGCCTTCTCGTTGACAAGTTCGATGTCGTCGAAGTCGTCGTCCAGGCTGGCGGCCGCCGCCGGATCCAATTCGTAGTCGGCTGGCATGGTGTCCTCCGGGTGGGGGCGTAAGGCTCGGCAGGTCATTCTTGGCGAGCGGCGTGCTCGCGACGGGTCAGGTCGGCCACCACGTCCCTGGCTTCCTCGCGGGAGGCGAGTCCGGGCGGCCCGCCCGCGGTGACCAGGGACGGGTCGTCGGGGTCGGCGTGGCCGTGCACCACGTCGTAGGTGAGGTCCCCGACCGAGTAGCCGATGCCGCGGTCGTGCGGCCAGGAGCGGGCGATCATCTCCTCGTCGAACTGGACGACCTTGCCGTCCTGGATGACGGTCTCGATCGCCGCCCGGCGCTGCAGCACGGTGATGTCGGCCACCGGGTCGCCGTCGACGACGATCAGGTCGGCGATCATCCCGGGGGCGACCACGCCGATCTGGCCGTCGAGGCCGAGCATGAGGGCGCCGTTGCTGGTGCCCGCCTGGATCGCCTCCAGCGCGGTCAGGCCCGCGTAGGTCATCAGCAGTTCCAGCTCGCGGGCGTGCCAGACCCCGTACGGGGTGACGGAAAAACCGCTGTCGGTGCCGAGCACCATCGTCACCCCGGCCGCGTGGGCGCGGTGCAGGGCGTCGGCCGACTTGTCGAGCATCGACTTCATGCCGTCGCGCATCGGGGCGGGCGCGCCGACCAGATGACCCCAGTCACCGACGTTCGACAGCAGCAGCAGCGTCGGTACCAGCGGGGTGCCGGTCTGGACCAGGTGGGCGATGGTCTCGTCGCTCATGATGTTGCCGTGCATGATCCAGTCCATGCCGGCGCTGGCGGCCGCGTGCACCTCGGCGTCGCCGCGGGCGTGGATCGTCATCTTCTTGCCGAGCTGATGGGCCAGGTCGGCCAGTACCTTCATCTCGTCGCTGGTGAAGGCCTGGTAGTCCCCGTACGGGCTGTCGGCCAGCTTGATGAAGTCGACACCGTTCTTGGCCTGGTGCCGGACCTCGTCGATCATGTCGTCGAGCCGGTTGTGGACGATGCCGATCGAGCCCTCGGGCACGCCGACCGAGTCGGGGAACCAGTCGGTCAGGCCGTTGCTGGTGGTCAGATACCGGCCGGCCGCGGTCATCCGCGGCCCCTGGACGATGCCGTCCTTGATCGCTTCGCGCAGGCCGACGCCGATGTAGTAGCTGCCGCCGGGCTGGGAGATGCCGGTGACCCCGGCCCGCAGCACCTTCTGGGCGTGGAACGCGGCCTTGAGGGTGCGCAGTTCGGGGCTGGTGTAGAGGTCGATCTCCTCTTCGGTGCGGCTCTCGCCGTAGGTCATGTGGCAATGCGCGTCGATCAGGCCCGGCATCACCGTCTTGCCGGTGGCGTCGATCTCGGTGAGGTCGTCGCCGCGCGGCACCAGTTCCCGGCTCACCTGGGTGCCGACCGCGCTGATGCGGCCGTCCTTGACCAGCACCGAGGTCCGGGGCTGGGGCGGGTTGGCAGCTCCATCGACCACGGTCGCGTTGGTGATCAGCAGCCACGTTGACGGCATCGGCACTGTCCCTTCCGGTCGGCTGCGCAGGTGGCCTCACCCTCACCCGAAGGGCGTGATAACCGGCGAAATGCCAGCTCAGCGGCGGCTGTCGCGCAGCAGGGCGGCGGTCGCGGCCGACGGCTCGGTGCCCAGCTCGGCCAGCGCCCGCTCACACGACCGGTAGGCGGCGATGACCCGGTCCCAGTCCCCGAGCGTGCCCGCGATCCGCATCAGCAGCCGCCAGGCCGCCTCCCGGTACGGGTCGGCCCGGGCCACCGTCTCGGCCAGCTGGGCGGCCTGCTGGTAGCGGGCGGCCGCGAACGCCGCTTCGGCCGCGTCCAGCCGGGCGCTGCACACCAGCTCATCCAGCCGCTGGCGGCGCTCGTCGGCCCAGATCGAGGTGACCGAGGGCAGATACGGGCCGTGGTCGGCGATCCGCAGCGCCGACAGCAGCAGGGTCAGCTTTTCCTCGCCGGTGACGGCGGCCGCCTGGCCCAGCAGCCCGGCCAGCCGCTGAGATTCGGTGACCACCCGGACCTGCGGGTTCAACTGGACGGTGCCGTGCCGGGAGTCCTGCACGAGCACGTCCGGTACCACCTTGCGCAGCTTGAGCACGGCCTGCCGGAGGTAAGAGGACGACGACCCGTCGCGGCGGCCGTCGAACAGCGCCTCCAGCAGCGCGTCCCTCGACACCTCCTCGCCGTGGTGGCTGGCCAGGAACGCGAGCAGTTCCAGGCTCTTGCTCAGCCCGGGGCTGACCTCGCGGCCGTCCACGGTGACCGCGACCCGGCCGAACTCGGCCACCTCCACGCTGGCGGCGACCGTGGGCGCCACCGAGATGCCGCGCAGCCGCAGCGCCCGGCCGAGCGCGTGCCAGCCCGAGTCGGCCGAGGATTGCAGGTCCAGGCAGCGGGCCAGCACGTCGGGGAACTCGGCCAGCGCTTTGAGCAGGGAGTGGTTGGAGCGCTGGCGGGCGGCGACGGTGCGGGCCAGCTCCGCGTAGCCGTCGGCCGCGTCCTCGCGGCCGCAGCGCCATTCGGCCTCGGACAGGTAGACGGCAGCGGGGGGCAGGTAGAGCAGGCGGTGGCCTTGCTGCATGCCTTCGACCGCTCGTTTGAGGTCGCTGGCGGCTTCCTTCGCCCGGTCTTGGCTGGCACCGTCCTGGGAAGCGCCGGTGAGCAGGTGCAGCAGGCCGCTGAGCATGGCCCGGTGCTCGATCAGGAACGCGAACGTGCTGCCGGCCGGATGGCAGGCCAGCTTGTCGAGGATGACCCGGGCGGCGGCCGGGTCCTGGTTCAGCCGCAGCTCCAGTTCGGCCTCGATGAGCAGGCTGTACGCCTCGAACATGACCGACCCGGTGGCCAGGATCTGGCGGCGTCCTTCCCGCAGCAGCCGCCACGCCTCGTCCCGGTCCCCGATCTCCAGCATCAGTCGGGGCCCGACCAGGCCGGACAGCCACACGCTCTGGTCCGAGGAGTCGACCAGCGCGTGGTAGACCTCGAACGCCTGCTCGGTCCGGCCCGCCGCCAGCAGCGCACTGACCTGCCACGACTCGGTGGCCTTGGCCGCCCAGGGCGAGCTCGGGGCCGAGGTCAGCTCGGGCAGGCGGCCGAGGTCGAAGTGGGTGCGCAGTACGAGCGCGTCCATCGGGCTGCCGGTGAACTCGCCGAGCGGGTGGGCGGGGCCGGAGGCGGGCTCGTCCCGCACCACCGCCATCGCGTAGCGGGCGGCGTCCACGGCCGGGCCGGGCGGGGCCGCGGCCAGCACCGCGTCGATGTCGGCGACCCGCCCGGCGTGCAGGTAGAGCCAGGCCATGAGGCCGGCCGCGGGCCCCGAGGAAGCGGCCAGCTTGTGCCGCTGGCCCAGCCGGTCGAGCCGGTCGGCCAGGGCCACCCCGGTCGCGAACCGCTCCCGGACCACGGTGAGCATGAGCTCGGAGGCGGCCAGCTCGATGTCGTCGGGCGGCCGGGCCGGGGCCAGCGCCGCCAGCCACCGTTCGGCCAGCGCGAAGTCGGTCCGTTCGATGACCCGTTCCAGCACCGGCCGGACGATCGTGAGGGCATCTTCGGGGCAGCCGACCTTGAGGTACTCCTCCACCGCTTCCTCGTCGTGACCCTCGCTGAGCAGCAGCCGGGCGTGCGCCCGGTACAGCTGGCGCTGCTCGTGCTCGCCTCGCCGGTGCAGCCGTTTGAGCAGGAACTCCCGGAACCGCGGGTGACAGCGCAGCACCTCACCGTGGCACAGCCAGCTCACCGGCAGCCGGGCCCCGGCCAGCGAGTGCATCCGGGCCGAGGCACCGGCCAGGCCCAGCGCCTCCGCCTTGGGCACCGTCACCTCGGTCAGCACCGCGGTGCTGACCAGGAAGTCCGCGTCGTCGGCGGCCAGCTGGCCGAGGATCTCGGTGGCCAGGTACCCGTGCAGCGGGTCGGCCTCGCCGCCCAGCCCGATCACGTGGTCGACGGCTTCCCAGGCCTCGAACAGCACGCCGGTCATCCAGCCGCCGGTGTCGACCACCGCGTCGACCGGGTCGATGTCCTCGCGCCCGGCCGCCGCCAGCGCCGCCGCCGCCTCGTCGACGGTCAGGGCCAGGTCCTCCTCGCCGACCGCGGCCACCCACGGCAGCAGGCCCACGCTGGACCGGAACGGCAGCTCGGTACGGCTGCACACCACCAGCCGGGCGAACGGCGGCAGGTAGCGCGCGAACGAGGTCAGCACCTCGAGCGCGTCCGGCGCGGCCACCAGCCGTTCGGCGTCGTCGATGACGATCAGCACCGGCACGTCGCCGATGGCCTCGGCCAGCAACCCGGCCACTTCGGCGTGCGGCAGGTGCGCGGCCAGCGCCGAGGTGGCGACGTCGGCCGCTTCCGGAACCTGTACGGCCAGGGCGGCTTCGAGGTAGGTGAGCAGGCGGCCGGTGGCGGCGTCGGTGGCGTCCAGGTCGAGCCAGACCAGCGGCCGCTGCAGCCGCCGGGCGGCCTGGACGATCGCGGTGGTCTTGCCGGCACCCGCGGAGGCGTAGATGAAGACCAGCCGATGCTGGTCGAGCAGACCGGTGAGCAGGGCGTCGACGCGTTTGCGGGGGACGACCGAGTCGGCCAGTGGGGGCACCATGATCTTGCGGCGGATCACACGGAGGCTGCTGTCGGTCAATTGATCACCTCACCGTCTCGTCGTCGCCCCGGCTGGGACCTCGTCATCCCCCGTTCAGGTCTATTACTCGTACGCGGAAGCGTAACTTGCCTGGTCAAGCCCCACGCTGAACGCCTCGGTAGCTGGCGTCGGCCAGAAAGGCCTCGATCAGGTCGTTGAGCTCGTCCGGCCGCTCCAGCCACGCCAGGTGGCCGGCCTTGGCGATCGTCCGGTAGCTGGCGCCGGGGATCAGGCCGGCGACCGTGCGGTTGTACCAGGGCAGCGTGATCAGGTCCTCGTCGCCGTGCACGACCAGGGCCGGGCAGCCGATGCGGGGCAGCCGGTCCCGGGTCTCGTGGCTCAGGTCGGCCTTGAAGTGGCCGGCCGTACCCGCCGGGGTGCTGGACATGTGGGTCTTCAGGCGCTGCTCGACCGCCGCCTGGCGGTCCGGCTCATGGTCGAACAGCGAGGGCGACGACATCCAGAACGCGAACTGCGCGTACACGTCCAGCGGTCCGTTCTCGATGGCGTACAGCCGGGACTGGAAGTGGCGGCGGATGTGGTGTTCGCGGGCGGACGAGGACCAGGTGGCCAGCAGGATCAGGCCCCGCACCAGGTCCGGCCGGGCCAGTGCCAGCTCCTGGGCGACGGCCGAGCCGAGGCTGAGTCCGGCCACCACCGCGTTGCCCACTCCGATGGCGTCCATCCAGGCGGCGATGTCGGCGGCCATTCCCGTCACCGTGTAGTCGTTGCCGGTGCCGTTGCCGCCGGTGGTGTCCCCGCTCCCCCGCAGGTCCACCGTCAAACACCGGTGCTGCGCCTGGAACCGGGCGGTCTGCAGTTCCCAGGTGCGGCCGCGCAGCCCGGTGCCCGGAATCCAGATGATCGGCGGCCCGCTCCCGGCTTCCTCGTAGTGGACGCTGATGTCGCCGCACTCGACGTCAGGCACGCTGCCCCCGCTCTCACGCGGTCAAGGTCACGGTCCCGGGCAGCGTCTCACGGCACCGTGAAAACTGCCGAAATCGGACGGGCGGGAAGAGTTCCCGACGTGAGACCGGGACCATACCGGCTGGCGACCGGCCCCCTGGGCGCAGCCTATGGTCAGAGCCGGGCGGAGATCGCCTGGGCGGTGGCGGTGAGGGCGGCGACGATGGCGGCCACCCGGGCGGGGTTGTAGCGGACGGTCGGCATCGACAGCGAGACCGCCGCCACGGTGTCGCCGGCCGGGTCGCGGACCGGCACCCCGACCGCGGCCAGGCCCCGTTCGGACCGCTCGAGGTTGACGGCGAACCCGGTCCGGCGGACCGCCCGCAGGTCCTCCAGCAGCCGCGCCCGGTCGGGCCGTTCCTCCGGCCGATCGTCGTACCGGTCCCCGGCGTAGAGCGATTCGATCTGCTCGTCGCTGAGGGCGGCCAGCCCGATCAGGCCGCCGGTGACCTCGTGGGCGGGGAACACCATGCCCTCCCGGTTGCTGACCCGCAGCGCCTGGGCACCCTCCACCGAGAGCAGGAACCGGCAGGTGGCGCCGGTCCGCACGCTGAGGTTGGCGGTCTCGTCGAGGGTGTCGACCAGCTGCCGGAGCGGTCCGAGGGCGGCCGCCCGCAGCGCGCCGAGGTCGGAGTGGGCGTGCCGGGCCAGCTCGAGGACCGGCCCGGCCCGGTAGGCGCGGTTCTCGTCCTGGACGGCGAAGTCGCGGTAGACCAGCATCGACAGCAGCCGGTGGGCGGTCGACCGGGCCACCCCGAGCCGCCCGGCCGCCACCGATACCGTCATCGGCCCCTCCAGCTGCAGCATCACCGCCAGCCGGAGGGCGTGGTCGACGCTGGTGACGGCGTAGGGCGGCGGTTCCTTGAGCGACTTGGGCACCGGCCCCCCGTTCCGCGGTCGTTCTGCTCTACAGAATCTTCTGTTCCTGACGGTAGACGCCGTTTGATAGTGGAGCCATGACCGCCAATCCCCCTGTTGTCTCCCCGGTGCGGCTGCGGGCCGAGGATCGCCCTGGTCAGCCGCCGGTGTCACCGGGTCTGATCGAGTTCTACGAAGGGTTCGAGAAGGCGCTGCTGGTCCCGCTGTGGACCGAGGTCGGCGCGCTGATGCCGCTGAGCCCGCAGAGCAAGGCCCAGCCGCACCGCTGGGACTGGCAGACGCTGCTGGAGCTGGCCGCCCGGGCCGGTGAGCTGGTCCCGGTCGGCCGCGGCGGTGAGCGCCGGGCGATCGCGCTGGCCAACCCCAGCCTGGGCGGCAAGCCCTACGCCAGCCCGACGCTGTGGGCGGCGATCCAGTACCTGATGCCGGGCGAGGATGCCCCCGAGCACCGGCACACCCAGAACGCGTTCCGCTTCGTGGTCGAGGGTGAGGGCGTGTGGACGGTGGTCGAGCGCGATCCGGTGCCGATGCGCCGGGGTGACTTCCTGCCCCAGGCCGGCTGGAACTGGCACGCCCACCACAACGGCGCCCGCCAGCCGATGGCCTGGATCGACGGCCTCGACATCCCGTTCCAGTACGAGGTCGAGGCCCAGTTCTTCACGCCCGGCCGCGACCAGCTGACCGAGGCCGAGCACGCCACCCCGGATCGGTCCCGGTCCCAGCGGCTGTGGGGTCATCCCGGCGTCGCGCCGGTCTCCCAGCTCGGCGAGACCGCGGGCTCACCGCTGCTGTGCTACCGGTGGGCGGACACCGACGCCGCCCTGGCCGACCAGCTGGCGCTGGAGAAAGAAGGCCACCCGGGGGTCGTCGAGCCCGGCCACGCCCTGGTCCGCTACACCAACCCGACCAACGGCGAGGACGTGCTGCCGACGATCCGGGCGCAGTTCCACCGGGTCGCGGCCGGCACCGAGACCGCGCCCCGGCGCGAGACCGGCTCGTCGGTCTACCAGGTGTTCGACGGCTCCGGCCGGATCACGGTGGGCGAGTTCTCCTGGTCGGTGACCCGCGGCGACCTGTTCGTGGTGCCGTCCTGGCTGCCGTTCTCGGCCCGGTCGGAGGCGTCGGGCTCGGACTCCGACTCCGGGGCGCTCGATCTGTTCCAGTTCAGCGACGCGCCGATCTTCACCAAGCTCAGCCTGTTCCGGGCGGACAGCGCGGAGCGGCCGTGAGCCGTACGCTGGCGCAGGCGCTGGCCTGGTCGGCCGAGGGGACCGAACTGTGCGGCAAGGCCATCGCCGGCCTCGACGCGGCCGGCTACGGCGCCCCCTGCGGGCTCGACGGCTGGACCCGGCGGCACCTGGTCGCCCATCTGGCGGCCAACGCCGAGGCCATCGGGCGGCTGGTCAGCTGGGCCCGCACCGGCACCGAACAGCGGATGTACTCCTCACCCGAGCAGCGCCGGGCCGACATCGAGGCCGGCGCCCGGCGCTCCGGCCCCGAGCTCAGCGCCTGGTTCGAGCGATCGGCCCGGGAGCTGGCGGCGGCGATGGCGGCGCTGCCGGACCGGGCCTGGCGGGCCGAGGTGGTCACCGCCCAGGGACGCACGGTGCCCGCCGCCGAGATCCCCTGGATGCGCAGCCGCGAGGTGATGGTGCACGCGGTCGACCTGGCCACCGGGGTCACGTTCGCCGACCTGCCCGCCGGCTTCCGGGCGGCATTGCGGGCGGATATTGTCGCCAAGCGGGGGGCGGGGAACGTGCCCGCGGTGAGCGGGCCCGACGCCGAGGTGACCGCGTACCTGGCCGGGCGTCCGTACTCCGGCGTCACGACGGCCGACGGGACGTTGGCGCCGTCGCTGCCCCCGTGGCTGTGAGGCCGGACGCGATCATCGTCGGCGGCGGCATCGGGGGCCTGGCCGCGGCCGTCGGTTTGTGCCGCCGGGGCGTGCGCGTCCGCCTGTACGAAAAGTCCGGCGAGTTCGGCGAGGTCGGGGCCGGGCTCCAGCTGGCGCCGAACTGCACGCGCATCCTCGGCCACTACGGCCTGCTGCAGGCGGCCATCGGGCTGGGGGTGGTGCCCGAGCGGATGCGGATGCTGGACGCGCTCGGCGGCGGCGAGCTGACCCAGCTCGACCTGGCCGCCACCGAGCAGCGCTACGGCTCCCCCTACCTGGTCATGCACCGCAGCGACCTGCACCGGCTGCTGCTGGACGAGGCCCGGCGGCTGGGCGCCGAGCTGGTCACCAGCGCCACCTGTACCGGTTATGAAAACGTCGCGGGCGGGGCCCGGGTCGCGTTCGCCGACGGCCGCACCGACACGGCCGCGGTGGTCATCGCGGCCGACGGGCTGCACTCGGTCGCCCGGCCGCTGCTGATCGACGACGAGCCGGTGAACTCGGCCTACGTCGCCTACCGGGGCGCGGTGCCGTTCGCGGCGGTGGCGGAGAACGAGATCTTCGCCCATGACGTGGTCGTCTACGTCGGGCCACGGTGCCACTTCGTGCAGTACCCACTGCGCGGCGGCGAGATGTTCAACCAGGTCGCGGTGTTCGAATCGGCCAAGGCGCGGGCCGGGGCGGCCGACTGGGGCACCCCCGACGAACTCGACGCCGCCTTCGCGGGCAAGTGCCGCCCGATCCGCAAGGGCCTGCCGTTGATGTGGCGCGACCGGTGGTGGCGCATGTTCGACCGCGACCCCATCATGCGCTGGGTCGACGGCCGGATCGCTCTGCTCGGCGACGCCGCTCATCCCCCGCTGCAGTACCTGGCCCAGGGCGCGGTGATGGCCATCGCGGACGGCTGGGTCCTGTCCGAGCACGTCGCGGGCGGTGGCCCGGCCGCCGACTGGGACGCGGCGCTGGCGGCGTACGAGGCGGTGCGGACCGAGCACTGCCGCCGGGTGGTGGAGACCGCCCGGGCGTGGGGGCGGCTGTGGCACCTGGACGGGGCGGAGCGGGAGCGGCGTAACACCATCCTGCGGAGCCGGGACCCATACGACTACTCGTTCCTGGACTGGCTGTTCGGGCCGACAGCGCTGACGCCGGAGCAGGAGCCGGAGCTGTTCCGGCCGATCGCGCTGGACGCAGCCGAGGCCTGAGCCGTCCCGGAGGCTCAATCTGAGACCGCCAGCTTGTGATTTTCTGCACGAGTAGCTCCGGTCGGCAGCGTCAATGTTACGGAAATCACGTCGCCGCAGGTCAAGACCCTTGGACTAGACCACCGGAGAGGTTTCCCGCTGTCACCTTGGCGGACTCCGGGCGGGCACGTCCTGGTTACCTTCCGTGATGAAAAGTATCGAGAGCGTGATAGATCCCTCACTGCAAGGTTTCTCGAATGTGGGACAGGATGAATAAAGCGTTAATTTCTCAAGCCGGCGGGCTTGACGACCGAGAGGACCAAGCTGTGGCCGACGTCGATGCGATCCTGCAAGCCGCCCACCTGAAAAACGACAGCGTGCGCGAGTACGTACGCCACTGGGCCGGAGTGACGGGGGCCGACAACATCGAGGTCGTGAGCGTCGACGACGACGCTCGGCTGCTGCAGGAGGCGCTGGAGGCGGGCGAGATCGCGCCGGCCGGCCAGGACCTCTACTACTCGCGGAGCTACTACAAGGACACCGCCCGGTCCGAAGAGCGCACGATCGTCGCCACCAGCAACCCGGCCGACAAGGGTGTCTACGACAACTGGTACCCCGCCGAGGAGATGAAGGCCAAGCTCACCGGGCTGATGACCGGCGCGTCGGCCGGCAAGACCATGTACGTGATCCCGTACCTGATGTCGGCCCCCGGATCACCGCTGGAGAAGTACGCCGCCGGCGTCGAGCTGACCGACAACCGCAGCGTGGTCCTGCACATGAACCGGATGGCCCGGGTCGGGGTCGAGTACATCAACAACCTGCGCGACCCGGACAGCTTCGTGCGGGCCGTGCACGTCACCGGTGACCTGGAGAACCTCGGGCAGGGCACGCCCGAGGACAAGCGCTACTTCGTGACCGTGGCCGACGAGCGCACCATCCTGCACTTCGGCTCCTCCTACGGCGGCAACGCGCTGCTCGGCAAGATCGCCCACGGGCTGCGCCAGGCCAGCTACGACGGCTGGGCGTTCGGTAACTTCCTGGCCGAGCAGTTCATGCTGCTCGGCATCACCGACAAGGTGACCGGCAAGAAGTGGCACATCGCGGGCGGCTTCCCGAGCGCCTCGGGCAAGACCAACCTGGCCATGACGCTGCCCCCGGACGCGCTCGGCGACCGCTACCACGTGGAGTTCTACGGCGACGACATCGCCTGGATGTGGACCGGCGAGGACGGCCGCCTGTGGGGCATGAACCCCGAGTTCGGTGTGTTCGGCGTGGCCAAGGACACCAACGAGAAGACCAACCCGGGCGCGCTGGACGCGGTCGGGCCGGGCACCCGGGCGATCTTCACCAACATCGCCTACAACGCCAAGACCCACGAGGTCTGGTGGGAGGGCCGCACCCCGGAGCCGCCGGCCGACCTCGACGGCTGGCTGGACTGGAAGGGCGAGCCGGTCGCGGAGCGCACGCCGGACCACCAGGGCGACCCCTGGGCCCACCCGAACAGCCGGTTCACGACCACCCTGGCCAACGTGCCCAACATCGCGCCCGACTACGACAAGCCGGAGGGCGTGCCGATCGACGGCATCATCTTCGGCGGCCGCACCCGCGACCGCGAGCCGCTGATCCGGGCCATCACCGACCTCGCCGAGGGCGTCTACGACGGGCTCACGCTGGGGGCCGAGGCCACCTTCGCGGCCGACGGCCTGGACGGGCAGCTGCGCTACGACCCGATGTCGATGCGCCCGTTCCTGTCCTATCCCGAGGGCAAGTACGCCGCCCACTGGCTCAGCGTGGTCGGCGCCTGCCGCCAGCAGCCGATCTTCGCCCACGTCAACTGGTTCCAGCGGGACGCCGGCGACGGCCACTTCCTGTGGCCCGGCTACCGGGAGAACCTGCGCGCCCTGCTGTGGCTGATGCAGCTGCGCGACGGCGAGGTCAGCGGCGTCGAGTCCCCGGTCGGCATCCTGCCGGCCAAGGCCGAACTCAACCTCGACGGCCTCGACATCGACCCGGCCGACCTGGACCGGCTGCTCACCATCGACACCGAGCGGTGGCGGCAGGAGATCGGCTTCCGCCAGGAGCACCTCGAACAGTTCCCCGACCTCCCCGACGAGATCTGGGAAGCACACCGCCGCATCGCCAAGGCGCTCGGCGAGTAACAGTACGGCCGCGAGCCGCGGGCCGGTTCGAGCAAGCCTCGTTCCGGGCCGCGGCCTGCGCTTTGCCCGGGGCTGAGGCGCGGACCGCTTCTTGCTGTTATCGGGCAGGGGCGGCGGGCAGCGGGCGCGGCGGATCGGGCGCCAGAGCACGCGGGCGACTCCGCTTCTTGCTGTTATCGCCAAGGGCGGGGGGTCGGTGGGTCTGGCCAGGCGGGGCCGGGCGGACTCGGCGGGGGCGGGTAGCGGTGATCAAGGGGCGGGGGTGAGCGGCGGGGACCGGAGCGGGGAGCGGAGTACGGCGGGAGGCTGTCCGGTCACGGGAGATCGTTAGCATCGTAGGGTGGATGAGCCTTTGGTGCGGTATTTCGCGGGGCGGGATGGGGTCCGGCTGGCGTACTGGGAGATCGGGGGTGGGCGGCCGCTCATTCTCGTGCATGGGTTCACGGCCGATGGGCGGCTGATGCTGGAGCACGGGCCCGCAGCGGCGCTGGCCGAGCATGGGTACCGGGTTATCGCGCCGGATTTGCGGGGGCACGGGGTGAGTGGGCGGCCGCATGACGCGGAGGCGTATCCGGCCGACGTGCTGGCGGATGACGGGCTGGCGTTGATCGACGCGCTCGAGGTGGGGGCGGGGGCGTTCGACCTGGCGGGGTATTCGCTGGGCGGGAAAGTGGTGCTGCGGATGCTGGCCCGGGGGGCGCGGCCGGGGCACGCGGTCGTGGCCGGGCAGGGGCTGGATGCTCTTGAGGCGGCCAGCTCCCGGACGGGCGGGCACCGGAAGTTGCTGGTGCGGATGGCCAGCGGGGAAACCTTCGAGCCGGGGACTCCGGACGCGCTGGCGGCGCAGTGGATCAGCGCGCGGGGTGGTGATCCGGTGGCGATGTCGCTGGTGCTGGACTCGTTCACGGCGACGGCGGGCGACGCGCTGCGGGCGGTGACGGTGCCGACGCTGGTGGTGGTGGGCGATCGGGACCCCCGCGGGGATACGGCCGAAGAGCTGGCTGGTCGGCTCGGAAACGCGCGGGTCGTACGGGTGCCGGGTGACCACGGGAGCGCCTTGCTGTCGACCGAGCTGACCGCCGCGATCCTGGAGTTCCTCAGCTCGGCATGACGGATTCCACCCGGGTGGCGGCGACCGTGCAGGCGGCGCGGACGAAGGCGGCGACCGCCGGTGAACTTGTGTCCTCGGGCCAGGCCAGGGCCAGGGTGGAATCCGGGAGGTCGGTGACCGGGCGGTAGGCGAGCGCGGGGCGGCGGTAGCGGCGGGCGACCGAGGCGGGCGCGAAGAACACGACGCTGCCGGTCTCGACCAGGCTGAAGATCTCGGACAGGTTCGAGGCGGGCCAGCCGGCGCCGGGGCGGCGCGGTCCGGTCGGGCGGCCGTCGCTGGCCGCCGATCCGCCGGGCAGCTTACGGCCGGCCAGGTCGGCCAGGCACAGCTCGGTCCGGGCGGCCAGCGGGTCGGCGGCGGCCAGCGCCACCAGCAGCGGCTCGGTCAGCAGCGGTTCGCGGTCCAGGCCGCGGTCATCGAACGGGCACAGCACCAGCCCCACGTCGGCGCGGCCCTCGCGTAGCGCCTGGGGTTGTTCGCCGAATCGGCCGAGGACCAGCTCGGGCGGCAGGGCGGCGCCGTCCGCGCAGTAGGCGTCGAGGATCTGCGGCAGCAGGCCACCGTCGACGTCGGCCTTGAGCGCGACCCGCAGCCGGGGCGACACCCGGCCTGCCTCCCGGGCCCGGCGGGCGGCGGCGGTGACCGCCTCCAGCGCGGCCCGGGCGTCGCGCAGCAACACCTCCCCGGCCGCGGTCAGCCGCACCTGCCGGGTGGTCCGCTCCAGCAGGGCCACGCCGAGCTGCCGTTCGAGGTCGCGGATCGCGCGGGACAGCGGCGGCTGGGCCATGCCGAGCCGGGCGGCGGCCCGGCCGAAGTGCAGTTCCTCGGCGACCGCGACGAAGTACCAGAGCTGCCGCACCTCCGGGTCATTCATACCCCCAGGGTACCAATCGCGACCGAATCGGTCCTTCACCTGCGGGAATGCGCCCGGTTAGCTGGCACCATGATGGTTGTCACCACGCCGACGGGCGATATCGGCGCGCAAGTCCTCGCCCGCATCCTGGAAAACGGCGAGGCGGTCCGGGTGATCGCCCGCGATCCGGCCCGGCTGCCCGCGCGCGTGCACGAGGGCGCCGAGGTGGTGCCGGGCTCGCACGGCGACGCCGACGTGATCACCAAGGCGCTGGCGGGCGCCGACCGGCTGTTCTGGCTGGTGCCGCCGCCCCCGTTCAGCAGTCCCGGCCCGGCCGGGGACTACTACCTGAACTTCACCCGGCCGGCCAGCCAGGCGGCCGCGAGCCAGGGTGTCGGGGTGGTGAGCGTCACCACCCTCGGTCACGGGTATCGAGGGCAGGCCGGGCTGCTGTCGGGCGCGCTGGCCATGGACGAGCTGATCGAGGACGCCGGGGTGGCCTACCGGGCGCTGGCGATGCCGTTCTTCATGGAAAACCTGCTCCATCAGGTCCGGCCGATCAAGGAGCAGGGGATGTTCTCGATGGCGAACACCGCCGGCCGGCCGCTGCTGGCCGTCGCCACCCGGGACATCGCCGCCGCCGCGGCGGCGCTGCTGCTCGATGCCTCCTGGAGTGGACGGGCCCGGGTCCCGCTGGTGAGCCCGGACAACCTGACCCCCACGGGCATGGCCGAGGTCATCTCCGACACGCTGGGCCGCCCGGTCCGCTACCAGCAGGTCCCGGTGGCGGACTACCAGGCGATGATGCGGCGGCGCGGCGCCAGCCCGGCGATGGCGCAGGGCTTCGCCGAGATGACCGAGGCGCAGAACGACGGGATCTACGACGCCGAACCGCGCGACCAGGCCGCGGCCACCGCCACCAGCTTCCGGCAGTGGTGCCGAGACGTCCTCAAGCCCGCCGTCGGGTGAGCTCGGGGCCGGTGAGCGCCGGCGTCAGGACGGCACCATCGTGCGGGCCGACAGCGCCTGCAGGATGATCTCGGTGACCGCCGTCAGCGGGATCGCGGTCGAGTCGATGACCAGGTGGTAGTGGTCGTTGTCGGCCGGGTTGACCCGGTAGAGGCGGCGGACGTAGGCCGTGCGGGCCTTGTCGGCGGCGCCCAGGCGGGCCATCGCCTCGTCCCGGCTGATGCCCTCGATCGTGGCCCCCTGGGCGGCCCGGCGGTCGGGCGGCCCATCCAGCCGGACGTGGAAGCCACGGCTCTTGCCGAGGACGACGGCCGCCCCGCGGCCGAGGATCACGCCCTCACCGCTGGCGGCCATCCGGTGGATCCCCTGCTCGGCGTTACCACGCAGCTCGTCTTCGAGCAGGTGGGCGGGCGGCGGCGACTGGGTGGGCCCGACCGGCATGCCCTGCACCAGCGCGGTCAGCATCCGGTGGACCGGGGTGTGCCGGGCCTCGGCGGGGGTCAGCTGCTCCACGCAGGGCCCGCAGTCCTCGAGGTCGTCGGTGGTGCTGGTCATCCGCTGCAGGAACGGCACGCCGAGCCGTTCGGCCAGGCCAGGGGCGACGACACTGCCACCGGCGCCGTAGGCGGCCGAAATGGTGACCAGCCGGGACTCGTGCGGGGCGCGGCCGGTCGCTGCATCAGCAGTCACTGTCATCCATCTCCTCATTGAGCGTTCGTTGTCATCTTTCCCCAGCGTGAGCGGTCTATCACTCACCAACGCGACTTAAGAACAAGGTCACCGGGGCATTGGTCAGGAATCGAGAAGCAGCCGGGACCGCCGTCGGCCTAGCCTTTTGATCGCTGGCCGGTACCGTACCGAGCCGATTGAGCCAGAAAGGCGTGGTGATCATGCCCGCGAAGACTTCGCAGACCGGGTCGGACGGATTCTCGGCGGCCGAGCGGGCCGCGATGAAGGCGCGCGCGGCCGAGCTGCGGGCCGAAGGCAAGAAGGGGGCCAAGAAGGCCGACGAGCTGCAGGCCGCCCTCGACGCGATCGCCAAGATGGCCCCCGAGGACCGGGTGATCGCCGAGCGCGTGCACGCCACCCTGCTCGACAGCGCCCCGGAGCTGTCGGTCAAGACCTGGTACGGCATGCCCGCCTACACCAACCCGGACGGCAAGATCGTGGTCGCGTTCAAGAACTCGGGCAAGTTCGGCACCCGTTACTCGACCCTGGAGTTCCAGGACGCCGCCCACCTCGACGACGGCGACATCTGGGCGGTGTCGTTCGCGCTGCCGGCCTGGAGCCCAGCCGTCGAGCAGAAGGTCGCCGAGCTGATCAAGACCGCCGTCGGCTGACCGGCACTGCCTGGCAGCGGGGACCGAGCGGCCAACGCGCCCAGCGGCTCCCTTGACGGTGGGCGGAGCCCGTCTCTAAAATACGTTTGGAGCCAAACGAATTTGGAGGTGGGGCGTGCCTGCGCAGCACGGCTTCTTCGGCCCGCGAACTGCGGCGGGGTCGGCAGCGCTGCTGCCCGAGCCGCCCTGGCACTACTCCGGCGACCTGCTCACCATCGAATACCGGGTCAACCCCGACCGGGTCCGCGAACTGCTGCCCGAGCCGCTCGAACTGGCCCCCGACGACCCCGGGGCGGTCGCGTTCATCTGGGCCGACTGGCAGTCGTGCGCGGCCGACCGGGCGCAGCTGCTCGACCCCGTCCTCGGGCAGTACAAGGAGGCGTTCGCCGTCGTCCGCTGCTCCTACCGGGGTGAGATCTACAGCCGCTGCGTGTTCATCTGGGTCGACTCGGACTTCGCCATCGCCCGCGGCCTGCACCAGGGGTACCCGAAGAAGCTCGGCTCGATCCACATGACCCGGCCGCACCCGTACGGGCCGGCCCCGCGGGTGGCGGCGGGCGGGCAGTTCGGGGCGTCGCTGGCGGCGGCCGACCGGCGGCTGGCCGAGGCGCGGATCACGCTGACCGGGGAAGCGCCGGCCAACGGCTTCGTCAACGGGCACCCGATGGCCCACAACCGGTTCGTGCGCGCGATCGACGACCCGGCCCGGTTCCGCCTGGATGAGATCATCGCCACCAGTTCGGCCAGCGCCGAGGGGGGCCCGGCCTTCCAGGCCCGGGTGGACGCCTTCACCCTGTTCCCGTCGCCGACCGAGGAGCTGGACCGGATCGCGCCGGAGGAGATCATCGGCGGCTACTACCGGCAGGTCGGCGTGGTCTGGAACGGCGGCCGCCTGCTGCACGACAACCTGGCCGCCTCCGAAAGCGGCGCGGCCGACGACGCGGAGGTCGGCCGACGTGTCTGACCAAGCCGTGCTGGAAGGCGTCAGCGTCGACACCCGGCACTGGATCGGGGGCCAGCGGGTGGCGTCCCCGGGCACCTTCACCGACGTCTCCCCCATCGACGAGCAGCCGCTGGCCGAGATCGCGGCGGGCCGGGCGCCGGAGGTGGACCAGGCGGTGGCCGCCGCCCAGGCCGCGTTCCCGGGCTGGGCGGCCATGCCCGCGGCCGAGCGGGCGGCGCTGCTGCACCGGGTGGCCGACGGCATCGACAAACGGGCCGAGGAACTGGCGGTGGTGGAGACCCGCGACAACGGGTCGCTGCTGCGGTCGCACCGGCGCAGCGTGATGCCCCGGGTCGGGATGAACTTCCGGTACTTCGCCGACCTGCTGCGCGACCTGGCCCAGCCCGACCGCGAGATCCGCGGCCACCGGGAACGGATCACCTGGGACCCGGCCGGGGTGACGGCGGTGATCACACCCTGGAACGCCCCGCTGATGCTGGCGACCTGGCGGATCGGGCCGGCCCTGGCGGCCGGCAACACGGTGGTGGCCAAGCCGCCCGAGTGGGCGCCATTGACCGCCTCGCTGCTGGCCGACATCACCGCCGAGGCGGGCCTGCCGCCGGGGGTGTTCAACGTCGTGCAGGGGCTGGGGCCCGAGGCCGGCGCGGCGCTGGCCGCCCACCCGGGCATCCGGCGGATGTCGTTCACCGGATCGGTGCCGACGGCCGGGCGGATCGCGGCCGCGGCCGCCCCCAACATCGTGCCGCTGTCGTTCGAGCTGGGCGGCAAGTCCCCGCTGCTGGTGTTCGCCGACGCCGACTTCGACCTGGCGGTGAGCCTGGCGGTCGAGCAGTTCGACAACGCCGGCCAGGTCTGCCTGGGCGCTTTCCGCATCCTGGTGCAGGACTCGATCGCCGAGGAGTTCCTGGCGGCGGTGCTGGAGAAGGCCCGGGCGGTCGTCCAGGGCGACCCCCGTGACCCCGCCACCGGCATCTCCTGCCTGGTCAGCCGGCTGCACCTCGAGCGGGTGGACGGCTTCGTGCAGCGGGCCACGGCGGCCGGGGCGACGGTCGCGCTTGGCGGCGCCCCCAACCGCGAGCTCGGTGGGCTGTTCTACCAGCCGACGATCCTGACGCCGGTGCCGGCCGGGGCTGAGATCCTCACCGAGGAAGTGTTCGGGCCGGTGCTGACCATGCAGACGTTCACCAGCGAGGACGAGGCGGTCGCGCGGGCCAACGCCACCCGGTTCGGGCT
>Ga0213875_10000368_pt1 | contig 41589 bp, 40 predicted proteins | sample BarmaccomBMRX_R8_FD_160105 | JGI IMG/M metagenome (GOLD analysis project Ga0213875, IMG submission 160105) | Root-associated microbial communities from Barbacenia macrantha in rupestrian grasslands, the National Park of Serra do Cipo, Brazil - RX_R8 | ecosystem: Host-associated > Plants > Roots...
TCGGGGGGACCGAGGTCGCGGGGACGGAGGTCGGGGCGCTCGTCACCCAGTACGGGCTCGAGCAGCGCGCCGGCATCGACGACGCGCTGCGCGAGTGCCTGCCCTACACCGGCCACTACGCGACCCGCCACCGGGGCACCGTCGGAGGGTCGATCGCCTACGGCGAGCCGCGCGGCGAGCTCCCGGTCGTGCTGCTCGCGCTCGCCGGCCGCGCTCGGGTGCGCTCGCGCGACGCCGAGCGCGAGATCGCCGCCGACGAGCTGTACGTCGGCCCGTACGCGACGACGCTGCGGGCCGACGAGCTGCTGGTGAGCACCCGCTGGCCCGCCGCCGGACTCGGCAGGGGGAGCGCGTTCACCGAGCTCGCCCTGCGTCAGGGGGACTTCACGCTCGCCTGCGCGGCCTGCGCGGTCACCGTCCGCGACGGCGCGATCGTCGCCGCGCGCGTCGCCGTCGGCGCGGTCGCCGACCGCCCGCTGCTCGTCGGGCCGGCCGCCGAGGCGCTCGTCGCGGACGGCCCGCGCGCCGCTGCCGCCGCGACCCGCGCGACGATCCCGGGCTACGGCGATCACCACGCGAGCGCGCGCTACCGCCGCCACCTCGCGGGCGAGCTCGTCGCCGACGCGGCCGCCCGAGCGATCGCCCGAGCCGGGGGCGCGCCGATGACTGAAGGAGGCGCCGATGGCTGAGGGGGCGCCGATGGCTGAGGGGGCGCCGATGGTCGAGCGGCCGATCTCGATCGTCGTCGAGGTCAACGGCCTGCGCCGCCGCGAGCACGTCATGCCGCGGCTGCTGCTGTCGGACTTCCTGCGCCACCGGCTCGGCTTGACCGGCACCCACGTCGGCTGCGAGCACGGGGTGTGCGGCGCGTGCACGGTCCGGGTCGACGGGATCCCGGCGCGCGCCTGCCTGATGTTCGCCGTGCAGACCGACGGGTGCGCGATCGAGACGGTCGAGGGGCTCGCGGGCACCGGGGAGCTGACCCCGCTGCAGCGAGCGCTGCACGAGGCCCACGGCCTGCAGTGCGGCTTCTGCACGCCGGGGATCCTGATCGCGGCCGGCGACCTGCTGGAGCGCCGCCCCGGCGCCGATCGCGCCGAGATCGAGGCGCTGCTCTCCGGGCACGTGTGCCGCTGCACCGGCTACCGGCCGATCGTCGACGCGATCGAGCGCGTCGCCCGCGACGCCGCCGGCCACACCGCGCGTGGCGACCACGCCGACGACGCCGACGACGCCGACGCCAACGGCGATCCCGGCGGCCCCGGCGACCCCGGCGACCCCGGCGAGGCGGCATGAACCTCGCGCTCAGCCTGCTGGCCGCCGCCGAACGCCACGGCGACGGGGAGGCGCTCGTCGACGGCGAGACGCGTCTGAGCTATGCGGATCTGCAGGCGCGCGCCGCCGAGCTCGCGGGGGCGCTCGCGCAGCTCGGCCTGCGGCGCGGGCAATCGCTGTGCACCCTGCTCGGCAACCGCCGCGAGACCGTCGAGCTTTACTGGGCGGCGCAGTGGCTGGGAGCCCGCTTCACCCCGCTGAACGTCCGCCTCGGACCCTCCGAGGTCGCCTACTGCGTGAGCGATGCCGAGGCGGGGCTCGTCGTCCACGAGGCGGCTGCCGCCGCGGGCGCGGCGGCGTGCGCGCAGGACGGGGCCCGCCTGATCGCGGTCGGCGACACCGGCGGCGCCGCGGACGCGATCGGCTTCGAGACGCTGCGCGGCGAGCCCCACCCGGGCGCGCTCGACCTCGCCGACGACGAGATCTCGCTCATGCTCTACACCTCGGGCACCACGGGCCGGCCCAAGGGCGTGCCCCGCTCGCATCGCGCCGATCGCGCCGGCGGACTGAGCCAGGTCATCCACCACGGCTACCGCTACGGTGACCGCACGCTCGGCGTCATGCCGCTCTATCACACGATGGGCGTGCACTCGATGATCGCGATGGCGCTCATCGACGGCTGCTTCATCGCGATGCCGCAGTGGCACGCCGCCGAGGCGGCGCGGCTCATCGCCGCCGAGCGGATCACCTCGCTCTACCTTGCGCCGACCCTGTACCACGATCTCCTCGGCGCGCTCCCCGCCGATGCCGACCTCAGCTCGATCGAGGCGATGGGGTACGCGGGCTCGCCGATGAGCCCGGCGCTGGCGGCACGCTGCGTCGAGGCCTTCCAGGCCCGCGTGTTCTTCAACCACTACGGGTCGACCGAGTACTACACCTGGGCGGTCAGTCGCGATCAGGCGACCAAGCCGGGGTGCGCCGGCCGCCCGGCGATCAACGCGCGCCTGCGGCTCGTCGAGCCCGACCCGGACGCCGCCCCCGACGCGGTCGTGCCTCGGGGCGCCGAGGGCCAGGTGATCGCCGATCTGCGCTCCGACGAGGCGTTCTCGGGCTACTGGAAGCGGCCCGACGCCGACGAGCGGGCGATCCGCGACGGCTGGTACTACCCGGGCGACATCGGCCGGCTCGACGAGGACGGCGAGCTGTGGATCGTCGGGAGGATGGACGACATGATCATCTCCGGCGGCGAGAACATCCATCCCGGCGAGGTCGAGGCGGTGCTCGACGAGCATCCCGCCGTCCAGGAGACGGCGGTGATCGGCGTCGCCGACGAGCGGTGGGGCCAGCGCGTGCTGGCGGTCGTCGTCGGCGACGGCGTGACCGACTCCGAGCTCGACCGCCACGTCCGCGACCATCCCGGCCTCGCCGACTTCAAGCGCCCGCGCGAGTACCGATTCGTCGACGCCCTGCCCAAGAACCCGGCCGGCAAGCTGCTGCGCCGCCAGCTGAGAGAGGAGCTTGACCCGTGACCGACTCAGAGACCCTGCGCCTGGACCGCGACGCCGACCGCGGCGTGGCCACGATCACCCTCGACAACCCCGGAAAGCACAACCGGCTGCCGATGGTGGCGCGCGGCGAGCTCGCCGAGATGCTCGAGCAGCTGTCGGTCGACGAAACGGTGCGCGTCGTCGTGCTCACCGGCGCCGGCGAGCGGGCGTTCAGCGCCGGCGGCGACGTGATGGGCTTCCTGCGCAGCGATCCGTCGACGCTCTCGCGGCTCGCACACAACGTCGCCGCCGCCGAGCGCTGCCCCCAGCCGGTCATCGCCAAGCTCCGTGGCTATGTCCTCGGGGTCGGGCTCGAGATCGCGCTCGCCTGCGACTTCCGAGTCGCGGCCGACGACGTCGAGCTCGGACTGCCCGAGATCCGGCTCGGGATGATTCCGGGAAGCGGCGGCAGCCAGCGCGTGGCGCGGATGATCGGCCTCGGGCGCGCCAAGAACATGATCATGCGCGGCCGGCGCATCGCCGCCGCCGAGGCCCTCGACGTCGGGCTGCTCAGCGAGGTCCATCCCGTCGACGCGCTCGATGACGCCGTCGACGCGCTGATCGAGGAGCTGACCGCGCTCTCGCCCCTGGCTCTGACGATGTGCAAGCGGGTGCTCAACCACGCCTACGACGGCCCGCTCGAGCTCGGGCTCGAGGTCGAGGGACTCGCCTACGGCATGCTCCGTTCCTCGCACGACTTCCAGGAGGGCGTGCAGGCGTTCGTCGAGAAGCGCCCCGCGAAGTTCGAGGGTCGCTGAGGCTCGGCCAGCGCCGGGAGCTCGCCCGCGTCGGCCGCCCCCGTCGGCCGCCCCGTCGCCCGCGGGCGGCGGGGGCGCCGAGCGGAGGATCGTCCGGGGCCGCGGCGAACCATCCGGGCGTGAACACGGGCCGGCTCGAGGCGTTCTCCGACGGGGTGATCGCGGTGGCGATCACGTTGCTCGTGCTCGGCATCTCGGTGCCCGGGAAGAGCTCGCGGCACTCGTTCGCGCACCAGCTCCTGCACCAGTGGCCCGAGTACGCCGCATTCGTGATCTCGTTCCTGACGATCGGGATCATCTGGATCAACCACCACTCGATGATCACTCGACTGCGCGTGGCCGATCACACGATCCTGCTGCTCAACCTGGTGCTGCTGATGACGATCAGCATCCTGCCCTTTGCCACCGACCTGGTGGCCGAGCATCTCGAGCAGCCGGTGGCCGCCGCGGTGTACGCCGCCGCGTTCCTGGTCATGGCGCTCGCGTTCTCCTTCCTGAACCGCTACATCTTGCTCGCGAGGCCGCACTACCTGGGCACGCCACTCTCCGCGGAGCGCCGGCGCCAGATCCTGCACCGTTCGCTCACCGGACTCGTCCCCTACGCGATCGCCGTGCCGCTCGCCTTCGTCTCGTCGTACATCACGCTCGCCATCTGCGCCGCACTCGCCGTCTTCTATACGACCCCCGCGGCGACCGGGCGCGACATCCGCGACGGCTGAGCGCACGCGGCGCGGCGCGTTTGACCGCCGCCGGGAACGGTAACCCTGGAGGCGAGGAGAGCGCGACCGAAGGCCGGTGGCCCATCAGCAATGCAGGGTCGTTGGCCCATTCGGGCGGCCAGGGATCGGAGGGCATCGGGTTTCTCACCCGAGTATGCGATCGGGCAGACGATGCTCGCCGAGTTCGCGCCGAGCGAGGGCCGCGGACGCGATTGTCGAGCCTCCAGGCGTCCGGGTACGGCGGCTTCCTCGCCGCGGTCGTCGTCGGCTACGTGCTGAAGGGCCTCGGCGTGTCCTGGCAGTGATCCTCGCCACCGGCGCGATCCCCGGCCTGGCGACGCTGCTGCTGCGCCAGGGCCTGCCCGAGTCGCCGCGGTGGCTGGCGAGCGTCGGGCGTGAGCGAGAGGCGCGCGAGATCGTCGAGGAGCATCTCGGCGAGGCGTACTACGCCGAGGTGGCTCGCGATCTTCACGTTCGCGCCGAAGGTGTTCTCCTCGCTCGGTCTCAGCGACAAGGGCGCGATCATCTCCGCCAACAGCGTCGCCTTCGTCGGGGCGCTCGTCGGGCTGCTCATCATCGAGCGCAGCGGCCGGCGGCGACTGCTGCTGACCTCGTTCTGGGTCATGGCCGTGACCATCGCGGTGATCGGCGGCTGGGGCTCCGCTCCGACGGTGATCCTGCTCGCCTGCTTCGTCGGCGTCGCGTTCTTCAACGCGATCTCGGGCGACCTGACCGGCGTCTACCCGGCGGAGATCTTCCCGTCGGACCTGCGGGGCAGCGGCGTCGGCTTCGCGGCGGCGATGAGCCGCGTCGGTGCGGCGGGCGGGACGTTCCTGCTGCCGATCGGGATCGCCGACCTCGCGCGCCGGCGCAACCGTCATGATCCGCCCCTGGTCCGTCACTCCGGCAGCTCGGTCAGCGGCGCGTAGGCGTCCGGCCGGCGGGTGCTCAGCAACGGGAACAGCTCGAGCCAGTCGGCGCGCTGGTCGAGGTCGAGGTCGGCGACGAGCACCGCGGGACGGTCGCGCGGGGCCTGCACGAGCAGCCGGCCGTAGGGATCGGAGATGAAGCTCGAGCCGTAGAAGGTCAGCGGCGGCTCCGACCCGATCCGATTGACCGCGACCATGAAGGTGCCGTTGGCCACGCCGTTGCCGACGATCACCTGCTGCCACAGCGGCTGGGTGTCGAACTCGGGATGGTCGGGCTCGGAGCCGATCGCGGTCGGGTAGATGAGCACCTCGGCGCCGCGCAGCGAGTAGGCGCGGGCGAGCTCGGGAAACCACTGGTCCCAGCATGTCGGGGCGCCGAGCCGGGCCTCGCCGTCGCCGTCGCCGGTGGGCAGCGCGATCACCGGGAAGGCATCGTCGCCCGCCGGGCCGGGGCGGAAGTAGTGGTCCTCGTAGTAGCCGGCGGTCACCGGGATGTGGAGCTTGCGCGTGCGCGCGACGAGCGAACCGTCGGGGGCGACGACGATCGCGGTGTTGTAGCCGAGACCATCCTCGCCATCGGCGCGCTCGTACAGCGAGGCGTGGACGTGGGCGCCCGTCGCGGCCGCCTGCTCGGCGGCGAAGGCGGCCGTCGGCCCGGTCGCGAGCGCCTCGGGGGCGGCGCCGGCGACGGCGGGTCCGTCGGGGGTGATCGCGAAGTACGGCGAGAGCGTCAGCTCCTGCAGGCAGACGATGCGCGCGCCCTGCTCGGCAGCGATCGCGATCCCGCGCGCGAGCGCTGCCCGATGCTCCGCGGGGTCGTGCCGCCAGCGCTCCTGCACGAGCCCGAGGCGCAGCGGCGCGCGCCGCGGCGGCCGCGTCCGCGCCGGCGAGGGCGGCGGACCGAAGGCCGTCACCAGCTCGGGCGCCGGCTCAGCCATCGATCCCCGGGACCTGCTGGGTGATGCAGTGGGGGCCGCCGCCCCCGTAGGCGATGATCGGACCGGGGACCGCGACGACCTCGCGGCCCGGATAGGCGGCGGCGATGACCGCGAGCGCCCGAGCGTCGGTGTCGGTCCCGGCGACGGGCACGATCACGGCGCCGTTGCAGAGGTAGAAGTTCAGATAGCCGACGGCGATCGTCTCGCCCGCGACCTCGGCGTAGGGCAGCCACGGCAGCTCGGTGACGATGATCCCCGCGGCCTCGAGCCGCCGGCGGTTCTCGGCGCAGTGCTCGAAGTTGGGGTTCTCCTCGGGGACGGTCTGGAGCAGCACCTGGCCGGGCGCCGTGAACGCGGCGATGAGATCGACGTGGCCGTCGGTGTCACGGTCCTCGAGCAGTCCCTGGCCGAGCCATACGAAGGTGCTAACGCCGAGCCGCCGGGTCAGCTCCGCCTCGATCTCCTCGCGCGACATCGACGGGTTGCGGTTGGGGTTGCGCAGGCACTGCTCGGTCGTCAGCAGCGTCCCGCGGCCGTCGGTGAGGATCGACCCGCCCTCGAGCACCATCGCCGACTCCTCGACCGCATCGCCGAGGCGCTCGGCGACGAGCCGGCCGACCGCGGCGTCGCGGTCCTAGGGCGCAAACTTCCCGCCCCAGGCGTTGAAGCCGAAGTGCACCGCGCGGCGCTCGCCGTCGGCGAGCGTGTAGATCGGACCGCAGTCGCGCAGCCAGGAGTCGTCGAGCGGGAGCTCGAGGATCTCGATGCCCGCGGCCAGGGCGCAGCGGGGACCGGCGGGATCGATCCGCGGGTCGACGATCATCGTCACCGGCTCGAAGGCCGCGATCGCGTTGGCCACCGCCGCGTAGTCGGCGCGGGCCTCCTCGAGCGTCTGGCCCCAGAGCTCTGACCGGCACGGCCAGCCCATCAGCGTCCGCTCGTGGGGCTCCCATTCCGCGGGCGTGCGCACACCCGGCAATGTAATCGCCCCGCTATCCCCCTGACCGGCCCGGACATCGAAGCGATGCTGTCGGGCGCGGCGGTTGGCCAGCCCCGCGTGCGCAGCGGTCGGCGCCTGCGGGCCGGGGACACCGGGACCCACGGGGACACCGGGACCCACGGGGACACCGGGACCCACGGGGACACCGGGACCCACGGGGACACCGGGACCCACGGGGACACCGGGACCCACGGGGACACCGGGACGGGCGGGCCGGGATCGCCGGGGACGCCGTCCAGGCCGATCTGGACGCGGCCATACATCCGTCCAGACGGCGTCGACGGGCTCGCGCGGGACGTGTCCGGGTCCGATGCGTTGGGCATGAACCTGACGCGTGATCTTCGCCGGCTGGCTCTTCTCGTCGCGCCGGTGGTAGCCGCGCTGGCGCTGGCGCTGGCCGGGGCGGCCTCGGCGGCGGCGCTGCATCATCACCCGGGTCCGCTGGCGAGCGCCAACGGCAGCGTGCATGCGCATCACGGCGTCCGCCGCGTCACGGTGCATCCGTGCCTCCGCGCGTCCTCGCCGCGGGGTCCGTTGGCCACCGCCGACGGCAGCGTGCGCGCGCATCACCGCGCCCGGCACGTCACGGTTCACCCGAGCCCGTAGCGGACGCGTCGGCAGAGCCGTTTCGGAGCGCCCGGCGCGCCAGGATGATCCTGTACACGGACGGACCTTCGCCCGGCACCGCTTCGGGATCCGCGGCTGTCCGCCCGTCGCGGGCCGGCACGCCCACGAGTTCGGCGGGCGCCGCGGCGAGCTGACCGTCCCGCGCGCAGGTAGTCCGACTCGCTCAGCCCCGGCCGCCGCGGCGGATCATTCTCACCGACCCCCGCGCGCCATCTCGAGCCGTGGCGGATTTCATCCACCCTCCCGGATCCTGTCCGCCGACCCCCGAGCAAGCGGCGGGGGGTCGGTCGTTTTTGTCCACTGGATCGTCTGAGACTTCGACAGTCAAACCCGGGGCTGTCGTTTGGACGGCCGCCGCCCACGCCCCTCGCTAGGCGAGGTGCAGGCGATACGCGACCGCGGCCGCCTCGGTCCGGCCCTGGACGTCGAGCTTGGCGAGGATCCGCGACACGTGCACGCTGGCGGTCTTCTCGGCCATGAACAGCGCGGCGCCGATCTGGCGGTTGGTGGCGCCCTGAGCGAGCAGCGAGAGCACCTGGCGCTCGCGCGCGGTCAGGCCGAAGGGGTCGACGACCGCCCCGTCCCCGTCCGCGGGAGCGCCGTCGGCGCCGGCCCCGCCGCCCCCGCCGACCCGGCCGCCCCCGCCGACCGCACCGACGCCGTCGACCCCGCCCTCGCTCGCCGGCGACAGATCGAGACGGCCGCGCTCCCCGAGGCCGCGGATCTCGGCGACGAGCCACCGCGCGCCGAGCGTCCGGGCGCGGGCGAGCGCCTCGGCGCCCGCCCGCGCCGCGGCGTCGCGGCGGCCGGCGGCGATCTCGGCCTCGGCCTGATGCCAGCGCGCGAGCGCGACCTCGTAGGGGCGGTCGATCGCGTCCCAGGCGGCGGCCGCCCGGTCCCACCGGCGGGCCGCCGAGCGGCCGCGCGCCCGAGCGGCGTCGGCGCACGCCTGCTCGAGCCGGGCCTCGGCGACCGGCCCGCCGACCGCGGCCGCCGCCTCGAGGCGCTCGAGGTGTCCGCGCAGTCGCGCGAGCGCGTCGCGCCGGACCGCCGGCTCGCGCAGGTCGCGGGCGCGCTGGGCGATGTCGGCCTCGATCTCCACGGCGGAGGCGCTCAGGCGCGCGATCCGGATCGTGTCCTCGGTGCACAGCTCGATGCGATCGAGCCCCTCCTGGGCAAGCCGCCGCGCCTCGGTCAACTCGCCGCGGCGGCGCGCCAGCTCGGCGGCGAGCGCGCCGTAGGCGCCGATCCACTGCGGCTGATCCGAGGCGGCCACCGGCTCCTGGATCCCCGCCAGGGCGCTGCGCGCGGTCTCCTCGTCGCCCTCGCCGAGCGCCAGCTCGGCCCGGCGCATCCCGTGGAACATCAAGAGCGTCCCGATCAGCCACGTCGCGGGCACGTCCTCGAGCTGGCGCCGCGCCGTCGCCCAGTCGCCGGCCTCAAACGACAGCTCGGACAGGGTCAGGCTCATCCAGTCGCGGTTGCGCGGCTGGTGGCGGGCCTCGGAGGCAAGTCCCTCGCGCGCGGTCAGGACCGCCTCGCCGGTGCGCCCGGCGATCGACAGCACGTCGGCGAGGTTCGAGTAGGCGGTGCCGAGGCGGTCGTAGTCGTCGGCGTCGCGTGCGAGCTGGATCGCCCGGCGCAGCAGCGCCACGCCCGCGTCGACGTCCTGCAGGGACACCTTGGCCATGCCCAGGGTGTTGAGGATCTCGCTCTCGGCCCACAGGTCGCCCGCCTCCACCGCGCCCGCGAGCGCCGCCTCGCCATCGGTCGCCGCCTGCCGGAAGCGCCCGCGCAGGAAGGCCATCCGCGCCAGCCAGGCCCGCAGCAGCGGCCGCGCGCGCTCCGGGTCGTCGGCGGGGAGCATCGCCAGCGCCCGCTCGCCGGCGGCGACCGCCTCCTCGCCGCGGTTCAGCTGCCACAGGGTGCGCGACAGCAACCCGAGCAGACGGGCGAAGCGGGCCGGGTCGGCGGTCGGGCCGAGCTCGCGCAACCCCTCGCGCAACAGGACCTCGGCGCGCCCCCGGTCGCCCTCGATGCCGTGGGCGCGCGCCGCGTGCGCGAGCAGCTCGACGTGATCGAGCCCCGCGGTCGCCTCCGGCTCGGGGACCCGGGGCCAGAGCTCGAGCGCGCGCTCGTAGAAGTCGGCGGCCTCCCCGTAGGCGAGCGCGCAGCCGGCGGCGTCGGCGGCGCGGACCGTCGTGCGCAACGCGTCGGGCTGGTCGCCCGCGGCGGCGTAGTGGCCGGCGACCTCGGCCGCCCACTGCAGCGCGCTCTCGTCATCCTTGGGCCCCGACTCGCCGGCGAGGCGTTCGATCTCACGGGCGAGCGCCAGGTGCAGCTCCGCGCGCTCGCCGGGAAGCAGATCGTCGTGCAGCGCCTCGCGCAGCAGCGCGTGACGGAACGCGAAGTGACCGTCGGCGTCGGCAACGAGCACCTGCTCCGAGACCGCCTCGCGAAGCCCCGCCTGCAGCGCGCCGCGCTCCAGCCCGGTGACCTGCGCGAGCACCGGCTCGTCGAGCGCGCGGCCGACGGCGACGACACGCGCGGCGCGTTGGGCGTCGGCGGAGAGGCGCTCGATCCGGACCATGAACGCGTCGCGCAGGCTCTGGGGCGCGGCGCCGCGCCCGTCGAGCCCGGCGGCGAGCAGCTCCTCGGTGAACAGCGGGTTGCCCTCGCTGCGCGCGAACAGCCGCGTCAGGAGCGGATCGTCGGGCGGCGCGCCGAGGATGTCGGTCAGCGCCTCATAGAGCTCGGCGCGCGTCAGCGGGGACAGCTCGATCCGCCGGGTGCGCTCGAGCCGCCCGAGCTCGGAGAGCAGCGGCCGCAGCGGATGGCGGCGATGCAGCTCGTCGCTGCGGTAGGTCAGCAGGAGCATCGCCCGCTCGTCGCGGAGGCTGTGCGAGAGGAAGGCGACGAACGTCCGCGTCGAGCGATCGGCCCACTGCATGTCCTCGAGCGCGAGCACGAGCGGCGCGGTCTGCCCGAGCTGGTCGATCAGCTCCAGCAGCGCCTCGAACAGCCGCAGCTGACCGTCGGGCTGGGCGAGATCGCGCGCGGGGGCGTCCTCGAGCCCGGGCAGGATCGAGGCCAGCTGGGACCGGCTGGCGGAGCGCAGCTCCTCGAGCGCGGGATGACGGGCGCGCACGATCGGCCGCAACGCGCTCAGCAGCGGCGCGTAGGCCAGCTCGCCGTCGGCCTGCTCGACGCCCTCGCCACGCAGGAACAGCGGACTCGGCGCCTCGTCCTCGCCGAGCGCGAGCCGCTGCTCGAGCTCGGCGACGAGTCGCGTCTTGCCGACGCCCGAGTCACCGCCCAGCAGGACGAGCGCGGGCCGTCCGACCGTGGCCTCCCGGACGGCGAGCTCGAGCTCGGAGAGCTCGGCCGCCCGGCCGACGAGGTGGCTGCTGGTCAGCGCAGAACGCATCGCGCAAGTATCGCCGGATGGCCGCGACGAGGCGAAACGCGGCGCCGTGACCGCCGGATGCCCGTCCGGCGAGTCGCTGGCGGGCGGCCCGCGCCCGCAGGTCGTCTATGTGGGCGAGCGCCGCGACCTGCGTTAGCTGGGGGTTCATGAGCGCGTCCTCTCGGTGGGGGTGACACCACGACAGGCTGAACTGAGAGGTGGCGCCGCACATCGGTGAAACGGAGCTTGCTTGCGGGCGGGGGGCCTTAGCCGCGCCGCGTCGAGCCTCAGCGGAGCGGCCGCCGGCCGCAGCTATGATCGCGCCCGAGGAGATGGGATCGGCCCGCCCCCGCCCGACCGTCGTGCCCCGGTGACCACGCAACGGCCCGCCGGGCTGGCCGGCGCCGGGCTCGCGGGCGAGCTCGCCGAGATCGTCGGCGGCGACCACGTGCGCACCGATGCGGGGGCGCTGGAGACCTTCGCCCGCGACGCGACGCCGCTGCACCGGGCCACGCCCGACGCGATCTGCTTCCCGGGCGAGACCCGCGAGGTCGCCGCGGTCATCGAGCTGGCCGCCGAGCGGGGAATCCCCGTCGTCCCGCGCGGCTCGGGGACCAACCTGTGCGCCGCGACGGTCCCTCATCGTGGCGGGATCGTCCTCTCGCTGACCCGTATGAACCGGCTGCTCGAGCTCGACGCCGCCAACATGGTCGCCGTCTGCCAGCCGGGAGTGATCACCGCCCGGCTCGGCGAGGCCGCCGCCGAGCGTGGACTGCTGTATCCGCCCGATCCCGGCAGCCGCGCGACATCGACGATCGCCGGCAACGTGGCCACCTGCGCCGGCGGGCTGCGCGGGCTCAAGTACGGGGTGACGCGCGACTACGTGCTCGGCTGCGAGGTCGTGATCGGCACCGGCGAGACGCTGCGCTGCGGGGGCAAGCTCGTCAAGGACGTCGCGGGCCTCGACCTCACCCGGCTGCTGTGCGGCAGCGAGGGGACGCTGGGCGTCATCACCGAGCTGACCGTCCGGCTCGTACCCGCCGCCGCGGCCAACGCCACCGGGGTCGCCTACTTCTCCGATCTCGCCGACGCGGGCCGCGCGGTCTCGCAGATCCTCGCCGCCGGCGTCCTGCCGGTGACGCTCGAGTTCCTCGACCACACGTGCCTGGAGACCGTCGAGGAGTTCGCGGGCATCGGACTGCGCACCGACGCCGGCGCGCTGCTCATCTTCGGGCAGGACGGCGCCGCGGAGGCGATCGCCGGCGACATGTCGGCGATGGCGGAGGCCTGCGCTCAGAACAACGGGTTCGGGGTCGAGATCGCCGACAGCGACGCCGACGCGCAGGAGCTGCTCGAGGCGCGCCGCGCCGTCCTGCCCTCGCTTTCGCGCCGGGCGCCGCTGACGATCCTCGAGGACGCGTCGGTGCCCCGCGCGCGCCTGGCGGAGATGGTGCAGCGGATCGACGCGATCGCCGCCGAGCACGATCTGCTCATCGGGACCTTCGGCCACGCCGGTGACGGCAACCTGCACCCGACGTGCGTGGTGGACCCGGCGCAGGACGGCGTGCTGCAGCGCGTCGAGCAGGCGTTCGCTCAGATCTTCGCCGCCGCGCTCGAGCTCGGGGGGACGATCTCGGGCGAGCACGGGATCGGCCTGGCCAAGCGCGACCACCTGCGCTCGCAGCTCGGGGACGCGCACATGCGCCTGCTGACCCGGCTCAAGGCGGCGTTTGACCCGGCGGACATCCTGAACCCCGGCAAGCTCGCCTCGTGAGCGAGCCGCCGATCTTCACCGAGGAGCTGCTTGACCGCTGCATCTCCTGCGGCTTCTGCCTGTCGGCCTGCCCGACCTACGCGCTGACCGGCGAGGAGGTCTCCTCGCCGCGGGGGCGGATCAACCTCATGCGCGCGCTGGAGGAGGGGCGGCTGCCCGCGGACGACCCGACGCTCGCCGAGGAGTCGTCGTTCTGCCTCGGCTGCCGGGCGTGCGAGCCGGTCTGCCCGGCGGGCGTCCAGTACGGCCCGCTGCTCGAGGAATGGCGCGCCCGCCAGTGGCCGCCGCGCACGCGGCCGCTGCGCCTGCGGGGCCTGCTGTGGGCGACGAACCGGCGCTGGCGGGTGCGGGCGCTCGGCCTGCCGCGTCGCCACGCCCGCCGGCGCAGGGGGCCGGGGCCGTGGCTGATGCTCGGCTGCTTCGAGCGCGCGCTGTTCCCGGCGGTCAGCCGGCTCGCCGCGCGCCTGGTCCCGGGCGCGCGGGTCGTGGCGCGCCAGGGCTGCTGCGGGGCGCTGCACGCCCACAATGGTGAGCTGGCGCGGGGCCACGAGCTGGCGCGCGAGCTCGGGGAAGCGCTGCCCGGGGTCATTCTCACCACCTCGGGAGGATGCGCCGCCCATCTCGCCGCGGTGCTCGGCCGCGACCGGGTCCGCGAGCTCTCGGAGTGGCTGGTCGAGTCGGGCGCCGCGGCGTCGAGCGGCGGCGCGCGGCCGGACGGCGCCGCAGCGTCGACCGGCGCCGCGGCCTCGACCGGCGCCGCGGCCTCGACCGGCGAGACGGGGGCGCGCCCGAGCGAGACGGGGGCGCGCCCGAGCGAGACGTGGCCGCGCCCGAGCGAGACGTGGCCGCGCCCGAGCGAGACGCGGCCGCGCGTCGGCCTGCAGGACTCCTGCCACCTGCGCAACGCCAACGGCGTGTGGCGCGAGCCCCGTGAGCTGATCGGCCGCGTCGCCGAGTATGTCGAGCTGCCGTCGGCCTCGCGGTGCTGCGGCGCCGCGGGCACCTACGCGCTCCTGCGACCGCGCGACAGCCGCGTGATCCTCGATGCCAAGCTCGACGAGATCGCCGCTGCCGAGGTCGACTACGTCGTCGCGGTCAACCCGGGCTGCCTGCGCCAGCTGCGCCAGGGCCTGCGCCGGCGCGGCAGCGCCACCCGCGCGATCCATCTCGCCGAGCTGCTGGCGACCCTCGGTGACTGAGCCTCACCGGCCCGACATCCGCGCGCCCGGCACGTAGGGCCGCGAGCTGATGATCTGCAGCTCGACCATCGCGCGGCGCAGCGGCTCATTGACCTGCGCGGGCGCCCCGTCGCCGAGCACGAAGATCTCGGCGGCGCGGGCCCGCGCGAGCGTGTCGAGCTCGGCCAGCTCGCCACCGGGGTCAGCCTCGTCGGCCGGCCCGGGATCGACGTACCAGAGCTCGGCCCCCTCGTAGCGTGAGAGCAGGGCCCGGCCGAGCGGATACTGCCGGGGGGCGTAGAGCACGAGCACGCGCGGGTTTCCCGGGAAGCGCAGCCGGCGCGCCTGGCGCACGGCGAGCGACTCGCGCAGGAAGCGCGGCGCTGAGATCCGCGACGGCTCGAGTGCGAGCACCCGCGGGATCGCGAGCAGGTCGCGCGCGTACGCGGCGCGGGCGAAGTCATCCAGCCGTGCCGGCAGCAGCAGGATGGCGAGCGGCTCGTCCACGAGCGCGACCGTAGCGTCTTGCGACCCTCAGCCGGCAGCCCTTCAGGCCATCGCCGGGCGAGGTCAGCTGCCAGCGCCCATCCTGCTCGGCGAGCGTCACCCGGCGGATGGCGCGCGCGGTCGCGGTACCGCTGACGCCGGCGTCGGCGGTCGAGCCGTGGCGGGTGACCTCGACGGTCGCGAAGAGCAGCTGGGACTGATCCTGCCCGAGCCGCAGCGCCCGGTAGGGCAGGCAGCGCGTGTAGATCGCCGCGCAGTCGCCGCGCGCGCCGGTGAGATGCCCGAGCGAGCGGCGCGTGCTCGCGGCCAGGGAGTCGCACGCGGCCCCGTACTGGCCGTCGGCGAGCCGGGTCAGATACGTCTGCACGGCGCTCACGTCCCCGGGCGTCTGGGACGCGCCGCAGCCGGTCAGGCAGGCCAGGGACGCCAGGCCGACCAGGGACGCCAGGACGGCTGGGCATGCTCGCTCGATCGCTCGTCGCGCCACGCGCTCTCCTCGTTACCATCGTATCCGTTTCGATGGTGACGCGACGATCGACCGCGGCCGCGCTGGCCGTCCTCGGGGCGGCCGGCTGCGGGCTGGTCGCCGGCTGCGGCGGATCCCACGGTTCCTCCGCCTCGTCGACGGCCGCCGCCTCCCCGGCGCAGGTCTGCGCTCGGGCCGGCCAGGCCGCCGCCGCGCAGCTGCGCGAGCGCGTGCACACGCGGGTCGCCGACGCGACCCCGACGAACATCGAATGCGTCACCCGTGGACGCCGGCTGTCCGCCGACCTCATCGCCCAGGCCACCTCGCTGGCGTGGACCGAGTACGACACGGCCACGGTGCACCTCACCCAGGCCTACGGGTCCGGGGCGGTCCACGTCCCGGCAGAGCTGCCCCACCCCGTGCCCGGACTCGCCGGCAACGTCGCCTGGGTGCCCGGCCAGCGCCAGCTGATCGCCACCAACGGCACCCCGTCGCGCGGCGGCTCCTACGTCACGGTCACGATCACCGGCGGCCCCGTGGCCGCGAGGCTGCCGCTCGCGAGCGCCGTCGCCCGGGCGACGCTCGCGATCGCCCCCCGGGGATCGAACCCCGCCCCGCCGAGCTGAGGCGTCGGCGTGACCGGCCGCCGGGAGCTGACGCTGCACTCGCTGCGACTGCGCGACGAGCGCCAACCCGCGGGTCGCCGGCCCGCGCCCGCCGAGCTCGGCCTCGTGCAGGCGTTCGCCAACACGTTCTGGGACCTCGATCGGCGCCGGCCGGAGCGGCTGCGCACGCCGGCGCAGCTCGCCGCCTGGCTGTGGGGTCGCGGCCTGCTCGCCCGCGGCGTCGGTCTCGACGAGCGCGACCTGCGCCGCGCGCGCGAGCTCCGCGAGGCGCTCCGCGCGCTGCTGCTCGCCAACAACGGCCAGCCGCGTGACCCGGTCGCGGTCGCGCCGCTGTGCCGCGTCTCGCGCGGCGCGACGCTGCGCCTGGACGCCGAGGGCCACCCCGAGCTGGCCGCGCCCCGGCGCGATCTCGACGGCGCGCTCGGCCTCCTCGTCGCGATCGTCGCCCGCGCCCAGCTCGACGGCCGCTTCGAGCGACTCAAGGCATGTCCGGGACCCGACTGCGGCTGGACCTTCTACGACGCCAGCCGCAACCGGGTCAGCACCTGGTGCTCGATGTCGATCTGCGGCGCCCGCGTCAAGGCGCGCCACTACCGGGCCCGGCGCTCGGACTAGGCGGGGTGGCCCCGGTGCGCGCGCCCCGCCCCGTCGCCGGATCGCCCGGCGCGGGATCGCCCGCCTGGCGAGCAGCCTCGGCGTCCGGCATCGCGTCGCCGGCGCTCGTCGGGCTCAACGACGACCGCACGGCGGATGCGATCTCCTCGGCGCCGACGCTCTGGAGGTGATGGCAGGCGGCAAGGTGGCCGCCCGCGTACTCGGCGAGCGGCGGCTCGGTCGTGGCGCAGATCTCGGTGGCGTGGGGACAACGGGTGTGAAAGCGACAGCCCGGGGGCGGGTCGATCGGATTCGGGGGCTCGCCGCCGAGCACGGTCCGCGCGCGCGCCTGGTTCTCGTGCGGATCGGGGATCGGGATCGCCGCGAGCAGCGCCTGGGTATAGGGATGGATCGGCTTCTCATAGAGCTCCCGGGCCGGGGAGACCTCCATCAGCTTGCCGAGGTACATGACCACGATCCGGTCCGACACGTGGCGCACGATCGACAGGTCGTGCGCGATGAACATGTAGGAGAGGCCGAACTCGTCCTGGAGGTCGTCGAGCAGGTTGATCACCTGGGCCTGGACCGAGACGTCGAGCGCGGACACCGGCTCGTCGAGGACGAGCAGCTTCGGGTTGACGGCGAGCGCGCGCGCGACCCCGATCCGCTGGCGCTGGCCGCCGGAGAACTCGTGCGGGAAGCGGTTGATGTGCTCGGGGTTGAGCCCGACGCGGTGCAGGAGGTCGCGCACGCGGGACTCGACGTCGCTGCCGTCGACGCCGTGCAGGCGCATCGGGACCCCGATGATCTGCCCGACGCGCTTGCGCGGGTTCAGCGACGAGACCGGGTCCTGGAAGACCATCTGGACCTCGCGGCGGATCGGCTGCAGGCCGCGCCGGTTGAGCTTGGTGATGTCGCGGCCGCGGAAGCGCAGCGTGCCGCCGGTCGGTTCGTGCAGGCGAACCAGGCACCGGGCGAGTGTGCTCTTGCCGCAGCCCGACTCGCCGACGACGCCGAGCGTCTCGCCCTCCGTGAGCACGAGCGAGACGTCATCGACGGCGTGCACGTGCGCCACGGTGCGGTCGACGAGGATCCCCTTCTTGACCGGGAAGTAGAGCTCGAGATGCTCGGCCTCGATGAGCGCCGTGCCATTGCCGCGGCCGCTGCCGTTGGGCGCCGACGCGCCGCGGGCGATCGCGCCGGGCTCGTCGGGCGTCGCCATCACGCGACCGCCTCGGTGGCCAGGCCGATCTGGCCCTCGACCTCGCGGCGATCACGCTTGTCGCCGGCCTGAAGCCAGCAGCGATCGAGGTGGCCGGCGACCCCCGGGACGCGCGCCTGCAGCGGCGGCAGCTCGTGGCAGCGGTCGAAGCGCAGCGGGCAGCGGGGCGCGAAGTGGCACCCTTCGGGCGGGTCGGTCAGTGACGGCGGCAGGCCGGGGATCGCCGGCAGTCGACGCGGCGGTGGGCGATCCATGCGCGTCACCGAGCCCAGCAGGCCCCAGGTGTAGGGATGCTGCGGGTCGTAGAAGATCTCCTCGAGCGTCCCCTGCTCGACGACCTGTCCCGCGTACATGACGATCACGCGGTCGGCGATGTCGGCCACGACGCCGAGGTCGTGGGTGACGAAGATGACACCGCTCGAGCTCTCCTGGCTGAGCTGCTTGACCTCCTGCAGGATCTGGGCCTGGATCGTGACGTCGAGCGCGGTCGTCGGCTCGTCGGCGATCAGCACGCTCGGCGACAGCGAGAGCGCGAGCGCGATCATCACGCGCTGGCGCATGCCGCCCGAGAACTCGTGCGGGTAGTTGCGCGCGCGATCGCGCGCGCGCGGAATCCCGACCCGCTCCATCAGCTCCACCGCGCGATCCATCGCCGCGCCCTTGGACACCTTCTCGTGCGCGCGGATCTGCTCGACGATCTGGTCGCCGATCCGCATCACCGGGCTCAGCGACGAGATCGGGTCCTGGAAGATCATCGCGATCTCGGCGCCGCGGACGCGCTCGAGCTCCGCCTCGGACGCCGTGACCAGCTCGCGATCGCCGAGCCGCGCCGAGCCGCCGAAGCGCGAGTTGACCCCGCGGGTGAGTCCCATCAGCGTCATCACCGTCACCGACTTGCCCGACCCCGACTCGCCGACGATCGCCACCACCTCCCCGCGATGCAGCGCGAACGACACGCCGTCGACCGCGCGCACGAGTCCGTCCTCGGTGGCGAAGGACACCTCCAGCTCGGCAACCTCGAGCAGCCGCTCGGCCATCAGCCGGTGAGCCGGATCCGGGGATCGAGGAGGCCGTACAGGATGTCGATCAGGGCGCCGAACAGCACGACGAAGAACGCGGTGAGGATCGCGCCGACGAGGATCGGGGGCACGTCGAGGTTGCCGATCGAGCTCGCCTCGTATTGACCGATGCCCGGGAGGTTGAACACGGCCTCGGTGATGAGCGCGGCGCCGCCGATCGCCGTCGCGAAGTCCAACCCGAACATGGTGATGATCGGCATCAGCGAGTTGCGCAGCATGTGGCGGCGGAACACCTGCCCGCGCGACAGGCCCTTGGCGCGCGCGGTGCGCACGAAGTCCTGGTTGGCCATGTCGAGCAGGCCCGAGCGCAGCACGCGCGAGTAGAAGCCGATGTTCAGCACGGCGAGTGCGATCCACGGCAGGATCAGGTGGTAGGCCCACTGCACCGGATTGGAGAGGCCGTGATACCCGGTGTTGGGAAACCACGTCAGCTTGTAGGCGAAGAAGTACAACAGCAGCGCCGCGAGCAGGACGACCGGGATCGACACGCCGACGATCGCCGCCACCATGACCACCCGATCGGTGAGGCGCCCGGCCCGCATCGCGCTGACCGAGCCGAGCACGACCGCCATCCCGAACCACAGGATGCCGGCGGGGAGCACGAGCGACAGCGTCACCGGGAATCGCTTGCGGAACTGGTCGACGACGTTGAGGTCGTCCTGGTAGTCGATCACCTTGCCGGTGAAGACGAGCTTCATCGTGTTGACGTACTGGGTGTAGACCGGCTTGTCGAAGCCGAACTTGCGGCTGACCTCGGCGACGGTCGTCGGCGTCGCGTTGCGCCCGGCGATCGCCTGCGCCGGGTTGTAGCTGGGGATGACCTCGAAGGCGCCGAACACGACGACCGAGGTCGCGAACAGCAGCGCGAGCGCCGACAGCGCGCGCCGGACGGCGAAGCGCGCCATCAGGTCTTGATCCGCACCTGGGCGCGGGGGTCGAGGGCGTCGCGCAGGCCGTCGCCGAACACGTTGACGCTCAGCACCGTCAGCACGAGCATGATCCCGGGGATCAGGCAGAACGTCGGCGTCGTCTCGATGTAGTTGAGCCCGTCGGCGATCAGCGTGCCCCAGGAGGCGTTCGGGGCCTGGACGCCGGCGCCGAGGAACGACAGGTAGGCCTCGAGCAGGAGCGCCTGCGCGAGCATCAGCGGGATGAACACGATGATCGTCGAGGCCGCGTTGGGCAGGACCTCGGTGAACATGATCCGCATCGGCCCCATCCCCTGGGCGCGGGCGGCGTCGACGAAGTCCTGCTCGCGCAGCCGCAGGATCTCGCCCCGGATCGGCTTGCCCAGATACGGGCTGTAGATCACCCCGATGATGAACGCCGGGATGAACACCGAGTTGCCCTTGATCGGTCCCAGGCCCCCGAGGGCGAGCGCGGTGCCGACCACGACGCCGAGGATGACCGGCGGGAACGACCAGATGAGCTCCATCAGCGGGCGCAGGATCCCGTCCGCAACCCCCCGGAGGTACCCGGAGAGCAGGCCGAACAGCGTGCCCAGCACGATGATGATGACCGTCGCGACCCCGCCGATGAGCAGCGACGTCCGCCCGCCGTAGAGCAGCCGCACCGCCAGATCGCGCCCGTTCGTATCGGCGCCGAGGAAGTAGTGGCTGGTGAAGGTCGGCCCGATCGGCGTGCCGTCGACGGCGACGACGTCCTTCTCCTGCCCGCCAACCTTGACCTGGCCGGTGATGTTGTTCTGGTTGGGACCGATCTGGGCGATGTCGTGCGAGTAGACCGGCGCCAGCACGCACACGACGACGATCAGGATGAACAGACCCAGGAATGCGAGTGCGACACGGTTGCGCCGCATCCGGCGCATCGCCAGCCGCCACGGACCGACCGCCGGCGCGTGACGGCCGCCCTCCCAGGCGCCACCCGATCCCTGATCGGATCCGATGACGACGCCGGAGCCGGCGTCGGGGCCGATGGCGGGGTCAAGAGCCATGTCCGCGGAGGCGGGAGCTTACCGCCTGCACCGCGTACCGCCGGGAGGACGCCGAGACGTCCTCCCGGCAGACGCACGCAAGCGCCTACTTCAAGCGCATGCTCACCAGGTCGAGGAAGTACTCGACCGAGAGCGGACTCGCGGCGAAGTCGACCCGCGACGAGTAGAACTGCGGCTTGCTCTCGTGGCCGAACACGGCGTAGTAGGCGTGGTTGACCGCGTACTGGTCAAGCGCCGCCCACTGGCTGGCGACCTTGTCCGGAGGCTGCTGGTCGAGCTTGTTCAACGTCGCGTTGTAGTGCGGATCGTTGACGTAGCCGTAGTTCAACGTGGACCCCGCGTCGCCCGCGAACAGCTGCATGAAGTCCCACGGGTTCGGGAAGTCCTGGTTCCAGTCGCCGAAGCCGACGTCCGGCTTCAGGGTGGGGGCCCCGATCGTCGTGAAATACACGCCCGAGTTGACGACCTTCTCGGTCGCCTTGAAGCCGAGCGAGTTCAGCACGCCCGTGAAGTAGTCGAGGTACTGCCGGCGCGGAGCGCGCTCCTCGCCGTAGACGACGACCGGCTGGCCGGTCATCCCCGACTTCTGCATCAGCTGCTTGGCGAGCGTCAGGTTCGCCGGACCGTTGGGGTTGTGGAACGGACAGCTCGACGGGCTCGAGTGCCCGACGATCCCGAACGGGATGAGGTGGCAGTCGGGCGTCTGGAAGCCGCTGTCCAGGCGCGAGAGCGCCCGGTCGTCCATCGCCGCCAGGACGGCCTCGCGGGCGTAGAGGTTGTTGAACGGCTTCTTGTAGGTCGCGAACCAGAAGTACCAGCTCGTGTTCAGCGGCACCGCCTGGTAGCGGTCGCTCTGCTGCTTGACCTTGTCCAGGACCGCCGCCGGCAGGGTGTCCCCCGGGTCGAACACGTCGGCCTGGTTGTTGAGCACCGCCTCGGCGTTGGCCAGCACGTTGGTGTTGACCGAGTACGTGAACTGGTCGACGTGACCCCGGGGCAGGCCCGGCACGTCGAACTTCGGGTTCTTGATCAGGGTGTAGCTGTGTCCCGGGGTGATCGGGCCCCACTTGTACTGGCCGTCGCCGACCGTGCCGGTGGCGGCCAGGTTCTTGGCCGGCGTGCCCGGCGGGACGGGGGCGGTGCCCGGCAGGGCGAAGACGTCGACGATCGGCGCGAACGGGGCGACGAGGTGGACGGCGATCGTGCCCGTCTTGTCGTTGGCCACGACGCCCGAGATCGTCTTGGCGTTGCCGTTGGCGTATGCCATCCCACCCTGGATGTAGGCGCTGATGAAGGAGGCGGCCTGCCACGGGATCTTCAGGTCGCGCTCGAGCGCGCGCGGCACGTCGGAGGCCTTGATCGGCACCCCGTTGGAGTAGTGCAGCCCGGGGCGCAGCGTGAACGTGTAGGTCTTGCCGCCGTCGGTGACCTTCGGCAGGCTCTTGGCCAGGCCGGGGATGATCTTGGCGCCCGCGGTGCCCGCGACGCCGCGCGTGAACGTCAGCAGCGACAGGTTGACCGTCGAGTAGAGCTCGTTGCCCTGGGTGGTGAAGTCCAGCCCCTGGTCGGCCGACAGCGGCGGGGTGCCGGAGACGATCTTGATCGTGCCACCCTGCTTGCCGCCGGCGCTGCTCGCCTTGCTCGAGCCCGACGACGAGGATTTCGACGACTTCGACGACGAGCCTCCGCAGGCCGCCACCGCGAGTGCCACGAGGGCCGCCAGCAGCACGGCCGTCGAGGTCCTGGCGTATCTCTTCACTGCTCCTCCTCCCAGAGGTTCGGGTATCCGAGGATCGGACAATCTATTCCTCGACACGACCCGATGTAAGACTCCGCGATCCCGCCTAATGAACCCCCAACACGGGGTGTCATCCGGCGGGTGTCAGGCGACGGTCAGGACCGCTTTGCCGGCGATCTGCCGGTCGAGCAGCGCGTCGATCGCGTCACCCGCGTGCTCCCAGGAGACGACGCGGTCGATCTGCGGATCGAGCGCTCCGGCGGCGACCAGGTCGGCGAGCCGGCGCAGGTCCGCCGAGGCGCTGCGCGTGTGCTGCAGCTCGGCGAAGATGAACAGCCCGTACAGGCTCGCGCCGGGAGCGCGGGCGAACAGCTGGCGCGTCGGATAGCTGACCGGGTCGGTGAGCGTCGAAGCGAAGCTGACGACGACCCCGTCGGGCGCGACGCGCTGCAGGCAGGTTCCGAGCACGGGGCCGCCGAGCGCGTCGAGCACGACCGCGAATCCGGGGCCGTCGACCGTCAGCTCGGACCCGACCTCGTCGGCGCCGAGCTCGGCGAGGCCGTCGGTGCTGCGCGAGACCGCGGTCACGTGCGCCCCGGCCATCCGGGCCAGCTGGATCGCGAAGCGGCCGACGCCGCCGCTGGCGCCGGTGATCAGCACCCGCTTGCCGAGGACGAAGCCGCCACGCTCGAGCGCGCGCAGCGCCGTCAGGCCCGCCACGGGCAGCGTCGAGGCCTGCTCGAAGGTGACCGCGTCGGGCAGCTCGCTCAGGTGCTCGGTCGCGACCGCGACCCGCTCCGCCCACGCGCCGCTCGCCACCAGGCCGACGACGCGCGCGCCCTCGGGCGGCCCGCTGCCGTCGGCGGCCGCGGCGACGACCTCGCCGGCGAGGTCCCAGCCGGTGATCGTGCCCGCCTCCTTGCCCGCGAGCTGGTGGCTCTCGCCACGGTTGAGGCTGATCGCCCGGACGGCGACGAGCGCCTGGTCGGGATCGGGCGTCGGGTCGGCAACGTCGGCGAGCTCGGCGAAGGGTGAGGACTGTCGCGAGACGAGGGCGCGCATCGGCGGAATACTAGGCGGGGATGAACGACGATGCCCGCACGCACCGGCACGACGGCCGCTCGCACCGGCACGACGGCCGCTCGCGCCTGCGCGCCGAGCTCGGCGGCGACCTGCCCGCCGGGGTGGCCGAGCTGCGCGACGCCGAGCTGAGCGACCTCGCCCACGCGATCGGCGAGGCGCGCGCTCGCCAGGGCGAGGCGCTGGCGCGGGCCGGCGACCGTGCGCTTGACCGTCTGCCGCGAGTGCTGCGCGCCGTCGTGCGCCGCACCGCCCGGTGAGCCGCGCGGCCGAGTCCGCCGGCGCGGCCGAGTCGGCGCGGGCGCGGGCCGAGGTGCTCAAGCTCGCGCGCCTGCTGCAGCGCGAGCCGGCGTCGCTGAGCTACCTCGAGCGACTCGGGCTCGACGATCTGCGGGCGCTGCGCCTGCGCGTCACCGAGACGCTGTTCGACGCCCAGTCGGGGTCGCTGCGGGGGCTGGCGGGAGTCAGTCGCCTCGTGCCGGTGGGGCTGGGGGCGGCGATCGGCCAGAGCGTGTTCGGGCCGCTGCTCTCAGCCCAGATCACCACCCAGCTCGATCCCGAGCGGGCGGTCGAGATGGCCGCCCGGCTGCCGACCGCGTTCCTCGCCGACGTGGCGATCGAGATCGATCCTCGGCGCGCCGCGGCGGTCATCGCCCGCATCCCCGCGCCGCGGGTCGCCGAGGTCACCGCCGAGCTCGTGCGCCGGGGCGAGCACGTGACGATGGGACGCTACGTCGCCTATCTGTCCGACGACGCTATCGCCGCCGCGCTGGCGGCCATGGACCCTTCCTCGACGCTCGAGGTGGCGTTCGTGCTCGAGGAGCCCGAGCGCCTGCCGACGGTCATGCGGCTGCTGCCGTTGCGCCGCTGGGACGGCCTCGTTGCGGCGGCGATCGAGCGCGGCCTGTGGGTGCAGGCACTGTGGCTCGCCGGCGCACTGCGCCAGCGCGAGCGCGCGGCGCTGATCGCGGCGATCGAGCGCTCGGGCCCGGCCGGCCTGCGCTCGCTGGCCGCCGCGGTGGCCGCGCACGACCTCGGCGACGAAGCCGCGTTGCTCGCCGCCGGCAGCCCCGCCGTGCGCGCGGCCCTGCGCCGCTGAGCGTTCGGACTATGGTGGATCGTCGTGGACGACGAGGCCGCCCAGCCCGGGGCCGGCATCAGCCGCGGGCTGGTGCTGTTACTCGCCCTCGCCACCGGGGCGGCCGCCGCCAACCTCTACTACGCCCAGCCGCTGCTCGACACCCTTGCGCACGACTTCGGCGTCTCGAAGGGGACCGGAGGCCTGCTCGTCACCGTCTCCCAGATCGGCTACGGGCTCGGCCTCGCGTTCGTGGTGCCGCTCGGCGACCTGCACGAGCGCCGCCGGCTGATCACCGGCACCCTGCTGATCACGACGACCGCCCTCGTGGTGGTCGCGGTGTCCCCGAGCTTCGTCGTGTTCGCGGCGGCCATCGCCATCGTCGGACTGAGCTCGGTCGTCGCCCAGGTGATCGTCCCCATGGTCTCCACGCTCGCCGCCGACAACGAGCGCGGCCGCATCGTCGGGACCGTGATGAGCGGGCTGCTGATCGGGATCCTGCTCGCGCGGACGGTGAGCGGGCTCATCGCCGGGCTCGTCGGCTGGCGCGCCGTGTTCTGGCTCGCGGCGGTCCTGATGCTCGTGCTGTGCGCGACGTTGCGCCGAGCGCTGCCGCGGATCGCGCCCACGACCACCACCCCGTACCTCGGCCTGCTGCGCTCGGTGCTCTCGCTCGTGGCCTCAGAGCCCGTCCTACGCCAGCGGATGGTCCTCGGCGCGCTCGCCTTCGGATGCTTCTCCACCCTGTGGACCCCGCTCTCCTATCTGCTCGCGGGTCCGCCCTATCACTACGGGAACGCGACGATCGGCCTCTTCGGCCTCGTCGGGGTCGCGGGCGCGGGCGCGGCGACGCTCGCCGGCCGGCTCGCCGACCGCGGCCGGGTCAAGCACACGACGACCGCCACCGTGCTCATCGTGCTCGTCAGCTGGGCGATCCTCGCCGCCGGCCGGCACTCCCTCGCGGCGCTGATCATCGGCATCGCCGTGCTCGACCTCGGAGTGCAGGGGCTGCACATCTCCAACCAGAACGCGATCTACGCGCTCGTGCCCGAAGCGCGCAGCCGGCTGACGACCGCCTACATGGTCGCCTACTTCCTCGGCGGGGCGCTGTTCTCGGCGCTCGCCTCCGCGATCTACGCCAACGACGGCTGGGCCGGCGACTGCGTGCTGGGAGCGCTGATCGCCGGGGCCGCGCTGATCGTGTGGGCCGCGAGCGAGTCGGCGACGGTGCGGGCCGCGCGGCGCCGGGCGGCGGCGGCGAGCGCGGACTCCTGACCGCGACGGCCACTAGCTAGCCGCCGCTGGCGCCCCGCAGGTCCTCCTCGATCGCGGACGCCGCCGCCCGGGCGTGCGGGAGGACGTCGCGGCGCAGCGAGGCCATCGTGCCGCGGCTGGCGTGAACCGAGACGTTGAGCGCGGCCACGACCTCGCCGTTCGCGCCGCGGATCGGCACCGCCAGCGAGCGGACCCCCGCCTCGAGCTCCTGGTCGATGGTCGCCCAGCCGCGGGCGCGCACCCCGTCGAGCGCCGCGCGCAGCTCGGACACGCCGGCGATCGTGTTCGCCGACAGCGGCCGGATCTCCATCCGCGCCAGGCGCCCCTCGAGCTCGGCCGCCGGCAGCGCCGCGAGCAGCACCCGGCCCATCGACGTCGCGTACGCGGGCAGCCGCGTGCCGACCGAGAGCGTGGTGCTCATGATCCGCCGCGTCGGCACGCGCGCCACGTAGACGACCTCGAGGTCGTCGAGGACCGAGACCGACGACGACTCGTTGACCTCGTCGACGAGGCGCTCCATGTGCGGCTGGGCGACCTCGGGCAGCGACAGGCTCGACAGGTAGGCGTAGCCGAGCTCGAGCACGCGCGGGCGCAACGAGAATCTCCCGTCGTCGAGGGTCATGTAGCCGAGCTGGACGAGCGTCAGCAGAAAGCGCCGCGCCGAGGCGCGCGTCAGCCCGGTGATCCGCGCGACCTCCGAGAGCCCGAGCTCGCGGTGCTCGGCGTCGAAGGCGTTGATGACCGCCAGCCCCCGCTCGAGGGACTGGACGAAGTCGGCGCTCCGGGGTCGGCCCTCCATCGTTCGCGATGCGAACACTATCCGGAGGCCCGCGAGGGCGGCGCTGGTTCGGCCCCGGCGCCAGGTCGGGCCGCCATCAACGGCGTCAGCGTCAGGATCACCGCCGAGAGCCCAATCGTGATCCCCAGCGAGATGTGCACCCCGACGGTGATCCCCGAACCGGCGAGCAGCGAGCCGAACAGCGCCACGCCGATCGCCGAGCCGGTCTGGCGCAGCGTGTTCAGCGTGCCGGCGGCGACGCCCGAGCGGCTGCGATCGACGCTGCCGAGCATCTCCGAGGTGATGACCGGCACGATCGATCCCGCGGCGGCGCCGAGCAGCGTCAGCTGGACGACCATCGCGGCGTAGCCGGTGCGCGCGCCGACGCCGAGCAGGCCGGCGCAGCAGGCCGCGAACGCCACCACGCCGGCGGCGACGGTTCGCCGCGGGCCGACGAGCCGGTTGACCCGACCGGCGGCCACGTTGGCCGCGGTGATCGCGACCATGATCGGCGCGAGCGCCAGCCCGGTCTGCAGCGCGGTCAGGTGCTGGGCGCGCTGGAACAGGAGGCTGAAGACGAAGATCAGCCCGTAGAACGCCGTGTTGATCAGGATCCCGATCGCCGCCGGAGCACTGAACGCCCGCGCGCGGAACAGCGCCAGCGGGAGCATGGGACGCGCGCCACGAGCCTCGAGCGCGACGAAGATCACGCCCGCCAGCGCCGCGAGCGCGTAGCCGACGAGCACCGGCAAGGAACCGAAGCCCTGCGTCCCGCCCTCGATCGTGGCCGCCACCAGCGCGGTCAGCGTCAGGACGGCGAACGCCTGCCCGGCCACGTCGACCCCCCGGTCACGCGCCTGCGGGGTCTCGCCCGCGAAGCGCCGGCTCAGCCAGATCCCGATCAGCGCCACCGGCACGTTGATGAAGAAGATCGCCCGCCAGCCGAGCGTCGCGATCAGCACCCCGCCGACGAGCGGCCCCCCGGAGAGCGCCAAGCTGGCCCCCGCCAGCCACAGGCCGACGGCGTGGGCGCGGGCGGCGGCATCGGTGTAGGCGTGGTTGAGCAGGGTCAGCGACGACGGCACGAGCACCGCGGCGCCGATGCCCTGGACCGCGCGCGCCGCGATGAGCACGCCGAGATCGGGCGCCAGCCCACAGACGACCGACGCCGTCGTGAACAGCGCGAAGCCGGCGACGAACACCCCCTTGGCCCCGATCCGGTCGGCAAGCGCGCCGGCGGTGAGGATGAACGCGGCGAAGCCGATCGTGTACGCGTTGACCACCCATTGCAGAGCGCTGACCCCGCCGCCGAGCGCGTCGCCGATCGCCTTGATGGCGACGTTGACGACGCTGATGTCGAGCTGTACGACGGCGAAGCCGAGGCTCATCGCGACCAGGGTCAGCCGCTCGGCGCGGCGCTCGCTGACGGCCACGTGCTAGGACGTCGCCGTCGCGGCGGTGCAGGAGCCGAGCAGCTCGCGCGCCCGCTCCGGACCGATCGACAGCAGCAGCGTCGGCAGGCGGGGGCCGGTCTCGGCGTCGACCAGGAGCCGATAGACGGCCTTGAAGAACGTGCGCTGGGCGGCCTTGACCTCGGCGTCGGGCGTGGCGTCGTCGGGCAGGCCGTGCAGTCGCTTGGGCACCGCGTAGATGAGCGCGGTCAGCCCGGGCAGCGACCAGTCGTCGTCGAGACCCTCGGCGAGCATGGCGACCCCGCGTCGCGTCGTCTCGTCGAGCCCGGCGAGCTCGTGGGGCGCGAACGCCTCGCGCAGCCGGGTGCGCTCGGATGCGGGCACGAGCTCGGTGGCGAAGTGGATCGCGCACGTCAGCCGTGGCTCGAGCTCGTCCAGCAGGGCCCTCTGAGGAGCGCCGCCGCCGAGATGGTGAGAGACGATCCGGGCGATCTGCTCGCGGTTGCCCTGCGTGATGTCGGCGACCGAGGCGAGCAGCCGGAAGGAGACCGCCCGCCCCGTGCGCTGCACCGGACCGGCCGAGGACTCCACGCTCTCGCGGTGCATGGCGGCGTCCGCGCCCGCGGCGGTGCCGGCGGCGACCCGCTGCGACAGGTGGTCCCACTCGTCGTAGAGCCGCTGCACCGCCCGGGGCGCGAGATCGATCGCGAATGACTGCGCCGGGACCCGGCGGACGTACAGCCAGCGGACGAGCGCGGGCTCGAGCACCTCGAGCGCGGTCGCGGGGATCGCCGCGCCCCCGACCGAGCCCGACATCTTGCCCCCGGCCCCGGCGAGCCCCACGAACGAGTACACGACCGAGTCGGGGGCTCGGCCTCCGTACAGCTCGGAGACGAGCCTCCGCCCGACGGTGAAGCTCCCGGTCGGAGCGTGGTGGTCCTCGCCGGCGGGCTCGAACGCCACCGCCTCGTGGGCCCAGCGCATCGGCCAGTCGACCTTCCAGACGAGCTTGCCGCTGATCGTCGCCCCGTCGGCGAGGCTCATCTCGCCGGCGTGGCCGTGGCGGCACTCCCACGTCGCCGTGGGCGAGTCCCACCGCGTCACGCGCGTGTCGTCGCGCCGGCAGACCGGGCAGTAGGGCCTGAACGGGTAGTACTCGGCTCGCCGCTGCGCGGCCGACCGCTCGTGCCGGCCCCGCGTCTGCTGGCCCTCGAGCGTGTCGAACACGAAGCCGCGCTCGTCCATCGCCCGGCGGATGGCGACGTTGTAGCTGCCCTTGGGGTACTGCTCGGACTGGCGCACCTCGGTCATGACGATGCCCAGGCGCGCAAGCGCCGCGCGGAACTCGGCCATGAAGTGCTCGGCGTAGGAGCCCGCGCCGCCCCGCGGATCGGGGATCTCGGCCAACGGCCACCCGACGTAGCGCTCGAAGCCGGGATCGACCCCGGCGGGCACCTTGCGAAAGCGGTCGTAGTCGTCCCAGGAATGCAGGTGGACGACCTCGCGACCGCGGCGGCGCAGCGCCTCGGCGACGAGATGGGTGGTGAACACCTCGCGGAGGTTGCCCATGTGGATCGGCCCCGACGGCGAGATGCCCGACGCGCAGACGATCCGCCGCCCCGGGTCCGCGTCGGCGAGCACGCGCTCCGCGATCGCGTCGTCCCACAGCTCGGACCGGCCCATACCGGCCAGCCTACTTCGCGGCTGCGGCTACGCGGTCGCGGCAGCGGCCCCGCCGGCGTCGGAGGCGGTCAGCGGGGCGGCGATGCGCTCCAGGCTCTGGCGCTCGGCCTTGACGCCGAAGACGACCTCGGCGAGGCCGCCGAGGATCATCATCGCGGCGCCGATGATCAACGCGAGCGCTGCCTTGTCGACGTCGCCGGTCGTGATCAGGGCCGAGAACACCAACGGGCCGGTGATGCCGCCGATGCCGGTGCCGACCGCATAGAAGACCGCGATGCACATCGCGCGGGTCTCCATCGGAAACACCTCGGAGACCGTCAGGTAGGCGCCCGACACCCCGGGCGACGCGAAGAAGAAGACGACCGTCAACGCCCCCGTCATCGAGGCGGCCGTCAGGTCGTGGCCGCGGAACAGCAGCGCCGTGACGACGAGCAGGACGCCCGACAGCAGGTAGGCGCCGGCGATCATCGGCTTGCGGCCGACGGTGTCGAACAGGCGCCCGAGCGACAGCGGTCCGAGCAGGTTGCCCACGCCGAAGATCGCCACGTAATAGGGCACGTCGCCGCTGGAGACGTGGAAGTAGGTCCCGAGCAGGTCCCCGAGCCCGAACAGGATCGAGTTGTAGAGGAACGCCTGGCCGATGAACAGCGCCAGGCCGAGGATCGTGCGCCTGGGGTAGAGCGTCACGACCGAGCGGACGATCATCGACAACGGCACCGTGCGCCGCTGCCGGACGGTGATCTCCTCCTCGGCCTCGGGCAGCGGCCGTCCGGTGGATGCCTGCACCTGGCCCTCGATGTCGGCGACGATCTCCTCGGCCTCCCGATCGCGGCCGTGGATGAACAGCCAGCGGGGGCTCTCGGGCACGTTGCGCCGCACGAGCAGGATGACCGTGCCCAGGACCGCGCCGAGCCCGAAGCACAGCCGCCATCCGACGTTGACCGCGAAGATGCTCTCGTTCAGCGCGACCACGGCCAGCAGCGCCCCCACCGACGCCCCGCCCCAGTAGCTGCCGTTGATCGCCACGTCGACGCGCCCGCGGTGCTCGGAGGGGATCAGCTCGTCGATCGCCGAGTTGATCGCCGAGTACTCGCCGCCGATCCCGAAGCCGGTGAGAAAGCGGCAGAGAAAGAACCACCAGGTGGCGAACGAGAACGCGGTCAGCACGGTGGCGGCGAGGTAGACGCCGAGGGTGACCATGAACAGCTTCTTGCGGCCGTAGCGATCGGTGAGCTGTCCGAACACGAGCGCGCCCAGACACGCGCCCGCGACGTACAGCGAGGCCCCCCAGCCGGTGACGTGGGCGGCGGAGATCCCGATCCCGGCCCCCTTCTCCCCCAGCCGGCCGGAGATGCTGGAGACGATCGTCACCTCGAGGCCGTCGAGGATCCACACCGTCCCGAGCCCGATGATCACCGTCCAGTGAAAGCGCGACCACGGCAGACGGTCCAGCCGCGCCGGGATCCGGGTCCGGATCGTGCCGTTCTCGCCGTCAGCGCTCACGTGCCCTCCCGGGCGATCTGGCGCAGCGACCGCCCGCTCTTGACCGAGCCCGGCTGGGTGCTCTCCGGGTTGCGGCGGGCGTCGGCGGCGTCGTCACGGCGCTTGATCAGCAGCCACTGCGGCTTGGCGCCACCGCGGGTCCGCTGCAGCGTGAAGCCCCCGGTGAGCTTCTCGCCCTGCAGCCAGAACTTCGCGTGCCCGGTGGCGATCGCGGCGGCCATCGAGCGTTCGTCGTCGAGGTTGCGGTAGGTGCCGGCATCCCACAGGAGCACGGTGCCGGCGCCGTAGCCCTCGCCGATCACGCCCTCGAAGTCGTAGTAGTCGAGCCGATGGTCCTCGACCTGCACGGCGAGCCGCTTCTCGCGAGGATCCAGCGAGGGCCCCTTGGGGATCGCCCAGGACTTCAGCACGCCGTCGACCTCGAGCCGGAAGTCGTAGTGCAGGGTCGACGCGTCGTGCTGCTGGATCACGAACCGGCGCGCGGGCACGCCGACAGACCTACCCCGCGCCGCCGCCGCTAAGCGCACCGCCGTCGATCTCCCCCCCGTCGCATCTACTCTGTCTCGGCGGATGGGCACGATGCAGATCAACCTCCGCCCGCTGGCCAGCCCGCTGCCGCTGGGGCTGCTCTCGTTCGGCCTCGGGATGCTGCTGCTCGCCGGAGAAGGATGCGGTCGGATCCCGATCAAGCGCCGGGGGCCGGCGGTGACCGGGATGAACGGCGACCGGCACCCGCAGCTGCCCCGGGCCGAGGGCGAGGCGGGCGTCCGCCAGCAGCTGTAGCGACTCCGTGAAGTCATCGGTGACCGTGACCGAGCACCCGAGCGCCCTGGAGGCGGATCCACGGCGGGGGGCCGGGCGGCCGCGGCTGCTGTGGCCGCTCGTGTTCGTGGTCGGAGCCGCCAGCCTGGGAGCCGAGATCGCCGCCGCACGCCTGCTGGCCCCCTACTTCGGCGCCTCGACGATCATCTGGGCGAACACCATCGCGACCGTGCTGGTGGCGCTGTCGGCCGGCTACGCGATCGGTGGTCGGTTGGCCGACCGGCGCGGCGACGTCGGCGGCCTGTGCGTCATCGTGCTCCTCGCCGCCGTGCTCCTGGCGCTCGTGCCGGTGCTCGCCGATCCGTTCCTGCGGCTGTCGGTGTCGGCGCTGGGGTCGCTGTCGGTCGGCGGCTTCCTCGGCTCACTCGTCGCGGTGCTCGTCCTGGTGGCGGTGCCGGTGCTGCTGCTGGGCACGGTGGCTCCGTATGCGAACCGCCTCGCGGTGGAAAGCGTCGAGCACACCGGGACGGTCACCGGCCGGCTGTACGCGATCTCCACCGCCGGCTCGCTCGTGGGCACGTTCCTGGCCGCGCTGCTGCTCATACCGGTCGTCGGCTCGCACCGGACGTTCCTCGTGTTCGCGCTGGCGCTGGCACTGATCGCCATGCCGGGCCTGCGCTCCCCGTGGCGCTGGCTGGTGCCGTTGGGGATCGCCGGCCTGCTCGTGCTGCCGCCGCCGGCGATCGGCGCCGCCACTCCCGGCGCCCGGATCCTGTTCGAGGGCGAGACCCCGTACCAGTACGTGCGCGTCGTCCAGCTGCCTGACGGCACCCGCTGGCTGCAGCTCAACGAGGGCGTCGCGATCCACTCCCTGTACCGGCCGGGGAGCTACCTGACCGGGGGCTACTGGGATGACTTCCTCGTGCTCCCGTTCGCCGGCCGCAGCCGGCCGCCGGCCCGGGTGGCGATCCTCGGCGACGCGGCGGGCACGATCGCGCGCGCCTACGGGCACTACTACCCGGACACGCGCGTGGACGCGGTCGAGCTCGACGGCCGGCTGTCGGCGTTGGGCCGCCGCTACTTCGACCTGCGCGGGCCCCGCCTGCATCTGTACACCGCCGACGCGCGTCCGTGGCTGCAGGCCAGCCACGCCCGCTACGACACGATCTTCGTCGACGCCTACCGCCAGCCGTACATCCCCTTCTACCTGGTCACCCGCGAGTTCTTCGCGCTCGTGCGCCGTCATCTGACGCCGGGCGGGACGATGCTGGTCAACGTCGGCCACCTTCCGGGCTCCGACGCTCTCGAGAAGGTGGTGGCCGCCACCGTCCGCACGGCGTTCCCGTCGATCCTGTCCGATCGCGTGAGCGCGACCAACTCGATCGTCGTCGCGGGCACCGGGCGCCTGGACGCATCCCGGCTGCCGTCGCTCAGCCCCGAGCCGCTGCGGTCTCTGGCCATCGCCGTGTCGCGGGAGATGGGCAACCCGCCACGCGGCGGCAGCGTCTACACCGACGACCGCGCACCCGTGGAGTGGCTGACCGACCTCTCGCTGCTGCGCTACGCCGGCGGAGCGCGCTGATCGTCGTCGACGACGAGCACCACGAGATGGCGCGGTCCGTGGACGCCCTCGACCCGTGAGAGCTCGATGTCCGACGTCGCCGACGCGCCCGAGATCAGCGTCACCGGCGCCCGGCGCTCGCGCACCGCCGACGCGACTTGGGCGATCGCCTCCGGGACCTGGCCGACCACCTGCTCGGCGCCCACGACGCAGATGTGGTGGTCGGGCACGAGCGTCAGCAGCCGCCGGCCCGACAGCGGCCCGCCGTCGAGCACGAGCGTGCCGGTCTCGGCGATCGCCGTGGCGCAGCCGGTCAGCGCGCCGTCGATCGCGTCGAGCGCGCGCGCGCTCAGGCCGTCGTCGGCGACGAGCTCGACGCTCGCGGGACGCCACGGCGTGGGCAGGCCGGGCGGGCCGACGAGGCGCCGCAGCCCGAGGCGCTCGCACTCCCGCTCGACGGCCCGGCTCACCTCGGCGGCGTGGACCCGCCGGACCACGGCGCCGTAGTCCCCGAGCCGCTGCGCGAGCAACGCCACCAGCTCGGGGCGCGGACGCGCGTCGCCGCGTCGGTAGTCGCGCCCGACGGGCGGGAGGACCTCGCCCGCGGGCACGTCGGACAGGGCGCTTGCGATCCGCGCCAGGATCTCCTCGCGGGCGCCGCTCATCCGCGCTCCCGGAGCCACCACTCGCGGAAGCTCTCGGGCGCGACCGGCCGCAGATCGCGCGCCGCCGTCCAACCCGACAGCGGCCCCGGCAGACGCGTGATCCTCCCCGAGCGCGCGAGCGGGCGCTGGCCGAGCCGCCCCGAGCGCTGCGCGGCCTCGTACAGCCGGCGGCTGGCGAACACGCGCGCGAGCGCGCGCATCGCCGCCCGCTCGGGGTCGTGCTTGTCGACCCGGCGGCGGAGGTGCACGAGCACCTCGGGGATGTTGATCTTGACGGGGCAGACCTCGTAGCAGGCCCCGCACAGGCTCGAGGCGTAGGGCAGCGACGCCGCCTCGTCGACGCCGCGCAGCAGCGGGGTGAGGATGGCGCCGATCGGGCCGGGATAGGTCGACCCGTAGGCGTGGCCGCCGGTCCGCTCGTAGACCGGACACGCGTTGAGGCAGGCCGAGCAGCGGATGCAGTGCAGCGCCTGGCGGCCGAGCTCGTCGGCGAGCACGTTGGTTCGGCCGTTGTCGACGAGCACGAGGTGGAACTCGCCTGGCCCGTCGTGCTCGCCGACGCCCGTCCACAGCGAGGTGTAGGGGTTCATCCGCTCAGCGGTCGAGGAGCGCGGGAGCAGCTGGAGGTAGACCTCGAGGTCCTGCCAGGTCGGGATCACCTTCTCGATGCCCATCACGGTGATGAGGACCTCGGGCAGCGTCGTGCACATCCGCCCGTTGCCTTCGGACTCCACGACCGCGACCGACCCGGTCTCGGCCACCGCGAAGTTGGCGCCGCTGATCCCCACCCGGGTCTCGAGGAACAGCCGCCGCAGATGGCGGCGGGCGACCTCGGCGAGCTCGCCGGGATCGTCGGAGAGATCGGGCGCGGCCTCGTCGAGGCGGCGGCGGAACAGCTCGCGGATCTGCGCGCGGTTGAGGTGGATCGCCGGCACGAGGATGTGCGACGGCATGTCGTCGGAGAGCTGGATGATCAGCTGCGCGAGGTCGGTCTCCCACGCATGGATGCCGCGCGCGGCGAGCGCCTCGTTGAGCCCCAGCTCCTCGGTGGTCAGCGACTTGGCCTTGACCACCTGGTCGGCGCCGTGGGCGGCGATGACGTCGCCGACGATCCGGTTGGCCTCCTGCGCGTCGCGCGCCCAGTGCACGACTCCGCCCGCCGCGGTCACCGCGGCCTCGAGCTCGAGCAGGTGGGTGTCGAGGTGGCGCATCGCCCGCTCCTTGATCGCGCGCCCGGCCTCGCGCAGCTGCTCCCAATCGGGCAGCTCGGCCACCGCGTCGGCGCGCTTGGCGCGGATCGCGCGGGTGGCGTGGCCGAGGTTGCGCCGCAGCTGGCTGTCGGCGAGCGCGACCCGCGCGGCCTGCGGGAACGGCGCGTCGGGGACGGTGGGGTCGCTCATCGCTCGGTCGCCGCCAGGATCTCGGCGAGGTGCAGCGTGCGCACGCCGGCGCGCTGGCGCGTGAGCGCGCCGCCGATGTGCATCAGGCACGAGTTGTCGGCGGCGGCGCACACCTCGGCGCCGGTGTCGAGGACCGCGCGGACCTTGTCGGTGACCATCGCGATCGAGGTGTCGGCGTTCTTGACCGCGAAGGTGCCGCCGAAGCCGCAGCACTCGGCGGCCTGCGGCAGCTCGCGCAGGTCGATGCCCCGGACGGCCCGCAGCAGGCGCACCGGGCGGTCGCCGACGCCGAGCATGCGCAGCGAGTGGCAGGTCGGGTGGTAGGTGACGCGGTGGGGGAAGAACGCGCCCACGTCCTCGAGCTCGAGGTGGTTGACGAGCAGCTCGGTCAGCTCGAGGACGCGCGGGGCGAGCGCGGCGACCTCGCGCGCCAGCCCCGCGTCGCCGGCGAGCGCGGCGACGCGGGGGTAGGCGTCGCGGACCATGCCCACGCACGACGCCGACGGCGAGACGACCACCTCGCTGTCGGCGAACGCCCGGACGAACCGGCGCACGAGCGGGATCGTCTCGGCGGCGTAGCCGGTGTTGAAGTGCATCTGCCCGCAGCACGTCTGCTGCAGCGGGAAGTCGACCGCGACCCCGAGGCGCTCGAGCAGCGTGACCACCGCCCGCCCCGTCGCGGGGTACATCGTGTCGGACAGGCAGGTGATGAACAGCGCCGCGCGCCGGGGTCTCACGGCTCCAAACCTATCGTTTTGTCTGCCCAGCCCCGAGGTAGGAGGTCCCCATGCCCGATGATCCCCGGCCGCAGACCCGCCACGACCGCGAACGCGTCCACGAGCGCGCGGCCGATCCCGCCGAGACGGCCGATCGGCCGCTCGAGCCCAAGTCCTCGTCGCAACCGCTGCACGCGACCGACGAGCCGGTGGCCGAGCAGCCGGCCGCCGACCCCCATCACGCGCTCAACACGCCGGTTGGGGAGGTCGATCCCGAGGCCGACTCCGACCCGTATCGCGCGGCGACGCCCGAGGACGACGCCGAGCACGCGTCCGGGTCGCCCGGCAGCGGACAGGGCGCCGAAGACCGGTGAGCGCCGCGACCGACATGGCGCGCGAGCTGATCGACCGCCAGCTCCAGCACCCGGTGATCAGCCTCTACTTCGACCTCGACCCCGAGGAGTTCGCGACCGCGCCGGCGCGCACGAGCCAGACGCGCTCGCTGCTCGATCAGGCTCGCCGTCTCGCCGAGGAGCACGAGCCTCCCGATCACGCCGAGAAGACCGCGCTGCGCGAGGACCTGGAGCGGATCGAGGCCTATCTGGAGTCCGACGAGCTCCCGGTGTCCGAGGCGCGATCGATCGCGCTGTTCTGCTCGGGCCTCGACGATCTGTTCGAACCGGTGAAGCTGGCCTTCCGGGTCGTCTCGCACGTCGTGATCGACGCGGTGCCTCACATCGAGCCGCTCGTCGCCAATCGCGACGCCACCAGCACGTGTGTGGCGCTCGTCAACAGCCGGGTCGGCCGCGTGCTGATCGGCGGCGCCGCCCGGCTGTCCGAGCGCGAGTCGGTCGACGACGACGTCCGCGGGCAGCGCCAGGGCGGCGGCTGGTCGCAGGACAGCTACGAGAACGACGTCGACGGCCACCTGCGCGCGGTCGCCCACGACGTGTTCCGGCTGTGGCAGCGCACCCACTTCGCCGGGCTCGCGATCGGCGGCCCCGAAGACCCGCGGTCACGCTTTGCGGGCATGCTCCACAACGATCTGCGTCCGCTCCTGCTCTCCGAGCGCATCGATCTCGACGTCGGGAGCGCCACGGTGCCCGAGATCCGCGACGCGCTCGCCAGCCTGCTCGCCGAGCACGCCTCGGCGGGTCGCGCGGGCGCGCTGGCGGAGCTTGAGTCGCGGATGGCGGGACACGAGCGCGTGGCCGCCGGGGTGTCCGAGACGTTGATCGCGCTCACCGAGCGCCGCGTCGAGACGCTGCTGCTCAGCCGCGACTACCACGCCGCTGGGCGCCGCTGCCCGACGTGCGAGATGCTGCTCGAGGACGACACGTCGAGGTGCCCGGCGGACGGAACCACGACCGAGCCGGTCGCCGACCTGCGCGAGGCGACGGTCCAGGCGGCGCTGGCGCAGGACGCCGAGGTGATCGCGCTCGAGGAGCCGGCGGACGAGCTGCCGCCGGCGCGGCCCATCGCTGCGCTGCTGCGCTACTGACGCCCGACGGCGACAATGGATCCATGTCCCGCTCGCTGTACAGCCACGGCTTCGTGCGCGTCGCCGCGGCGGTGCCGCACGTGTCGATCGGCGACCCCGCGGCCAACGCGCAGCGCACCCTCGCGCTCGCCCACGCGGCTCACGACCGGGGCGCCGCGGTCGTGCTCTTCCCCGAGCTCGGGCTGTCGGGCTACTCGGGCGACGACCTGTTCCACCAGTCGGCGCTGCTCGACGGCGTCGAGGCGCAGCTCGCGCGGCTCATCGCCGCCAGCGCCGGCCTACGCCCGCTGATCCTCGTCGGCGCGCCGCTGCGCGCCGAGGGCGGCCTGTTCAACTGCGCGGTCGCCGTCCACGGCGGCCGGGCACTCGGCGTCGTGCCCAAGAGCTATGTCCCCGAGTACCACGAGTACTACGAGAAGCGCCAGTTTCGCGCCGCCCGCGATCTCGTCGGCGATGCGGTCATGATCCGGGCCGGCGGGTCGGTCGCCGCGACCGACGTGCCCGCGGGGCCCGACCTCGTGTTCGCGTGCGCCAACGTCCCCGGCCTCGCCGTCCACGTCGAGATCTGCGAGGACGTGTGGAGCCCGCTGCCGCCGAGCACGTACGGCGCGCTGGCCGGCGCGACCGTGCTGACCAACCTGTCGGCGAGCAACATCACGATCGGCAAGGCCGGCTACCGGCGCATGCTCGCGAGCTCCCAATCGGCGCGGACGGTCTCGGCCTACGCCTACGCGGCGGCGGGCCGGGGCGAGTCGACGACCGACATGGCGTGGGACGGCCAGGCGATGATCTGCGAGAACGGCGACCTGCTGGCCGAGTCCGAGCGCTTCGCGACCGACGAGCAGCTGATCGTCGCCGACGTCGATCTCGACCGGCTGCTGGCCGACCGGATGCAGATCTCGTGCTACGGCGACACGATCGGCGACCTGCGCAAGCGGCTGCGGAGGATGCGTCGGGTCGAGTTCGCGCTCGAGCTCCCGACCCAGGCGGTCGACCTCGAGCGCCGGGTGGAGCGCTTTCCCTACGTGCCGGCCAACCCGGCCAGTCGCGACGATCGCTGCCGCGAGGTGTACAGCATCCAGGTCGCCGGCCTCGAGACCCGGCTGCGCGCGACCGGGATCGAGAAGATCGTCATCGGCGTCTCGGGAGGCCTGGACAGCACCCACGCGCTGACCGTCGCCGCGCGTGTCGTCGACCGGCTCGGGCTGCCGCGGGCACACGTGCTGGGCTACACGCTGCCCGGCTTCGCCACCAGCGAGCGGACGCGGGGCAACGCCCACGCGCTGATGGAGGCGCTCGGCGTGACCGCCGCCGAGCTCGACATCCGCCCCTCGGCGCGGCAGATGCTCCACGACATCGGCCACCCCGCCGCCGACGGCGCGCCCGAGTACGACATCACCTACGAGAACGTTCAGGCGGGCGAGCGGACCTCGCATCTGTTCCGACTGGCCAACCACCACCGCGCGCTCGTACTCGGCACCGGCGACCTCTCCGAGCTGGCGCTCGGCTGGAGCACCTACGGGGTCGGCGACCAGATGTCGCACTACAACGTCAACGCGTCGGTGCCCAAGACGCTGATCCGCTTCCTGCTGCGGTGGGCGATCGGCGCCGAGCTCTTCTCCGAGGCGGCCAACCGCGTGCTGAGCTCGGTGCTCGAGACCGCGATCTCGCCCGAGCTCGTGCCCGGCGACGGCGACGGCGACGGCGACGGCGAGGGCGAGGGCGAGGGCCAGGGCCCCCATCAGGACTCCGAGCGGACCGTCGGACCTTATGAGCTGCAGGACTTCTTCCTCTACTACGTGCTGCGGTTCGGCTACCGCCCGAGCAAGGTCGCCTACCTCGCCGAGCACGCGTGGGCCTCGCGCGACCGCGGGGAGTGGCCCGACCTCATCCCCCCCGAGGCGCGCAACGAGTACCCGCGCGCCGAGATCCGCCACTGGCTGCAGGAGTTCCTGCGGCGGTTCTTTGAGACCAGCCAGTTCAAGCGCTCGGCGCTGCCCAACGCGCCCAAGGTCGGCTCGGGGGGCTCGCTGTCCCCGCGCGCGGACTGGCGCGCGCCCTCGGACGGCAACGCGACAGCGTGGCTCGCCGAGCTCGACGCCGCGGCGCCGGCGGACTGAGCGATACTGCCGCCATGCCCCCCTTCCGTCCCGAGCCGGTCACACTCGCCGAGGTCGTGCGCCGCGCCGCCGAGATCGTGGATCCCGACGACGACGATCCGATCATCGGCGACTTCCAGGCGCGCTTCGAGGACGCCGATGAGCCGATCCGCGCGATCGACGACCTCGAGGCCCGGGTGGGGACCGCGCTCGAGGATCTCGACCCGGCGCTCGGGAACGGCTCGTTGGCCATGGCCGGCGCGGTCACCGTCTACCTCGGGTATCGCCGCGACGAGGTCGGCGCCGAGCCCGCCAAGCTGCTGCGCCTCGCCGCCGAGGCGGAATGGGACGGCCGTCCGCCCGAGGTCGTCGTGGCGTGGCTCGCCGACCGCGACATCCGCGTCTGAGCCACCGCGCGACTCGTCGGGCGCGAGGCGGGCGACTCGTCGGGCGGGGGGCGGGCGCGGGTGTCAGGCGCGAGTCGGGCGCGAGTCAGGCGCGGGTGTCAGGCGCGAGTCGGGCGCGGGTCAGGCGACCTTCTGGCGGCCGTGGATGGGGCCGCTCGTATCGCGCAGCGGACGCGCGGCCCGGTGGGCGCGGTCGGCGATGATCTCGGCGAGCACCGAGACCGCCGTCTCCTCGGCGGTCCGGCTGCCGATGTCCAGACCGCAGGGCGCGTGGACCCGCCGCAGAGCCGAGGGGCGGATGCCCGACTGCAGCAGGCGCCGCTCGCGGTCGGCGGTCGTCTGCCGGCTCCCGAGCGCGCCGATGTAGCCGGCGTCGGTGGCCAGCGCCGCGGTCAGCGCCGGCTCGTCGAACTTCGAGTCGTGGGTGAAGACGAGCACCGCGTCTCGCGGGCCGAGCTCGAGCTCGCCCATGACGTCCTGCGGCCAGCCGATGCGCACCTCGGCGACCTCGCCGAACCGCGGGGAGCGGGCGAAGCGCTCGCGGGCGTCGGCGATCGTCACCTGATAGCCGATCTGGGAGGCGAAGCGCGCGAGCGCCGCCGAGAAGTCGACCGCGCCGACGATGAACATCCGCGGCGGCGGGGCGTAGGCGCGGATCTGGACCCGCTGCTCGTCGCCGAGCGTGGCTCCGTCGGCCCCGAAGCGTCGGATCGTCGTCTTGCCCTCGGCGAGCAGGCCCAGGGCCTCGCGGGCGACGTTGCGATCGAGCAGCTCCGGGCCCGCGAGCGTCCCGGTCACGAGCTCCTCGGTGACCGACAGCCGCGATCCGGAGTCCGGGCCGTCGAGCAGGGTCGCGATCGCCGCGGGCCGCCCCTCGGCGTGCGCCTCGAGCGCCGCCAGCTCGCTCGCCGCGGCGTCGCCGGTCGGGGCGGAGACGAAGATGTGGACGATCCCGCCGCACATCAGGCCGACGGTGCCGGCGAGCTCGTCGGAGATCCCGTAGGTGAGGACCCCGGGACCGCGCTCGCCGGCGAGGATCGCCTCGGCCTCGGTGACGACCGCCCCCTCGACGCAGCCGCCGGTGATCGACCCCTCGATGTTGCCGCGATCGTCGACGACGAGCATTGCGCCCGCGGGCAGTGGCGCCGACCCCTCGACGTCGATCAGCAGGGCCTGCACGAAGGGTCGGCCCTCCCGCAGCCAGGCGATCGTCGTCTCGGCGGTGGTATTGACGACGCCGGACTCGATCATCGCCGCTCAAGGATACGACCCTCGGTCCGGCGCGGACCGGCCCAGCGCTTGGGGTGACGCCGGTGCCGTGCGGACCGGCCA
>Ga0213875_10000369_pt1 | contig 41386 bp, 38 predicted proteins | sample BarmaccomBMRX_R8_FD_160105 | JGI IMG/M metagenome (GOLD analysis project Ga0213875, IMG submission 160105) | Root-associated microbial communities from Barbacenia macrantha in rupestrian grasslands, the National Park of Serra do Cipo, Brazil - RX_R8 | ecosystem: Host-associated > Plants > Roots...
GTTGCGTGCCGAACTAGGGATTGACCCGCCACCGGCCAACACCGATGACCGCAAGACCAACCAACCGAACAACATTGCCGCATGATCACAAGGCCACCCGATTTACAGGACGATCAGGACTTGACCGCCTGGTTCCGTGAGCTGTCAAGGCTTCTGAGGGGCAGGTACCCCTTGAACCACCAGCGCGGCGGTGATCTGCGCTAGGGATACCGGAGAAGCGAAGCCCCACGGGTACCGCATGCTGCGCTGACTCGACGTCGCGGCGGCGATGGATGCTGCTCCGTTTGGGCGTCAGTGGTGCGTCGGATGCCACTAAGCCTTACCTTATGACTGTCGATGCAAGTACAGATGCACGTACGCTAGACGTGCAGCGTCGGAAAGATCCAGGGGTGGGTCAGCCGCGGCAACCAGTGCTCTGCGAGCCGAGTGGACGGAGTCGTGCGCAAGGCCAGGTCCGATCTACGCCGCGGGCACCTATGCCGCATATAGCTTGCATTGCTGCTCGCTCATAAGAGAGGAACGCGCATGCTGAAATTCGCTCAACTGCGGAGCAAGGCGGAAATCTTCGCCGAGATCGCACGTAACTACCCTTGGGTCGGTGAAATGCGCGGCGGTTGGGAGATCGAAAAATTCGAGTTCAAACCACCCACCGACAACTGGATGGACTCGTTCAAGCCGCTGGCCACCTTCGAGCTGGAACTGAAGAGCATGCCCGGGTTTGACAAGTTCGATGTTTGGATCTGCGGAACAACTCCGCGGGGTGTTCCAAAAACGGCCAAGGTGGGAACCATTGCAAAGCAGTAGTGGTAATTAGCGGTGCTTTGCTAGAGGGGCTGGTATCGCGTCGGCTGAGGTAGCCCGATCAGCCTGGGTGAACACACGCCCACCTCATCGGACACGTCGGCCAGGCGTGCGGTTGTGACACCGGGGATACGAAGCCAGTGAGGTGATGTGTGTTGCCGTTTCTCCTGGTGACAATAGGGTACTGGGGTGCAGGAGTCATGGGATGGCGGCCCCGAATCCGACCTCGGTGGTGGGCCAGGACCGGCGGATGAGCAACTGGTGCGGATCGAGACTGCGCGGCGGGCGTACTCGGCAGGCATGGCACTGGTGGTCACGGTGACCGGGGAGATCGATTTGTTGACCATCGATCGATTGCGCGCCGCGGTTGCCGCTGGATTCGAGGACCTGCGCGACGGCGAAATCTTGGTGATTGATTTGACGCCGGTGACCTTCATGGACTCGCGGGGATTGCAGGCCCTCGTCGACGCCACCCAGGCTGCTCAGCAGCAGCGCGAACCACTGCGGATCGTGGTCGATCACACCCGGCCGGTGGTCCGCCCCATCCAGGTGACCGGGCTAGACAATGTGCTGGCGCTGTTCAACACCGTTGAGGACGCGGTGCACGCGCCACTGTGATCACGGCTGCGTGCGCGACCCGCCGGTACGACAGTGTGGGAGACACCACGTTGCAGCCGATTCGGGCGCGGGAAACAATGACGCCCGCAATGCCACCAAGCGCTCATCCCGAAGACATCCTGCTGCCGGCGTCGTCCCCGGGCCAGACAAGCCGTGGCCAGCGTTTCGGTTATCGGCCACGCTTGCCCGAGTCGCATGGGTTGCTGGGCTTGGCATTGCCGGCGGAGCCGATCTCGATCTCAGTGGCCCGGGCCGCGGTGCGCCGCTGGCTTGCCGAGTGGTCATGGCCCGCGGAGCAACTTGAGGACATCGTGCTGGCCGTCAATGAAGCCGTGTCCAACGCCATCGAGCACGCCTACCTGGACCGACCACCTGGGATGGTGGAAATTCGCGGGGCGATTGAGGCAACGCCGCGCGCGCAACGCCGGGTGACGGTCATCGTGCGCGACCACGGCCGCTGGCGGCCGCCGCCGATCGACGACGAAAGCCGCCGTCGCGGCATACCGCTGATGCAGGCATGCATGGACGGCGTGGCCATCGGCCAGCCCGATGACAAGCCGGTGGGCACCCGGGTCGTGCTGCGCAGCAAAGCCGTGCCGCCGGGAAGGAAGCAGTGTTGAGCCAACCGGTTGCCGGAGGGCATTGATGAGCCGGCCGACCGATGCAGTCAGTGTCGAGCAGATGTTGGCGCAAGCCCGCTCCGAGCTGAAACGGCTCAGCCCTCCACAAGCGCATCAGGCTGTCGCCGCAGGCGCCCTCCTGGTCGATATCCGTCCCGGTTGGCAGCGCGCAGCAGAAGGGGAAATCCCCGGCGCCCTGCTCGTCGAGCGCAACCATCTGGAGTGGCGCTTTGACCCCGAGTGCGCTGCCCGCCTGCCGCAGGCCACTGGCTATGACATCCAGGTGATCGTGTTCTGTTCAGAGGGCTATTCCTCCAGCCTCGCTGCGGACTCGTTACGCAGACTTGGGCTGCACCGGGCAACCGATGTGGTAGGGGGATTCCATGCGTGGGCCACCCAAGGCCTACCGGTGCAGTTTTGCTAGCCGTGGCGCAGCCATGCCCGCTGCGCGTCGCAGTATTGAGACGGATCGGGCAGCGTGGCCGAGTAGTGTGAGCTCCGCTGGCCGTGGGGTGGAGGTATTCGATGAACCAGCAGCAGCCATCCGAGGCCGAAACCTATAACCCGTGGACCATCGTCAACGTGGTGTTCCATCACCTGGCCGGGCAGGGTCTGCACCCTGTGCTGGGGGAGACCGGCGACCCTGGTGAGCCGGCCGCGCAGCTGCTGCGGGCGCTGGGCATCGAGCCGGCCGCAGAAGGCAACCGCCAGGTATCCCAGAACGTCCGGCAGCACCTGGCCGAGATCCGCGCCGCCATGCTCGGGGAAGTTGACGCGCCCGGTGAGAGCTGATCAGCCCTGCTTGGGCGCCTGGTGGGGCGCAGCGCCCCGGTGCGGCACCCTGATGCCGTAGTACCGGATCTTGCGGTAGATCGTGGCCCGCGACATGCCGAGATGGCGGGCTGCCTCGACCCGATTGCCGCCAGCGTTGATCAAGGCCTCGACGACCGCGTCCCGCTCGATGGACTCCAGCGGGCTGAGCACCCGCCGGGTGGTTGCCAACGCGTCGGCCGGTAAATCGGCCAGCTCGATCACCCCGGCGCGCCGGTGCGCCACGATCTTGCCCAGCATCTCCCGCAGCTGCTCGACGTTGCCCGGCCAGCGATTGCGCATGAGCTGCCGCATCACTTCGGCCGAGCAGGTCAGGCCTGCGCCGCGGGTCAGCCGCGCGATCAGCAACCGGACCAGTTCGGGAAGGTCGTCGATGTGGTGGCGTAACGGCGGAACCTGTACCGAAGACGAAAAGCATCCGATCAGGTTGTCCAGCTCGGCGCTGCGCGGCGTGCTGCTGTTGCGGGTCGCTACCACCCAGCTGCAGGCATGGGTGCCATCGCGCCGGGCCGCGGCCAGCAGCTCGGCCAGTGGCCGGAGGACCTCGGCGGGCAGCCGGTCGACATGCCGCAAGACGAGGGTGCCCGCCCGCAAAGCCAGCTCGTCGGCTACCACGCCGAGCCACTTGTCAGCCTCTAGGCAGTCGTCGGCGTCTAGGACGCGGAGGTGTGCGCCCGGAGTGCCGGCTCGGTGCGCACCAGCCGCCACCGTCAGCTTGCCGACTCCTGGTTCACCCTCCAGATCCACCCACTCACCGGCCCGCAGGTGCGCTTGGACCATCGTGCAACACCGCATCCACGGCATGCTGGAACCGCCCACTCCGGGCATCGTGCGGGTGGAAGCGGGCATACCAGGGTCCGCTGGCCGGATCGTGGGCTCGGTGGCCAGCAGCTGTACCTGCACCACGCCCCCGATTGCTGTTGACTCGCTCCAGCTCGGTTTGCAGCTCACCCGCGCGGTGGCGCCACTGGGTAGCGACGTGGTGAACACTCGAGACTTACCACCGGCCAGGGCCTCGATGGCCTCCCCGAGCAACGCCACCTGGTCGTGCGGATCGATGAGCTCCCGAGCGCTGTCGTTCATCATCAGCAGGTCGGTGCTGATCGCCAGCACGCAGCCACGATTGCGCCGGCAGGCCAGCAGGTAGTCGTGCAGCAGTGCAAGCTCCCGGTGTCCGACCTGCTCCAGCAGCGCCTCTTCGATCTGGGCGGCGATGCTGGAGGCTGCTGCGATCATCGCTGCATTGGCGTCGCTTCGCCAGCAGGTCAGATCCAGTACGCCCAGGATTTTGCCGGTGGTCGGATGGCGGATCGGGGCGCCGGCACAGGCCAGATCCTCCAGGTGCTCGACGTAATGTTCGTGCCCGAAGACATGCGCGGGGCTGCGACCTTCCAGCGCGGTGCCGATCCCGTTGGTCCCGGCGAACTGCTCGGCGTAGCTGAACCCGGGCGCCAGCCACACCCGGTCGAGTTTGTGCTCCAACCGGGAGTCGCCGGTGCGGCGGTCCAGGACCACGCCTGCGGCATCGGTGAGGATGATGCTGAGCGCTTCGTCGGCGTGTTGCGCAGCTGCCGCGCTGATGGGTCCGTCCGCGCAGCGGGCAAGGCGTGACTTGCGGTCGAAGTTGGGTTTGAACGGCAGCTCAAGGTGATCGGTGGCGACGTGCCAATCCCGGGATCGGGTCCACGATGCCAGGATGGTGTCTCGGACGGCGCCGGAGGTGACTGATTCGGCGGTGAGAAATCGTTCGCGGGCCTGCGCCAGCCCTCCACCGTGCCGCGTGCCCCGATTTTTGGTGGTCGCAGCGTCGTTGGGTGGGGGTAGGCGTAGGTCAGCCAAGGGCGCTACCTCCTTGAAGCTGGATATTTGACGGTAGCCCTGCCGCCAATCCAACGCTAGGCAACCGGGTGAGTTCGGACTGTCTCAAGTTGAGACCGTTCACCTATCGGTTACGGGGTCGCCGACCGTGCTGTAAAGCGGCATGCGCTGATATCGCGGCCACATGACATTAAGGAAGATCGACAGCCGTTGCGGGTCGTCACATCATGTGCGGTGAGCTACCGACGAGATAGCGAAAGGTGTTGTCCAGGCGGTATCCGCCCGTCGATGTCCGGTAGCCGGCAAGGCCCTCCAGCACGGCCCGGCTCACCGTGGCGGGGCTCGCCACGCGCAGCGCTTGTCGCCCAAGGCCCGAACCGAGAAGGTCGCGCAGCAGTGCGTCTTCGTTGGGATAGCAAAACGGGCAGGTGACCTCACCGACTTCGGTCACAGAGAGTCCAGCCAACCTAGCCAACCGTTCGAGCCGGCCATCCGCCGACAGCGGTGGTGGGTGCAGACCAGCACCCTGGTTAACGGCGCGCGGTAGCAGCTTGGACAGAGCTTGCCCGAAAGCACGGATGTCGCAGTTTTCTTCCTTTCCCCATACCGTGATCGCCACCGGCGCGGCAGGGCGCACAACCCGGGCGGCCTCGCGCAGCGCCATCAGTGGATTTGTGACATGCATGATCGATTGCACGCAGATCACGGCGTCGAATGTGGCGGCCGGATAGGGCAGCGCTAAGATGTCACCGACGTCGAAGGTGCCCTCGGGCACCAGCGTGGCAGCCTGCTGGATCTGCCTGGCGTCCTGGTCGATCCCGGTTACCTGCGCGCCACGGTCCGCGGCCATGCGGCACAGCCGTCCGGCTCCGCATCCCAGGTCGAGCAACAGGGTTCCCCGACCGACGCCTGCCCGGTGCAACACCCGCTCGATCAGCGGTGTACCCCAACTTTGTGGACCCTGGTCCACGGACGTCAACCTCACGCTGCCCGGTCCCGCATGCTCGATGGTCAGGTTCGGGCCCGGCGTTCCGGCACGAGCGGCATCCTGATCCCGTACTCGTGGATCTTGCGGTAAATCGTGGCGCGAGACATGCCGAGCTGCTGGGCAGCGCGGAGCTTGTTGCCGTCTGCGGTGAGCAGAGCCTGCACGATCGCATCGCGCTCCATGGACTCCAGCGGGGTAAGCAGCCGGCGGCTGCTCGCCTGGCATTCAGGCGGCAGATCAGCCACCGTGATCACACCCGTCCGGCGGTGCGCAACGATCTTGCGCATGGTCTGGTAGAGCTGCGCGATGTTGCCCGCCCACCGGTTTCGCATCAACATTTGCATCGCCTCGGAGGAGCACGACAGCGAACCACCCTTGGTGAGCCGGGAGATCATGAACGGCACGAGCTCATGCAGGTCTTCAATGTGATGGCGCAACGGCGGGATCAGTAACGAGCGGGGGAAGCAGCGAAGCAGCCGGGCGAGGTCGCCGTCATAGTCCAGAAGTTGGTGGCCGCGGGTCGCCACCACCCACGGCCGAGCGATGTCGGTCGATTCGCGATGTGGCTCCAGTACGTCATACAGGGCCCGCAGGGCCTCGTCGGGCAGCTGGTCGATGTGGGTCAGGATGATCGTCTCAGTGCCGCTGTCGATTTCCTCCGCGACCTCATCCACCCAATGCCCGAATGTGCTTGCCTCGGCCACCTCAATCCCGTCGAATACCCGCACGCGTCCAGCTGGCAGGTGACGCTGATGCGTACCGCGGGCGATTGTCAGCTTGCCGACCCCCGGCTCGCCCTCCAAGACCAGCCATTCCCCGGACTGGAAGTAGCGGTCGACGTCCCGGCAGCACTTGGTCCACAGGGTCCCGGAACCCGCTGCCGCCGGCAGGTTGACCGCCGGCTGCTTGACGTCGTGACCGTGATCAAGGGCGAATGGCTGAGTCAGCTGCACCTGAACAACCCCGCCGGCAACCGAGCGGTCATCCCAGCTGGGCTTACACAGCACTCGTGCTGTGGCACCACTGGGCAGGTCGAGGATCAGCAGCTGCCGGCCGCCAGAACTCAGCGCCTCGGTGGCCTGCGCCAGGATGGCCTGCTGATCTGCCGGGTCGAGGATCTCGCGGGCCCGGTTGTTCATCATCACCATGTCGTTGCTGACTGCCAGTACGGCGCCGTGACCGCGCCGGCACGTCAGGAGGTAGTCGTGCAGTAATGACACCTCGTGCCGGCCGGCGTGCTCGAACAGAGCCTCTTCGATACGCTTCGCGGCCGTCGTGGCGGCGGCCACCATCAGCGGGTTGGCGTCCACGCGCCAGCACGTCAGGTCGATGACGCCGACCAGCTTGCCGGTTATGGGCTCGTGGATGGGTGCGCCGGCACAAGCCAGGTCCTCGAGGTGCTCGACGTAATGTTCGTGCCCGAAGACCTCAGCCGGGCCACGGCCTTCCAGCGCGGTGCCGATCCCGTTCGTCCCGACGTGCTGCTCGGAGTAGCTAAATCCGATGTCCAGCTTCACGCCGTCCAAATGTGAGCGAAGGGCCGAGTCGCCGGTGCGCCGGTCTAACACCACGCCCTGGGCGTCAGTCAGCACGATACAGACCGGTTCGCCGGCGAGCTGGTCTGCGAGATCACTGATGACCTTGCCGGCGCTATAAGTGAGCCGGGTGTCCCGATCGGGATTGGGGTCGTAAGGCAACTCGAAACGGTCCGCAGGTACGTTCCAGTTCCTGGATCGGGTCCAGGACGCCAGAATGCTACGGCGCACAACGCCAGGCTTTACCGGCTCTGCGGTGAGAAAATGTTCCCGCGCACTGGCCAATTGTGGGCTGGCGCCCGGCGGCTCGCGCGATGCGGCTCCCCATCGGTCATCTCGCGGGTGCGCTTCAGCCACAAGTCGCCCCTTCGGAACCTCGGTGATCCGCAGTGGCGGCGCGATACCGACGTTGGCCGTGCCTCAACCGTAGCGCCCCGCCGCTCCCAGGTTAGGCGCAATCAGGTCCATGTCTCATGTTGAGACGGTCGGCATTCACCCGTGGGTGTGTGATGCAACACATGGCATGGATGCCTTCCGCCGAGTGCTCGACGTGTCCTAGGCCGCGGTGGGTGCCCTGCGTGGCGGCTGTGCCGGTGCCGGGGGAAGCGGGGATGTCACCGAAATGATGCGCCCAGCCCCGAGCGCTTCAGTCCATCAGCCAATGCACGTGACCATGACTTCAAGCAAGAGAACCAACCCGAACAAGTGATCGACGCTGACGGTTAGCGCTGCGGCGCACATGGGTGAGGAGTGTGACCATGAGTCGCCAGAGTGTGGCAAAGGCTCATCAGAAAATCCAGGAACTGGCCTGGGAACCGATGTATCACACGCCGTATCGGAAGTACGGCACTGACTACACCTTCCGCAAGGCGCAGAAGAGGGATCCGCTCAAGCAGGTTCTGCGGTCATACTTCCCCATGCAGGAGGAGAAAGACCACCGCGTTTACGGCGCCTCCGACGGCGCGATCCGCGGCAATATGTTCCGCCAGGTGCAGGAGCGCTGGCTGGAGTGGCAGAAGCTGTTCCTGTCGATTATTCCGCTTCCTGAGATCTCGGCGGCCCGGTCCATGCCGATGCTGTTCCACACGGTGCCCAACCCGGAGCTGCACAACGGCCAGGCCATCCAGATGATCGACGAGGTCAGGCATTCGACGATCCAGCAGAATCTCAAGCGCCTGTACATGAACAACTACATCGACCCGGCCGGCTTCAACACCAGCCTGCGCAATTTCCACAACGACTACTGCGGCACGATCGGCCGGCAGTTCGCCGAAGGCTTCATCACCGGTGATGCGATCACCGCGGCGAGCATCTACCTGACGATCGTCGCCGAGACCGCGTTCACCAACACACTGTTCGTCGCCATGCCCGCCGAGGCGGCAGCCAACGGCGACTACCTGCTGCCGACGGTGTTCCACTCGGTGCAGTCTGACGAGTCGCGGCACATCAGCAACGGCTACGCCACCCTGTTGATGGCCCTGTCCGACGAGAGCAACCACCAGCTGCTCGAGCGCGACCTGAGGTACGCGTGGTGGAACAACCACCGGGTCGTCGACGCGGCGATCGGCACCTTCATCGAATACGGCACAAAGGACCGCCGCAAGGAACGGGAAAGCTACGCCGAGATGTGGCGGCGGTGGATCTACGACGACTACTACCGCAGCTACCTGGTACCGCTTGAGAAGTACGGGCTGGTCATCCCGCACGACCTCATCGAAGAATCCTGGAACCAGATCTGGAACAAGGGGTACGTCCACGAGGTTGCGCAGTTCTTCGCCACCGGCTGGCTTGCCAACTACTGGCGGATCGACCCCATGACCGACGAGGACTTCGAGTGGTTCGAGTACAAGTACCCGGGCTGGTACGACAAGTACGGTAAGTGGTGGGAGAACTACAACCGGCTGTCGGTGCCGAACGGCCACCACCCGATCGTCGCGGAGAACGTGGACTACGTGTACCCGCACCGCTGCTGGGTCTGCATGGTGCCGTGCCTGGTGCGCGAGGACATGGTCATGGACAAGGTCGACGGGCAGTGGCGCACCTACTGCCACGAGATGTGCGCGTGGACCGACAAGGTCGCGTTCCGGCCGACCTACCAGGGTCGGGAGACCCCGAACATGGGCCAGCTCACCGGCAAGCGCGAGTGGGAGACGCTCTACCACGGATGGAACTGGGCTGACGTTGTCGCCGACATGGGCGGCGTCCGGGACGACGGCAAGACCATGACCGCCCAGCCGCATCTGAACCTCGACCCCAAGAAGATGTGGACGCTGGACCACATGCGGCGCATGCCACCGCTGCAGAGCCCGAACGTGCTGCTCAACGAGATGTCGGACGAGGAGCGGGAAGCTTTCCGCGCCGACTACGTGCGTCAGGGACCGGCCGGCCGGCCGGCGCCAGCGGCCGACTAGCACGACCGCTTCGCCGAGCGGTCACCAGCCGACATGCCGAAGTCGGGAAGGGTCGCAGCAGGGCTCTCCTGCGGACCCTTCCCCTCACTGATGGCCGCATCGCGGCCTCGAAAGTTCTCCGCGAGGTAGCCATGGGTGAAAAGCACGTCGTCCGGTTCGAGCCGGTCGGCATCGAGATCGAGGTCGACGAAGACCAGACGGTCTTGCGTGCCGCTTTCGAACAAGGCGTCATGCTCCCGCACGGGTGCAAGGAGGGCCAGTGCGCCTCCTGCAAGTCGTTCGTGCTGGAGGGCGACGACATCGACCTCGATCGGTACTCGACCTTTGCCCTACCCGACTTCGAAAAGGAGGAGGGCTACACCCTGCTGTGCCGGGCACACGCCTATGAGGACCTGACGGTCGAGTTGCTGCACTACGACGAGGACATCATTCGGTCCGGGCTGCCGATCCAGCAGGCAGTCGCCGAGGTCGTCTCCAACGAGCCGGTGACCCATGACATGCGCCATCTGGTGCTTCGACTCATCGAGCCACGGGAGATCAAGTTCTTCCCCGGGCAGTACCTGGACTTCACCATCCCGGACACTACCGAAACCCGGGCGTTCTCCATGGCAAACACGTCGTGCCGGGACGACGGCAAGCTGGAATTCATCATCAAAATCTATCCGGACGGCCGGTTTTCCCATTACCTGGATACGGAAGTGGACGTGGGTACCCGGCTGGAGGTGACCGGGCCGTACGGGGTGTTCACGCTACGCGAGGGCCACGACACGGATCTGGTGTTCGTCGGCGGCGGTGCCGGGATGGCGCCCATCCTGTCGCTGCTGCGCTCGATGATCGAGCGCGGGATCACCCGGCGGGCCACCTACTACTACGGCGCCCGCCGGCGGCGCGACCTGTGCTTCGAGAAGGAGCTGCGGGCGATGGAGGACTCGTTGCCCGGGTTCCGCTACATCCCGGCGCTGTCCGAGCCGACCGAAGAGGACGAATGGGACGGCGAAGTCGGGATGGTCACCGATGTGGTGGCTGAGCACGAGTCGGATCTCAAGGGCGCGGACGCCTATGTCTGCGGTCCTCCGCCCATGGTGGACGCGGCCGTCGCCACGTTGACCCGCCTCGGGGTACCCGAGGAACGCATTTACTACGACAAGTTCACGACAACCGGTTAAACCGGCCGGTGACCGACCGCCATTGAGGAGGACCACTCCAGACATCAACTCGGCTTTTCCCTCGGGACCAACCGATGGGCCCCGAACCGATGGCAACGTCGGGCCGAACTCAAGGTGAGGGCAGCACTGATGACAACTGCGCAGGAACGCAGCGTACCAAAAGTCAATTTCACCGATGCCGAGGCCGGTGCCAAGGAGTTTCCGGACTCGAGCGCGGCCGCGCGCCGATTTAACTACTTCAAACCGCAGAAGCGGCGGCAGACCCATTACGAGGACGTGACCGTCGAGGTTCAGCCGGATCCACGGCACTATCTCAGCCAGGGCTGGATCTACGGCTTCGCCAACGGGGAGGTTGGTTACCCGCTGACCTGGACGAAGCTGAAGGCCTGGGGCCAGGACCGCCCCGAGCCGGAGCGGGGCCCCGGCACCGGTGGCGGCGGCAAGGACCTCGACTGGCCGGCACACGGCTGGCACGAGTTCCGTGACCCGAACGAAGAATGGGAGATGACGCTCTACCGTTACGGCGCCAACGTCGTACGCCAGGTCAACCAGAACATTGAGGTGGCCCGCCAGGCGAAGGCTTTCGAACAGTGGAACCCGAACTGGATCCATTTCGTGGAGCGCCATGTCGGAGCCTGGATGCACATCGAGCACATCCTCGGGCTCTATGTCTTCAGCCACGCCAACCGATCTGGCCCGACGAACATGCACAATACGGCGATTGCCGTCAACGGCATGCACAAGATCCGCTTCGCGCAGGACCTCGCCCTGTACAACCTGACGCTCAGCGAGGAGATCGAAGGATTCGACGGCACGGCGCACATCGATGCGTGGAACTCCGAGCCGGCCTGGCAAGGTGCCCGCAAGGTCGTCGAGGCGCTGACGGCGATCGAGGACGACTGGGGCGAGAGCATCTTCGCCACGAACGTCGTTTTCGAGCCACTGGTGGGCGAGCTGTTCCGGAGCAACCTCGTACAGCAGGCCGCAGCTGGCAACGGTGACTTTGTGACCCCCACGATCATGGGTGCCGGTGAGTACGACTACGCCCAGCGCGACTTGCGCATGACGATTGCGATGTTCCAGCCGCGGGTCAGTGACAAGGAATTCGCGGAGCACAACAAGGAAATCATGCAGGGCTGGTTGTCCAAGTGGGTTCCGCAGTGCCTTGAGGCCGCACGGACGATGCAGCCGCTGTGGTCGCAGCCTGATTTCAAGCCGCCGCGGTTCGAGGATGGCCTCGACCGCGCGAAGAACCGCTTTAGCGGGATCGTGTCCGACCTTGGTCTGCAAGTACCGAAGGAGCTGGGCCAGTGACCACGTCCAAGACCGCCGAAAGCCCATTCGAATCCAACAACACCGCGTCGAACATGTGCGGTTTCACGCTGATGAACAACCAAGTCGGCCGCCTGGTCGCGGACGTGATGGCGACCAAGGACAATGTCACGGTGACGCACTTGCCTTCGATGATCCGGGTGGACGCGAAAAACCGAATGGACGTCCTGTACTCCGAGATCGACGAAGCTGCTGGTGAGGAAGAGGGCTGGTTCAACGCCGCCGAGTTCGAGGAGAGCATGTCGACGCACTACGGCCGCATGATTCACGAAGATGATCGCACGATCATGTTCGCCAATCCCGAGGATGCGGCGGAGTACATCGGCTTTGATCTGAAGGAGTACCAGCGCTAGACCGCACCGTCCCAGTCTTTCGATCAGCCGGGTCTCCGACCCGCCCATTGCGCGGCTCGGAGACCCGGCGGATCATGTTTCGAAGCGGGAGGACCCACCACGATGTATGAAAAGGATGGCGAGAAGTACTTCGTCGTTGACACGCACTTGCACTTCTGGGATGCCAGCCGGGAGAACTGGGTACCGGGCGCCGAGAATTATGCGAAGGGCTGGATCGACTGCTTCTACGGCTACCACCAGCTGGCCCCACCAGAGACGCATTGGGACTACGAGCACTATCTCAAGGTCTCCGAAGAAGACTTCGTGCGCGACATATTCGAGGAGGGATACGTCGACGTCGCGATCTTCCAGTCCACCTATTTGACCGAGTGGTACAAGACCGGCTTCAACACCGCCGCGCAGAATCACGTGCTGACCGAGAAGTATCCGGACAAGCTGATCACCAATGGCCGCTTCGACCCGCGCGAGGGCGACGCCGGGCTCAAGCAGCTCGAGGAGGACGCCAAGCGGTTCAACCTGCGGGGCGTGAAGCTTTACACCGCGGAGTGGTACCAGGGTTCCCGCGGCTGGAAGCTCACCGACCCGGAGGCCTACCGGTTCCTGGATCGCTGCCAGGAGCTGGGGATCAAGAACATCCACGTGCACAAGGGCCCGACGATCTGGCCGCTGGACAAGGACGCATTCGACGCTGCGGACGTCGACGGGGCCGCTACCGACTTCCCGGAGCTCAACTTCATCATCGAGCACGCGGGCATTCCGCGCATCGACGATTTCTGCTACATGGCCGTGCAGGAGCCGAACGTTTATGCCGGGTGCTCTGTGGTGATCGGCGCACTGATGTACGCCCGACCGAAGTTCTTCAACAAAGTGATGGGTGAGCTGCTGTTCTGGGTCGGTGAAGACCGGATGACCTTCGGCTCCGACTACAATATCTGGACGCCGAAATGGCAGGTCGAAGCCCTTGTCGACTGGCAGATGCCCGACGACGAGGCTTTTTCTGATTACCCGCGGCCCACCGTCGCGACGAAGAAGAAGATCCTCGGTCTCAATGCGGCGAAGCTCTACGACATCGAGGTTCCGGTCGAATGCCAGCCGCCCACCTCGGCCGACGAAGACCAGGCTCCGGGCGAGCAACTGACCACCGAGACCGCCGGGGCCCAGGCGTGACACTTGCGTCACGCGCGCTCGCTGCGCTGGACACGGTGCGCGACCCCGAACTGGATACCTCGATCGTCGAGCTCCAGTTCGTGTCGTCGTGCACCGTCACCGCAGACGGGGTGGCGCAGGTGCGATTGCGGTTGCCGACCTTCTTCTGCGCCCCCAATTTCGCCTTCCTGATGGTGGCCGACGCTTACGACGCGGTGTCCGCTGTGGAGGGAGTGACCAGAGCGGAGATCGTGCTGGAAGATCACTTCGCCGCCACCACGATCAATGACGGGGTGGCGGCTCGCGCCGGGTTCGTTGCCACCTTCGACGGCGAGGCGCAAAATGAACTGCACGAGCTGCGCAAGACCTTCCTCCGCAAGGCCATGCTGGCCGGCCAGGATCGGGTGGCCCGGCCATTGCTCGCCGCCGGGGCGCAGCCTGCCGACCTGGCGGAGATGCGGCTGGGCGACGTCCCGCCGTCGCCCGATCTTGTCCGCCTCCGGGAGCGCCGCGCAGAGCTTGGCATCCGGTCCGACGATGACGCTCCGCTGCTGGTGGACGACACCGGTGCACCGGTAGGCCTGGAGGCGCTGCCCCTGCATCTGCGGCGCGTCCGCAGCACCCGAGTGAACATTGAAGCCAACGCCGGCCACTGCCTCAGCCTGCTTGCCACCAGGTATGGCGTGGGCTCAGCCACCGACGAGCAGGTGGTCGAGCAGATGGCGATCCACACCACACCATGAGGAGAAGGTCATGAAAGCCGTCCGGCTGCACGCCTACCACAAACCGCCAGTGGTGGAGGACGTTCCGGAACCGACCGTCTCCGGTCCGCTCGACGTCATCATCAAGATCGGCGGCGCTGGAGTCTGCCGTACCGATCTGCACATCATCGAGGGGCAGTGGGCGCAGGCGATGGCGCCCCAGCTGCCCTACACGCTCGGCCACGAGAACGCCGGGTGGGTGCACGAGGTCGGCTCGGCAGTCACCAATGTCGCGGTGGGCGACACGGTGATCCTGCATCCCACGCCCACCTGCGGGCTGTGCCGGGCCTGCCGGGCCGGCGACGACATGCACTGCACCAACAGCAGCTTCCCTGGACTGAGCCATGACGGCGGGATGGCCGAGTACCTGCTGACCTCGGCGCGGTGCTGCGTCAAGCTCGACCCGCAGACCAGGCCAGAGGACGTCGCAGCGCTGGCCGACGCCGGCATCACCGCCTACCACGCCGTGCGCAAGGCCATCCCGCTGCTGTACCCGGGGACGACTGCGGTGCTCATCGGTGCCGGTGGGTTGGGTCACATCGGCATTCAGTGCCTCGCTGCGTTGACCGCTACGAACATCATCGTGGTGGACCGCAACCCCGACGCGCTGAAGCTGGCCGAGCAGCTCGGCGCGGACCATACCGTGCTGGCCGACGGCGGGCAGATCGACGCGGTCAAGGACCTCACCGACGGCGCCGGAGCGGAGGTGGTGCTCGACTTCGTCGCCGAGCAGGGTGCCGAGAACGACGCTTTCCAGATGACTCGAGAGGCGGGCTCGTACTTCGTCATCGGTTACGGCGGAACGGTGACGATCCCGACGCTGGACATCATTTCCACCGAGCGCAACATCGTTGGCAACATCGTCGGAACCTACAACGACCTTGCCGAGCTCATGGTGCTTGCCCAAGCCGGCAAGGTCACGCTGCACACCAAGACCTACCCGCTCGACTCAGCCGTCGAGGCCTTCGACGACCTTGACAACGGCCGGGTCCGTGGCCGGGCGATTCTCGTCCCGTAGTGCTACCACCTCCAGGGAGATCAGATGGCCAAGGAATTACGTTTCGGTGCCCAAGCCCGTGAGCTGCTGCTAGCGGGGGTCGACCAGCTGGCGGAGGCGGTCAAGTCGACACTGGGGCCTAAGGGACGCAATGTCATCCTGGAGAAGATCACCGGATCTCCAGTCGTCACCAATGATGGTGTGACGATCGCGCGGGAGATCCACCTCAAGGACCAATTCGAGAACATGGGTGCTCAGCTGGTCAAGGAAGCGGCGATCAAGACTAACGACATTGTCGGTGACGGCACCACGACCGCGACGGTGCTGGCTCAGTCAATCGTCCGGGAGGGCATGAAGGCCATCGACTCGGGCGGTAACCCGGTGCTCGTCAAGCGGGGTATCGACCTCGCCGTGGCGCGCCTGGTGGAACACCTGCAAAGCGTTGCCCACCCGGTGACCACTGAGGAGGACTATGCCCGGGTGGCCGCGATCTCGGCCAATGACGACGACATGGTCGGGAATGTGATCGCGAAGGCACTGCACACCGTCGGCGAGAACGGCATCGTCACGGTGACCGAGTCCGCGGTGCACGGCATGAGCGTCAGCTTCGTCGAGGGCTTCGAGTGGGACAACGGCTATCTCTCGCCGTATATGGTGACCAACCCAGCCAGCTTGGAAGCGATCATCGACGACCCGTACATCCTGCTGTGCAGCGAGAAGATCACCAAGGTCCAGCAGCTCATGCCGCTCCTCGACCAGGTGATGCGCAATCCCCGCCCGCTGGTGATCGTCGCGGAGAACGTCGAAGGCACGGCCCTGAGCATGCTGGTGCACAACCACGTCAACGGCATCTTCAAGTGCGTAGCCGTTCGGGCCCCGGGTTTCGGCGACCGCCGGCTGCGCAAGCTCGAAGACATCGCCACCATGACCGGCGGCGAGGTTTACAGCAAGCACTCCGGGTTCACTCTGGAGACCATGAAGGTCAGCCAGCTTGGCCGGGCCTCGCAGGTTCGGGTGAATGCCGACCGCACCGCGATCATTGGTGGCGCCGGTTCACCGGAGGCCGTCGAGTTCCGGCTCGCTCAGCTGCGCGCCGAACGGGAACGCGCAACCTATGGCACCGACGAGGACGTGCTCAACGAGCGGATCGGTGCCCTGTCCGGCAAGGTGGCGGTGATCAGCGTGGGCGCGCCGACCAACGCAGAGCTCGCCGAGTTGCAGCACCGGGTGGAAGACGCGCTGTCCGCAACGCGCGCCGCGATGGCCGAGGGCATCGTGGCCGGTGGTGGCGCAGCGCTGGTGCACGCCGAGAAGGCGCTGGACGACCTGGACGTGAAGGACGACTACGCGATGGGAGTCGACATCGTCCGCCGCTCGCTGACCGAGCCTGCCTTCCTGATCGCCAGCAACGCCGGCTATTCCGGCCAGGAGGTGGTCAGCAGGATCGCCGAACTCGGCGACGACGAGGGATTCGACGCGCTCAAGGGATGCTTCGGCAACATGATCGAGATGGGCATCATCGACCCGCTGCGGGTGGCCCGGGCGGCACTGCAGAACGGGGCATCCGTGGCCGGGCTGCTACTCACCACCAACTCCCTGGTTGCTGAGGAGAAGACTCCGTGGGGTGGCAGTGCCGCGCTGATGACGGAGTTCGGGTCGCTGGACGAGGGGCTGCAACAGCCGTCTCCCGACTCGAGCACCCCGCAGTCATTGGGCTTGGGCCCATCGATCGGGTGAGCCTCGAGCAAGTCGAGCCGCTGGCAGCAGAATCGAATGCGCTGGCGCAGGTCCGATCGCGGGGCCCGTTGCGCGGTGTGGTCGCACTGCTCGGCCCTGCTTTCGTCGCTGCCGTCGCCTACATCGACCCGGGTAACTTTGCCACGAACTTCTCAGCCGGCGCTCACTACGGATACGCGCTGGTCTGGGTGATCGTGCTGGCCAACCTGATGGCCATGCTGGTGCAGTACCTGTCGGCAAAAGTTGGCGTTGCGACCGGTCGGGACCTGCCCGAACTGTGCCGTGAGCATTTTTCTCGACCGGTGTCGGCGGGATTGTGGGTGCAGGCCGAGCTGGTGGCCATGGCGACCGACCTGGCGGAGTTCGTCGGGGCCGCTGTGGGGTTGAACCTGCTGTTCGGCGTGCCGCTGTTCCCGTCTGGGCTGCTCACCGCCATCGTGGCGTTCGGGATCCTGGCCCTGGAGCAGCGCGGCTACCGGCGCTTCGAGCTGGCCATCACCGGACTGCTCGGCCTGGTCTTTTTCGGATTCGCCTACGACTTGCTCATGGTCGGCGCCGACGCCGGGGATCTCGCTTCTGGCCTGGTCCCCGGTTTCGCCGGGAACGACAGCGTGCTGCTGGCCGCCGGAATCGTCGGCGCCACCGTGATGCCGCATGTGGTTTATCTGCACTCGGCGCTGACCAAGTGCCGGGTGGTCTGCCGTGACGACAATGAGCGGCGCGAGCTGCTGCGCTTCCAGCGGCTTGACGTCCTGGTGGGCCTCGGCATCGCCGGACTGACCAACCTGGCGATGCTGGTCATCGCGGCGTCGCTGTTTCACCGCACCGGCAACCCGGGGATCGACTCCATCGAGGCAGCGCACGCCGGCCTCGGCTCGCTCGTGGGGGGCGGCGCCGCACTGGCGTTCGCGGTGGCGCTGCTGGCTTCGGGGCTGTCGTCGTCGAGCGTGGGCACCTACGCGGGGCAGGTGGTCATGCAAGGCTTCGTCCGCCGCCGAATCCCGCTGTTCCTGCGCCGGGCAGTGACAATGCTGCCTGCGCTGGTGGTACTAGGGCTGGGATTGCCCACGACGGGCAGCCTGGTGGTGTCCCAGATCGTGCTGTCTTTCGGTATCCCGTTTGCTCTGGTGCCGATGGTGCTATTGACCCGTCGGGCGGACATCATGGGGCCGTTGGTGAACCGTTCGGTCACCACCGCGGCGGCGACCGCCATCGCCACGATCATCATCACGCTGAACGTCTACCTGCTGTACCAGACGTTCGTGGGCTGAGCTGGTCAGTGGTCCACGCTGCGACCTGGCCTCGGTCTCGTCGCCTTCGACCAGGGTGGGTACGACGAGCCCTGCCAGTGGGGCGGAACTGGAGAACCGGTTTTACGTCCATTCTCGTAGGCTTCCCAGGCGTGCCGGTGTGCCTCGTAGGCCCGGCGCCTGGCGTCCTCCGAGACCAGCAATTCCTGCTCCGGCGTGGCATGACCCTCGGCGATCGCCAACTCGGCTGCAGCCAGCTCGGCATCATCGCCATCGCCGGTGTGGTCCGTGCCTGATGGCGGATCATGACGATGCCGCTGCTGGTAATACGGATTGTCCGCCGCTAGGCCGCCACTGAACCGGCCGTAGGCGCCGAGGAACAGTAGCGACATTCCGGCGATGAAGCTGAAGATCACGTTCGGCAGCCGGAAAGCCAGCAGATTGAACTTCGTGTCCAGCACGGCGAGGTTGACCAGGCCGGACAGTAGGAACAGGGCGCCGACGACCACGGTGATGGTTGAGGAAGTGCGGCCACCGCGCAGCGCAGCGCCGATCAGGATTCCGCCGACAATGAGCGAGATCGTCGCGAGTAGGCCATTCGTGGCCAATCCGAGCACGACTTTCCCATGGACGGCAAGAAATTCTAACCGGTCGGCGACACCAAGCACGCCGAATACACACAAACCTCCACCGAGCACCGCCGCTCCGATGCGGTGCACGAGGTCCAGCCGGCTCCCCGGCGGGGTGCTCGACATGTGACCTACGTTACTCCTCATTTCTCTCCGGCGCGAAAAAAAGCCGGGTTATGTGCGGGCGCAAAGAGAAATGATCCCGATCCCGGTGGGTATCTGAGCGGACATGACTCGACTCCTCAAAGAAGCGCGGTGAGCACAACTGTGTCTTTAGCCATGCATGCCGGATGGAGGACGAGCAAGATGGTGGGCACCCCGTCCGAGGATGCCGCACCGAGGCGGCGTAACCGGCGCGCGGCGCTGACCGCAGCATTGTCAGCCCGGCGCTGGCGCACGATGTTTCCAAGGCGGTACGTCTCCGGCGCCATCGCGGCCTTGCTGTCCGTGCGCCGCGGCTTTATCGGCCAGTCGCGCGAGGTAAAGAAGCCTTTTACCACCAATGCGACCTGGCTAGGTCGGGGGCCGCGGTCTGGAGTGACTTGATTGCGACAGATTTCTGAGTCCGCATGTGAAGAATTGAGGTGACGATAGGCGTGGAGATTGCCGGACTGCCGTACTGGGAAATTCGCTTCGATGAGCGCGGTGCGCTAGTCGACGACGGATGGTTGCCCGCCGAATTGGCCGGTCACAATCTTTCCGACCTCTTCTTTTTCTGCCACGGTTGGAACAACTCGGCGTCCAGCGCGCGCGACCTGTACCAAGCCATGATTACCTTGCTGTCCGCACAGGTCGGCGAGCACGCGGCGGACCGGTCAGCCGGCACGGTGGGGATTTTCTGGCCGTCGTTGGTGTTCCCTGAGGACGACCCGACCGCGTCGCCTGCTGCGGCGACGACCGGCCAGCAACTCGCCCATGCACTGGCTCCCGCTTTCCCGCCGGAGCAAACACAGGTACTGAGCAGGATCGGCGAACTTCTGGATACGAAACCGGCGGATCCGCAGAAATTGCGGGAGGTCCACATTCTCGTCCGTAGCCTCGTGACCTCACCGGATCTCGACGCTACCGAAGACACCGGAGAAAAGGCAATGCTGACCCAGCCGACAGCAACGGTGTTCGGGCACTTCGCCGGCATGTCCAAAAACCACGATGATACCCAGGGCGCGGACGACATTTTCCATTCGTTGTGGGACGGCGCACGTAATGCCCTGCGGGTGGCCAGCTATTTCGAGATGAAAAATCGCGCCGGCGTCATCGGTAAAGACGGTCTCGGGCCGCTGCTGGCCGGGCTCGTTCCCGTCGGCGGTCAGCCACGGATCCATCTGGTCGGGCACAGCTTCGGTGCCCGGCTGGTCGCCTTCGCGCTGGCCGGCCTGCCCGCTGACCGGCGGGGTGCGGCCAGCCCGGTGAAATCGCTGACGCTGATCCAGGGCGCCTTCTCGCATTTCAGCTTCGCCCAACCGATGCCGATCGACGCGGGCCGCAGCGGGGCGCTGGCCGCGGCTCGAAATGGGGTTGACGGGCCACTCCTCGCTACCTTCTCAGCCGCAGACAGGGCGGTGGGCTGGTGGTACCCAGCCGCATCACTGCTGAGCCACAGCCACAGCGAAAGTGCAGAGGATCTCACCTACCGGTGGGGAGCCATGGGCCATGACGGCTACCAGCAGCAGGGTGTAACGGAGATCGTATTGCAGTCCGCCGGCAAGCCCTACACCTTCGGAAACGCCCACTTCTACCGGCTGGACAGCAACGCGGTGATCGCCGCGGACCAGACGCCGGTCGGCGGTGCCCATAGCGACATCCGGCATCCCGAAATCCTGTGGGCAATACTCGCTGCGGCACTCAAATAATCCCCGTTTGGGTTGTCGTGTGCGCGGCCGACCACTGCGCACACGACAGTGCGCCAAAACGGTTAGCGGACTCCGGCTCTGACCGAGCAGGCTGGCCAAGCGTCCCACCCCTGCACATGCAGCACCTTCTCGGCGATGTCAATCTGCTGCAATCGGGTGGCGTAGTTGGCGGTCCGAGCATAGGGCCGCCCGCCGAACGAATTCCATGTCGAGCGGGTGAACTGCAGGCCGCCGTAGTAGCCATTTCCGGTATTGGCGTTCCAGTTACCGCCGCTTTCGCACATCGCCACACGATCCCAAAGCCTTTCGCGGGCTGGGTCCGCCTTGGCCGGCGCCGGAAATACTAACGGAGCCGTGATAGTCGCTGCGGCGATACCGATGCGTGCGAGTATATGGGAGGTCCTCGTCATGGTTTAGTCTCCATGAACGCGCACACGACTGATGGCCTGGAGCAATCGTCGCGGATTCAAATTCCGCGGCGACCAACCGCAAGCCTGCGCCCCTGTCCCGATTCACGGTGAGGTTGCGGTATCCGGTCCCAAGGGCAGGGCTGGTGCGATCGGTTCCGGATTCCCACTCGAGGGTGGCTCCATCGCGTAGGACATTGATGAACATACGGATCTTCGTTCGCCATGCAGGGAGGTCGAGGCGGGGTTACCTTGTCGGCTTAATCGAACCGTTATAGTTACGCTCAGTGAACGGACGTCGCGTTTCCGCAGGTGACATGGTGATGGCGCGTGCTGATGGTGGTCCGCCTCCTACCGGACTTCTGCATTGGTGAAGCACCGATCTGTAACTTCAAGACCACTCCTTCGGGAGTAAGGGCGTGTTTGGCGTAGCGTGTGGATTGGCTTCATCGGCGTGGTTGCGGCGCGCCCGCTCGAGCTGATGTTGCGATCGACACGATTGCGAGGCGCCTAACCTGAGATTGATTCGTTGTCGGTTCACGGTCGAGATATGCCGTTCTGGGGAAGTTTGCAGGCCGGCTAATGCGCCCGTCGGCTCCGTGGTTGTCAACGTCGAGGGCATACCGATGACATCGTCGAGCGGATCCTCGCCGTCCGCCATCAGCTTGCCGACCATCTACAGCGCTCAGAGCAGTCCGAGTCCGACCCGGAGCGACGTCTTTGATCACGCGCGATCGGGCTACCCTTATCTATTACGGATGCTCTTTCGCGCTCGGTTGACGTGTCATACGCGGGTCTTGCCGACAACCGGCTGGCGGGCGGCGATGATCTGGTTGTGGAGTGCTTTGAGGGCGGCGACATAGATTTCCGAGAAAGTCGGGAAGGGTTGGATGGTGTCGCGGAGCACTTGCAGCGGCACGCGGGCGCGGATGGCCAGCGTGGCCTGTTGTAGCCACTCGCCGGCTTCCGGGCCCAGTGCGTAGGCGCCGGTCAGCCGTTTGCCGTCACTGAGCACGGTCAGGAAGCCGTTGGACTGCGCGTAGGCGCGGGTGTAGGTCGCCGTTTTGGCCACCTCGGACACCGGGGTGGTGGCGCTGAACTCGGCCTCGGTGGCGCCGACTGCAGCCGCTTGCGGGTCGGTGTAGACCACGTCCGGCACGGCCTCGTAGTTCGCCTCACGGGGCTCGCCGAGAATGTTGGCGGCGACGACCTCACCTTGGTATTTACCGACGTGGGTGAGCAGCCGCACGCCGGTGACGTCGCCGATGGCCCACAGGCGCTCACCGGCGCGCAGCTGAGCATCAACCGGGATGCCGTGTCTATCGGCTTTAACGCCGACCGTTTCGAGGCCGAGCCCGTCCACTCGCGGGCGCCGGCCGGTGGCGATGAGCAGGTGGTCGCCGCGCAGCTCGCGCCCGTTGTCGAGTACCAATACATACTCCGCTCCGTCGCGTCGCGCAGCGGTCGCGTGCACACCGAGCAAGATCTCGACGCCATCGCGGCGCAGCACCTCGCCGAGCGCCTCGCCCAGCGGCGCGGGTTCGCGGGCGAGCACATGTTCGCTGCCCTCGATGAGTGCCACCTCGCCGCCCAACCGGCGCACGGCCTGCGCCATCTCCGTGCCGACCGGTCCTCCACCGAGTATCAGGAGGCGACGGGGGATGGCCTCCATGCTCGTCACCCCGCGGTTGGTCCAGATGCCCTGCAGCTCGCGAAGGCCCGGGATAGGCGGCACCACCGGATCAGCCCCAGTAGCCACGACGACATGCCTGGCGGTATAGCGCACGCCGTCAACCTCGACCACACCTGTCCCGGCGAGCTTCCCGCTGCCGCGCAGCAGGTCGATGCCCTTGCCGGCAAGCCAGCGCTCCTGGCCGACGTCGGAATGGTCCGAGACCATGAAGTCGCGCCAGGCCAGTGCCGCATCGACATCGACCTGCGCGCTGGCTGCCGCCTCTCGAGCGCCCTGCACCGCCTCACCGGGCCGTAGCAGTGTCTTGGAGGGGATGCACGCCCAGTACGAGCACTCGCCCCCAACCAGCTCACGTTCGACGAGAGCGACGCGCAGGCCGCCGTCGGCGAGCTCGCCGACGCAGTGCTCGCCCGGTGAGCCGCCACCCACGACGATGACGTCGTAGTCGGTGTCCATGTGTCCGCTCCTTACCTGGTCTGGCGTGGGTGCCCGGTCTGTTCTTGCACCATGTACTGGGCGTACCAGTCCGGCCAGTCTGGGTCGTGGTGCCCGATCTCCTCGTGCTTGCCGGGCGCCGCCGCCGCGCGCAGGGCCTCGATCAGATCGGCGGCGGAGGCAAAGGTCACGGGCATCGGGGCTATTCCTCCTGTCAACAAGGTGGTGGGGCGTGGTCACCGACCCGGAAGGCGGGTGGTGATCTCTTGGCAGGAAACAACACGACAAGCCCCAAGCGCACCCATGATCTCACTACTAAGCGGTAGATGACCAAGTTCCACTTATCGAGGAATAATGCGAGTTCTTGACCACGTTCACCCTGACCGTCCCGGCGGGCACGCCTGGCCAGACCGTCGATGCCACCATCGCACGCGAGGCAGATCGCGCGCGGGAGCTGGCCGGGCAGGGACACCTGCTTCGGCTGTGGAGGCTGCCCGGACAGGGCCACGCGCTGGGCCTGTGGCAGGTCCACGACACCGCCGAGATGCAGGCCATCCTGGCGTCGCTGCCGCTGTCTGCCTGGATGAGCGTGCAAACCACGCCGCTTACCCCGCACCCAGTGACCCGGCTCTCACCAGTGGCTGACGATGAGAGAGGTCATGAGCGAGCCTGACCGCAAGGTGGCCGTCATCACCGGCGGTTCTGAGAACATTGGTGCCCGTCGGCCACGTCGATGACCTCCAGGGATGTGCCCTGGGCCTGTGCAGCGGTGATGAACGCCGCGACGGTTTCGGCGATATCGGGGTGCTCGCGTTCCACCCGGGTCAGCAGCAGCGGCACATCACCTAGTCCGGGCAGTGCCTGGATCGGTTCGACACCGCCGGACAACCCGATCCCGGCAGCAGGGCCAAAACCGGGTGGATCAGGGCGACGCACCGCAGCCAACCGCTCAGCGTCGGACAGCAGCCGGCTGCACACCATTTCAACGAGCTCGGGCTTTAGATAGGCACACAAATCGGCGAATACCCCAGGCCTTACTCCGGTTCATCCGGCCGGTGTCTTGCGCAGCCAATACCGCGGGCATGCGCAGCAGGAGAGTTTCGGCGAATTTGAGTTCTCGATCTGCTGCGCGGCGCGTCCCGGTCAATGCTGCACGGATTTCGTCGGCTGCATATGGTGGTGCCGCTGCTAACCGGGCCACCTCGTTTGGGGCACCGTTGGGGGTGACACAACCCGACTTCCACCATTGTGGTCAGCGGCCGGGCTTGCTCATGGGATAACTGCCGGGCGCGGGCCCGTAATACTTCAACCACATCAGCGCCTGTCCGCGCAGAAATGTCGATTCCGGCCAGCAAGGCACCCAATTCAGGACCTGGTGGCATCGTGGCCAGGTCCGGTGGAATCAGCTGCTGCATCATCACAACGGCAACGGTACAAACCAGGTCTGACAGACTCGGTCACCCAAGCCGGCAGCTGGCCCTTGACCCGACCGCATTACGCCAGGAGCGAAATCAAGCGGCAGCGATGAATAGGTATCTTGTCTTTTGGTGGAGGCCGATGTCGTGCACGAAGTCAAACCTTGGATCGAGGATCGCTGGCCGATGAACCCGGCCAGCGTCCGGTCGATCGTGCTGGTCTTGCACGGAGGGCAGGCCCGCAGCCCCACCACGGTCCGGCGGCGGCCGCAGTTGAGCTACCTGCGGATGGTGCCGTTCGCTCAGTTCCTGCACCGGCGTGATGGCTGTGACGGTATGTCCGTTTATATCCTGCGGTATCGCTTCCGGGGATGGGACGAACCCGAGCGATACCCGGTTCAGGACGCGCGGTGGGCGTTGAACCAACTCCAAGACCAGCATCGGGAGGCGCCCATAGCGCTATTGGGCCACTCCATGGGCGCGCGGGCGGCGCTGCGGGTAGCTGATCACCCGTCGGTCACCGCAGTGTGCGCATTGGCCCCCTGGATCACCGATGATGAGCCGGTGCACCAGCTCGCTGGGCGGTCGGTGCTCATCGCGCATGGCGACCGGGAACGCACCACCGATCCGAGGCTGTCATTCCAGTTTGCGGCGCGTGCCAAGCAGATCACTTCCCGGGTGTGCCGGTTCGACGTGCTCGGCGATGGCCACGCGATGCTGCGCCGGGCGCACGACTGGACGCAGCTTGCCGCCCAGTTCGTGGAAGGCGAACTCGGAGTGCAGCAACCCGATCCGCTCATCGAAGAGGCCATGCGCCAGCCGGCCCCCGACGGGCTGCGGGTGCCGCTGCCGTTGATGATCCGGGGTAGGCGATCATGGTGAGCGTCCCGTTCCAGCCATCACTGTTCGGCCTCGGTGATCCCTCAGCTGACGCCTCGTTTAGCACGATGGACCGGGTTGCGCTCGATGCCCAATCATGGGTTGACCTCGCGCCGGGTTGGTTGCGCGGTCCGGACACCCTGTTCACCACGTTGGTCGAATCGGTGCCCTGGGAGCAGCGCGTGCGCTGGATGTACGACCACCGGGTCGCCGAGCCCCGGTTGACCTGCGGGTGGACGTCGGCTCAGGCACCGCCGCCGCTGGACGGTCTGGCCTGCCTGCTGTCCCAGCACTACGGCGTCGCCTTCGACTCGGTGTGGGCTAATTACTACCGCCACGGCGGGGATTCGGTGGCCTGGCACGGTGACCGGGTGCGCTTTACGCTCCAGCGGCCGCGGGTGGCGATCATCTCGCTGGGCAGCCCTCGGCGCTTTGGGCTACGGCCTCGCGGTGGCGGTTCCGCGCAGTGGTTCACCGTGCACGGCGGCGACCTGCTGGTGATGGGCGGGCGCAGCCAGCACGATTGGTTGCATACCGTGCCCAAGGCAATGCACGGCGGACCGCGGATCAGTGTGACCTACCGGCACACCGAGCCAGATCCGAGTGACTAGCCGCTGACGACCCCACATAGAGACCTACGGGGCAAAAGGGCCCTAAATACCGCTCTGTGTGCCTGCCGGGTTAGGACAAACGGCTGAAGGGTTAGTCACGGGTATTCGCCGGCAGACGTGATCTCTCTCACAGGTGTCCAACCTAGGAGGGATCCATGGCGCACAGGGACGACGAAGTGCCCAATGAGGCGACCGGGCAATTCATCATGGAGATCCCCGGCAAATTGATGTCCCGACCGGCGACCACACCGGGCACCACCCGCACCAGTCCGGTATCCACCGACGCCGTGCCTACCGGCGCGGCACCAGGCACGGCGTCGCTAACCTCTCCGGCGCGAGACACGGACGCTTTCCGCGCCGCCGGACACAGAGACGTCGGAGGAGATCGGGTGAGCAGCACGTCTATCGGAAAGGCGCTGCTGCGACCGGGGTCACCGCCACGGCAGACGGCTGGCCCGCTGGGACTCAAGGGTCCTCTTGATCCGATGCGGCCGGGACAGACCATCGAACCGTTCCGGGCCCTGTTGCAGCCCTCAGCGGCGATGGTGCTGCCAGCCGATGACGTGGTCGACATCGACCTCAGCGCGACGGAGATGAACCTGCATCCGGATCTGCCCGCAGTGCCCGCTTGGGGATTTGGGGTCAATGGTGAGGTCACGTCGCCAGGGCCGCTGCTCGAAGGTACCGCTGATCAGCAGGCGGCAATCCGCTGGCGCAACCGGCTTCCCGGGTCGGTGTTTCCGCAAAATCCAGACCGGTCGGTGCCACAACTTCCATTCGCGACCTCGGTGGTCGACGATCCCAACGGCGATACCGACTCAGTACAAAACGAGCTCGGTGCCCAAGGTGGGAAACCCGAGGACACGGCAAGCGCGCCGATCGGCTGGACCTCAGTGCACTTGCACGGCGCCCACTCCCGCGCGGATTCCGACGGTTGGCCGGACAACATGACGGCGGCAGGCAGCGAGCAGCTCGACGCCTTCGATAACACCTCTGACAACACCGACCTCGGGCTCGGCAAGGTCGGGGCGCACCTGTGGTACCACGACCATGCCATGAACGGCACGCGCTACCACGTCTTCGCCGGCCTGGCCGGGGGTTACCTGCTCCGCGACCCGCGGGAGGCGCAGCTGGGCCTGCCGACCTGCGCCGCGGACGGCGAGATCCACCTGTTGCTGCAGGACCGCAATCTTGATGCAGCCGACGGCACCCTTCGGCTACTCCACAAGACGACCCCCGACACCGCGGAATTCTTCGGCCCGCTGACCCTCGTTGACGGCCTGCTCTGGCCCCGGCTGGGGTTGCGGCCTGACGTTTTCCGGCTGCGGCTGCTCAACGGATCCAATGCTCGGGCCTACCGGCTCCACCTGGTGAGCGTCACGGACGGTCAAGCCGGACAAGGGCGTGTCACCGTGGAACACGACCGCCTTCTGGTGATCGGAACCGACGGTGGGCTGCTGTGGCGGGCTTGGCAGCCGGGCGCCGCTGATGCGCTGACCCTGGCCCCGGCCGAGCGCCTTGATGTGCTGCTGGACCTCACCGACCTGGCCGAGGGCAGTTCGCTTTACCTGATCAACTCGGCGCAGGCACCGTTCGGTGGCGAGCCCGCCCCGCCGTTGGATGGGCTGCTGGCTTGCGGCGATCGATCAGGGCGCAATCCCTACCCGTGGGTTGCCCGGATCGACATCGATACGTTCTCGCCTTGGGCGGGTGGCCCGCGGTCTTTGCGTGATGATCTCGCAGCCGCCGAGCTGAATCCCGCCTTTCGCAGGTTGGTGCACGACGTGACCGAGCCTCCGGAGGCCGGCCAGCCACCGCAACTGTCAATCGAGACCCACGCACACCGGACCATCCTGCTGGCGGAAACCGATCCGCCGGGGCATCTGTACCTGCAGGAGGTCATCGAGGATGCGGCCGGGAAGATCGCATTGCAATTACCCGGTGATCCGGCCCCGAAGACCTACCGAGTGGAGGGTTGGCTGGCCGGCGACCAGGCGCGCTCAGATAGCCGGGTTTCGTTTTACGACCGGATCGCGCTGCGCCCGCAGTTGGGACAGTGGCAGCTGTGGCGGTTTGTCAACACGACCGGCGATACCCATCCCATTCACATCCACCAGTCCCAGTTCCAACCGCTTGACGTGGCGGGAACCTCGCTTTCCGTGGCCGACACCTCGGGTGCGAACCTTTACGATCCGATGTCCCGCATGACCTCGTCCCCGATCGTGCCGGATCCGACGTCGCCAGGGCGTGCGTTTGAGCCACCCGAGACGCTTGGCTGGAAGGACGTCATCCGGGTCGACCCGGGCAACGTGGTCAAAGTGGCGGTACGGTTTGACATCCCCGGCCGCTACGTCTACCACTGCCACGTTCTCGAGCACGAGGACACCGAAATGATGCGTCCTTTCGTCGTCACCGTGATGCACATGGACGACGGCGAAATGGGCCACATGTAGCCGATTCGCTGGTCAGGCCAACCGGGTGGGGGCCAGCGCAGCAGGGTCGATCGGGATATCCCACGGTGGCGCGTCACCGAGGATGATCGCTGCGCCGAGTTCCGCCAACGCCGGGGCGGCCTCGATACCCGAACCGCCCTGACCGGCAAAGAAATGGAAACCGGGATGTTGCGGCCAGGCGCCGACGACCGGAGCGCGATCGGCGACGAACGAGCGCAGCCCTGACCAGCTCGACTGCACCGAACGCAAGCCGAGCCCGGTAACGGCCTCGACGCGTTGCAGCGCGCCGGCCACATCGATCGGATCGGGCCGGGCGTCACCGGGTTCGACCGGCGTCTCGTCACCGGGTGACAGCAGCAGGTGGGCTCCTTCTGGTTTGAAGTACCAACGCTCCCGCGCCTCCACCACCATCGGCATCGGGTCGGTGTTCGGTGCGGTCAGCCGCGCCGGGTCGGGCACCCGCGCGACAACGATCGTCCGCCGTAGCGGGCGCAGGCCCAACCGCCGCACCCCGGCCAGTCCGGCGACGACATCGGCCCACGCTCCGGCCGCGTTCACCACGTCGGCGGCGGGCAGGGTTTCTCCCGTACCGCAGTGCACCTGCCAGCCGCCGGACGCCGCATCCAATCCGGTGACCTGTGTCGAAACCTGCACGCAGCCGCCCCGCCGGCGCAGCCCACGGACATATGCCTGGTGCAGGGCCATCGCGTCGAGCTCGCAGGCGGTTTCGGTGACGGCTGCGGCGCGCAGCCCGTCCCGGCGCAGCACGGGGCACCGGGCCACCGCTTGTTGCGGCGACAACTCGACCGGAAGGTCCGGCTCACCGGACCGGGCCGCCAGTTCAGCCCGCAACGCCTGCTCGCCCTCACCGTCAAAGGCAGTCCACAGCACCGGGCGGCGCCGAAGCAATGGTGGTGCGCCGAGCTGCTTAGCCAGGGCAGCGAACCGTGGGCCGCTCGACTTGATCAAAGGCCGCACCAGCGGTCCACCGTGACCGGCACGTACATCGCGGCCGACCGACCGGTGGAGTGGGTAGCCAGGCTGGGCTCGGTCTCCAGCACCGTGACTCGGCGGTACGCGGCCAGCTCGTAGCCGATCGAGACGCCGGCGATCCCGCCGCCGATCACCACCACATCCGTTCGCACCCCCTCGACGCTAGCCCTGGCCGCGCCACGTTTTGCCGTTCACGGGGCGTTACCACCCCGTGCTGGTGCGCGTTGTCCTTTTTGGGGGCTCTTGTGCAGGTGCGCAGCGCTGGCTTATACCCGCGCACCCCCATGCTGCTCATTGTGTGAGGGGGGACGATGGTAGGGCATCGAGCTGGTGCCGGGGTTGCGCTGACGATCTTGATCGCGTCTGTCATGGCAGGTCTGGCCCCAGTGGGCGCGGCGGAAACGGCGCCGCAAGGCCAGGCAAGCCGGGTTGCCGTGATCACTGGCGCGGAGTCGATCAATGCCACTGAGGCGCGCTACCAGGTAAAGGGCACCGACCTGGGCATCATGTGGGCCGATGATCGGGGGCAGATCCTGGCGGCCTTCGGTGACACCTTCGGACCTGGTTGGGGCGGTCCCGGCACCGACTTTAAAGATCCCGCCGCGGTGGATTGGCGTTCGAACACGCTGGCCCGGAGCAGCGATCGCAATCCGGCCGGTGGCATGGCCTTCACCGACTTCATCTCCGACCGTGCGGATCACGCGAAGGAATTGCTGCCCTCGCTCAAGCGGGACGGCATTGAGATGACCAAGATCCCCACTGGTGGGATCAACGTTGGTGGGCGCAATTACTTGGCCTACATGTCGGTGCGCCATTTCGGTCAACCTGGACAGTGGACCACCAACTACAGCGGCATCGCCTACTCCGATGACGGCGGGCAAAACTGGGTCGCCGCTCCCGCTACCTTACGGCCCAACACTCCGGCGGGCGACGATAAATTCCAAATGATCGCCTTTGCGCGGCGGGATGGCTTCGTCTATGCCTTCGGTACACCCAATGGACGTTTCGGTGACGCATATGTCGCCCGGGTACCCGAGCAGCAGCTGCTGAATCCGCTGGCATACCAGTACTGGACCGGCACAGCGTGGCTGCCGGGGGCCGGTGCCATTGCGGCCCCGATCGTGACCGGGCCGGTCGGAGAACTGTCGGTCCGCTATGACGAGATCCTGCGCAGTTGGGAAATGATGTACCTCGATGAGTCGCGTGGGGCGATTGTCCTGCGGCTGGCCCCGCAGCCAACCGGACCGTGGGGCACACCGATTCCGGTTGCCACCTCCAGCCAGTATCCCCACCTCTACGGGGGTTTCATGAATCCCGATTCGCGGGGTGCCGACATTTACTTCACAATGACGCAGTACGACCGCTACAATGTCTCGCTCATGCATACCAGGCTCCCCGCTAATGTGTTAAGCGCCGGGTCTGCCGCACGGCCCTGACATGCCCGGCTGTTAACAGTACGAAAAGCTTGGCGGCCTTGGTAGGGAATGTCCGGCCCACCATGTGACCATCAATGGTGTGAGTGTGTCGGCTGTACCGAGCGCTGAACACGGCAGACGCTTGGACTCGATGGCAGCGCAGACGGGGGTCATCTCCGAGTCGCAGTACCAGGCGCTGCGAGCGGACATCCGGTTGCTGTCGACGCTGCTGGGCGACACCTTGATCCGCCATGGCGGTGAAGAGCTGCTCAAGCTGGTCGAACAGGTGCGGCGGCTGGCCAAAGGGACGCCGCGAGAAGGCAGCGCGGAGATCAGGTCGTTGCTGGCCACGCTGGACGTCGGTACGGCCGTCCAGCTCGCCCGGGCCTTTTCCACCTACTTCCAGCTGGCCAATGTGGCCGAGCAACTGCACCGCACGCGGGAGCAACGCGCCTATCTAGGCGGGCGAGGCGGGCCGCTGCGCGCAGTGCTGGATCGGCTGGTCCAGGACGTCGACCGGGCCGACGTCCAGGCGGTCCTGGCGCGGATGCAGCTGCGGCCGGTGCTCACCGCCCACCCGACCGAGGCATCCCGCGCTGCGGTGCAGGGCATCCTGCGCCAGGTGGCCGACGTCCTGGACCAGAACCTGTCTGAAGATCAGGTGCAGCGGCGGCTGGCCCCGCTGGTCGATCTGCTGTGGCAGACCGACGAGATCCGGCCCGGCAAGCCGACGGTTCTCGACGAGGCCCGCAGCGTGACCTACTACCTCGAACAACTCGGTACCCGCGCGGTGCCGCAGCTGCTGGAGGACTTCGAAGACGAGCTCACCCGCGCGGGTTTCGTCCTGCCCCCAGAGTCGCGACCGCTGGTACTCGGCTGCTGGGTCGGTGGCGACCGCGACGGTAACCCCAACGTCTCACCTCAGGTCACCCTCGGTGTCCTGCGGCTGTATGCAGACCGGGCGCTGGCCATCCAGCTTGCGCTGATCGACCAGCTGGTGCAGGAGCTGAGCGTGTCTACTCGCATTGTCGGCGTTTCCGAGGCATTGCGGTGCAGCCTGGCGCTGGATCGGCGGCTGCTGCCCGAGGTCTATGACCACTACATCCGCCTCAACGGCGAACAGCCATACCGGCTGAAGTGCTCCTACATCCGTGCCCGCCTGGCCCGAACTCAGCAGCGAATCCGCGACGGCCTTGCGCACGAGGACGGGCGAGATTACCTGGGAACCCAGTCCTACCTCGCCGACTTGGAGGTCATGGACACCTCCCTGCGCGAGCATCTCGGTGACCGCATCGCCGAGGGCACTCTGGCCCAGGCGCTGCGCAGCGCTAAAGCGGTGGGTCTGCACCTCGCGGCGCTGGACGTTCGCGAGGATGCCGGCAAGCACCATGCCGCGCTAGCCGCCCTGTACGACCCGCTCGGTGAGCTCCCTGCGCCCTACGCGGAACTCGACCGCGGGCAGCGGGTGGCGCTGCTGTCCCGTGAGCTGGCCGGGCGGCGCCCGCTGACCGCGCGCTTTGCCGACTTGCCCACTGCGGCGGCGGACGTGCTCGCCGTCTTCGACGCCATTCGATGTGGCCAGCAGACCTTCGGTGAGCCAGCGGTCAGCACCTACATCGTGTCGATGTCCAAGGGTGTGGACGACGTCCTGGCTGCCGCGGTGCTGGCCCGCGAAGCTGGGCTGATCACCTACGGAGCATCTGGAGTCAGCGCCACGGTGGACCTTGTGCCGCTGTTCGAGACGGCCACCGAGCTGCGCTGCGCTGGAGACCTCCTCGACGCGATGCTGCGCGACCCTACCTACCGGCAGCTGGTGCGCACCCGCGGTGACCTGCAAGAGGTGATGCTCGGCTACTCCGACTCCAACAAAGAAGCCGGGATCACCACGTCCCAGTGGGTCATCCACCGGGCGCAGCGCCAGCTGCGCGACACCGCCGCCGCGCACGGGATCCGGTTGCGGCTTTTCCACGGACGCGGGGGGTCGGTGGGTCGGGGCGGCGGACCCGCGGGGGAGGCGGTGGCGGCGTCGCCCTACGGCACGGTCGACGCGACACTGAAGGTGACGGAGCAGGGCGAGGTCATCTCCGACCGATACTCGCTGAGCGCGTTGGCCCAGAACCATCTGGAGATCCTGCTGGCCGCCGTGCTGGAGGCGACCCTGCTACACCAGACCTCCCGAGTACCGCTGGAGGTGCTGACGCGTTGGGACGAGGCGATGGACGTGGTCAGTTCTGCTGCGTATACGGCCTACCGCGACTTCATCGGCCTGCCCGGATTGAGCGACTTCTTCTCCGCAGCCACCCCCGTGGAGGAGCTGAGCTGGCTCAATGTCGGGTCCCGGCCGACGCGGCGACCTGGCAGTGGGAAGACCACGCTGGATGGGTTGCGGGCGATCCCGTGGGTGTTCGGATGGACCCAGACTCGGATGGTCGTGCCCGGCTGGTACGGGCTGGGCACCGGCTTGCGCGCTGCCCAGGACGCGGGTCTCGGCCCGGTCCTTGATGAGATGCGGGGCTGGGCATTTTTCACCAACCTGCTGGGAAACGTCGAGATGACGCTGGCCAAGACCGATCTGCGGATCGCGGAGTACTACGTCTCGGCGCTCGTGGACCCTGCCTTGCAGCCGCTGTTCGACGTCATCGTGCGCGAGCACGACTTGACCAAGCGGGAGGTGCTGCGACTTACCGGCGGGTCGACCCTGCTGGCGCGGCATCACCTGCTGCGCGACACCCTGCGGGTGCGCGCCTCCTACCTGGAACCGCTGCACCACCTCCAGGTCGCGTTGCTGGCCCGGCGGCGTGAGGTGGACGAACCCGATCCCGATCTGCGCCGGGCTCTGCTGCGGACCGTCAACGGGATCGCCGCCGGCATGCGCAATACCGGGTGAGCATCGGGAATAGCGCCGCGCCAGGCCTGGTTGAGTCGACTGTACGCAATCTTCTCGCTTGGAAGCGTGGCAATCTTGACCGAAACTCTGAAACTGCCGGTCCTGCCGCTCGACGACGTCGTGGTGTTGCCGGGAATGGTAGTTCCGATGCGGCTGGACGACGCCGAAGTCCGTGCGGCCATCGACGCGGCTCGGGCCGCTGCTGGCAACCCAGGTGCGCAACCCGGCATCCTGCTGGTGCCCCGGCTTGACGGCAAGTACGCGTCCGTGGGCACCTGGGGCGTGGTCGAGCAGATCGGGCGGCTGCCCGGCGGCGAGCAGGCCGCAGTGGTGCGCGGCACCTCCCGGGTCCGAATTGGCGCCGGCACCACGGGTCCGGGTGCGGCCCTGTGGGTGGAGGCCACCGTTCTGGACGAGACCGGAGCACCGGACCGCGCGCAGGAGCTGGCTCGGGAATACCGGGGCTTGGTGATCACGATCCTGCAGCGCCGCGGCGCCTGGCAGACGATCGACTCATTCCGGCAGGTGGACGAGCCCAGCATGCTGGCCGATCTCGCCGGATACGCCCCATACCTGACTCAGGAGCAGAAGCTCTGGCTGCTGGAGACCTCAGACGTGGTGGCGCGGCTGGAGAAGCTCATCACCTGGACGCAGGAGCAGCTCGCTGAGCTCGATATCGCCGAGACGATCAACAAGGACGTCAAGGAAGGCATGGAGCGCCAGCAGCGGGAGTTCCTGTTGCGGCAACAGCTTGCCGCGATCCGCAAGGAGCTGGCTGAGCTGGACGGCAAGCCGGCGACCGAGGAGCAGGACTACCGGGCCCGGGTGGAGGCTGCGCAGCTGCCCGAGCACGTGCACAAGGCGGCCATGATCGAGGTCGACAAGCTGGAGCGGACCGCTGAGTCCTCACCAGAGGTCGGTTGGATCCGCACCTGGCTGGACACCGTGCTGGCCATGCCGTGGAATTCCCGCACCGAGGACAGCTACGACATCGCTGGGGCCCGGGAGGTGCTCGACGCCGACCACTACGGGCTCGACGAGGTCAAGGACCGCATCATCGAGTACCTGGCCGTGCGGCGCCAGCGCGTCGACCGCGGCTTGGGTGTTGTGGGCGGCCGGCGCAGTGGCGCGGTGCTAGCCCTGGTCGGTCCGCCCGGCGTGGGTAAGACCTCGCTGGGTGAATCGGTGGCCCGGGCCATGGGCCGCAAGTTCGTGCGGGTCGCTTTGGGCGGTGTGCGCGACGAGGCCGAAATCCGGGGGCATCGCCGGACCTATGTCGGCGCGCTGCCGGGCCGGATCGTGCGGGCTATCTCCGAAGCGGGCTCGATGAACCCGGTCGTGCTGCTCGACGAGGTGGACAAGCTGGGCGCGGACTTCCGCGGTGACCCCACTGCTGCCTTGCTCGAAGTACTCGACCCGGCGCAGAACCACACCTTCCGCGATCACTACCTGGAAGTCGAGCTGGACCTGTCCGATGTGATGTTCTTGGCGACAGCCAACGTGCTGGAAGCGATTCCCGCGCCGCTGCTGGACCGCATGGAGCTGGTCACCCTGGATGGGTACACCGAGGACGAGAAGGTCGCCATCGCGCGCGATCACTTGCTGCCTCGCCAGCTGGACCGGGCCGGACTGAACCCGGAAGACGTGCGGATCGAGGACGCCGTGCTGCACCGGCTGGCCGGTGAATACACCCGCGAAGCGGGGGTGCGGCAGCTGGAGCGGTCGATCGCCCGGATCCTGCGCAAGGTGACCACCGGCTTGGCACTGCACCAGCAGGCCACCCCGGTCCACATCGGACCAGACGACCTGCGTGAGTACCTGGGCCGGCCCAAGCACACCCCGGAGTCCGCGGAGCGCACAGCCGTGCCGGGGGTGGCGACCGGGCTTGCGGTGACCGGCGCCGGTGGCGACGTGCTGTTCGTGGAGGCCTCGCTGGCCGACAAGGAGACCGGATCGACCGAAGTCACGCTCACCGGGCAACTCGGTGAGGTGATGAAGGAATCCGCGCAGATCGCGCTGTCGTACCTGCGCTCGCACGGTGCGGAGCTCGAATTGCCGGTCGGTGACCTTGCTGAACGTGGCGTTCACGTGCACGTTCCGGCGGGTGCGGTGCCCAAGGATGGGCCTAGTGCCGGGATCACCATGACTACCGCGCTGGCATCGTTGCTGTCTGGTCGGCCGGTGCGCTCCGACGTGGCGATGACCGGTGAGGTATCGCTGACCGGGAGGGTGTTGCCGATCGGTGGCGTGAAGCAGAAGCTGCTTGCCGCGCACCGGGCCGGGATCACCACCGTGCTGTTGCCCCGGCGCAACGAGCCTGATCTGGACGACGTGCCGGAGGCGGTGCGCGATGAGCTCACCGTGCACCTGGTCGGCAACCTCCGCGAAGTGATCGACCTCGCCCTGGAACCGGCGACGGCTCCAGCCGCGGCAGTGGCCTGACGGGCGCCCTTGCTCAGGTATGAAGCAGCCCGTTGCGGGTATACGAAGCAGGTCCGGCTCAGCGACGAGCCGGACCTGCTTGGCGTCTGAGGAGGGGTGAACCAACCATGGCGCAAACTGCAGGTTACGAGGTGATGATCGAAGGGAAAGCTTATCCGTGGGATAAGGACACCATTTCGGTCAGCGATATTCGCAAGCTCAGCAACATGCCCACCGGTGCGCAGGTAGTGGAAGAGGATCTGCGCGACGGCACGGAAAGGGCATTGACCGAAGACGAGGTCATGCGCCCCGGCAGACTTGACGCAGGCAAAAGGCCAACCAAGCGGGTCAACTTCCGGCAACGGTGACACACCTGGAAACCGTAGGACTGACTGTTATGGATTTCGGGGTCGGATATTTCCCGACACATGATGGTATGGATCCCGGCGCCCTGGCGCGTCTGGTCGAAGACAGCGGGCAAGATGCGGTGTTTTTCGCCGAACACACCCACATCCCAGCCAGCCGGGAAAGCGCCTGGCCAGACGGTGGTGAGCTGCCGAGCAAGTACTGGCACTGTTACGACTTGTTCGTGGCGCTGACAGCTGCTGCTGCCGCGACCTCCACACTGCGAGTGGGCAGCGGGATCTGCCTCGTGGTCGAACGCGATCCCATTACCACCGCCAAGGAAGTGGCCAGCGTGGACCACCTGTCTGGCGGCCGGTTCGAGTTCGGTGTCGGCGCCGGGTGGAACCGTGAGGAGATGCGCAACCACGGCACCGATCCGCGCAGGCGGATGAAGCTGCTCGCCGAACGGGTCGACGCAATGAAAGCGATCTGGACCCAGCACGAGGCCAGCTATCGCGGGGAGTTCGTGCACTTCGAGCGCATTTGGTCGTACCCCAAACCCGCGCAACGGCCGCACCCGCCCATCCTCGTCGGCGGCACCGGGCCGACGGTGCTAGATCGGGTTCTTGCCTTCGGTGATGGCTGGTTCCCGAACTACCGCGACAATGAGGTGCTGTTCAAGCGCATCAACGAACTACAGTCGCGGGCACAACGGCCGATCGAGGTGCAGATACTCGGCATGCCGTGTGATCCAGCAGCGCTGGACCGCGTGGCGCGGGCCGGGGTGCGGCGGGCCAGCCACTGGTTACCGTCCGGATGCCGGAGCACGGTCGAGCGGGCTCTCGATCGGTGGGCGACGGCAATTACTCAGTTCACCGGCGGGTGACTCCAGAGCAGACCCGCCAACGCTTCGCGGATGCCCGGGTCGCCCGGCTGGCCACCGCGGACGCCGACGGGCGCCCGCACCTGGTTCCTATGGTGTTCGCACTGGCCGGCGACACGATCTATAGCGCGGTGGACGCGAAACCCAAGCGCTCGAGCTCGCTGCGCCGGCTGGCGAACATCGCGGCCAACCCGCGCGTCGCCGTCCTCGTCGATCACTATGACGACGACTGGGAGGCACTGTGGTGGGTGCGGGCCGACGGTAGTGGCCGGATTCTCGACGCTGACGAGCCGGAGTCCGGCGACGCCATCGCCCGCCTGGTGGCGCGCTATTCCCCGTACCGTGCACGGCCGCCTCAAGGTCCCGTGGTCGCGATCGACGTCGCGCGCTGGTCAAGCTGGTCGGCCGCCGGAGTATGAATTCGTCACCGTCAGGGGTGGTGCCGATGCTTGATCGATCGGGTAGAAGGGGAGTCATGGCCACCGTGCACCACGGGACAGAAATGCAGGGCCGGTCTCGTCCGGCACGGCCCCGGCGATGGGCGTGGTTGCCCGTATTCCTGGTGGGGATCGGGCTGTTCATCGCCGTCCAGCAAGCATTGGTGATCACCGGAAACCCCGGTCTGGTGCCATCCCTGCTGGTGCTGGGCACGCTGGTGATCCCAGTGAGCTTCGTGGTCTACATCGAAGGCCGCAACCCGGCCTTTGACGTGCCACTGAGCGTGCTGCTGAGCTGCGCGCTGCTGGGTGGAGTGCTCGGCGCCGCGCTGGCCAGCGTCGCGGAGTTCGACATCATGCAGCGGATGGGCACGCTTCCCACGCTGTATATCGGGTTGATCGAAGAAGGCGCCAAGCTGCTGGTGCCGATCGCGGTACTGATCTTCACCCGGTACCGGGCCAATCCGGCCGATGGACTGCTCGTCGGCGTCGCGGTGGGTATGGGCTTCGCTGTGTTGGAGACGCTGGGTTACGGGTTCGTGACCCTGCTTGCCACCGGCGGCAACCTGTCCGACGCGGAAAACGAGGTCCTGTTGCGGGGCGTGCTCAGCCCGGCCGGGCATGCTGCCTGGACTGGCCTCGCTGCCGGCGCGCTGTGGTGGGCCCACGCACAACGATGGAGACTACGGGGGCTGGTCACCGCGGTCGGCACATTCGTGCTCGTGGTATTCCTGCACGCCTTATGGGACACGATCCACGCCTGGCATTCGTATCTCATTATCGGTGCCGTTTCTTTCGCCCTGCTCCTTCACCAAACTCACCGCAATGTGCTCGGTGACCCCCATCCCGCCGGATCGGAGGTGAGCCGTGCCTGAGGGAGATGTCGTCTACCTGGCGGGCAAGAAGTTGGGCAGCGCGTTGACCGGGCAGCGGCTCATTCGCGGGGAGCTGCGGCATCCGCGGCTTATCGAGCACGATCTCGCCGGGCGCACCGTGGCGGGCGTGTGCAGCGTCGGCAAGCATTTGTTCACCCGCTTCGATGATGAGCAAAGCCTGCACGCCCATTTCCGGATGGACGGAGCCTGGCACCTTTACTCGCCCGGACAGCGGTGGCGGAGGCCCCAGCACCAAGCTCGCGCGGTGTTATCCACCCAAGACCGGGAAGCGGTCGGTTTCTGCCTGCACGATATGGCTGTGCTGGCCACCCGGGACGAGCACCGCCTCGTCGGGCACTTGGGTCCCGACTTGCTCAAGCCGGACTGGAGCGGCGATGACGCGGTGCACGCGGCGAGACGATTATCCGAGCGCGCCGATGTGGAAATCGGTATCGCGCTGCTGGATCAGCGGATCATGGCGGGTATTGGAAATCTATATATGACAGAAATGTGCTTCCTGCTGGGTGTCTCTCCGTGGGCTCCGGTACGAATCGTCGATCCAGATGCGGTGGTGGCTCTGGGGCGACAGCTGCTGTTGGCTAATGCGGACCGGCCTGAGCAGTCCACCACCGGAGACTTGGCTAGGGGGCGACAGCACTGGGTGTATAAGAGGGGTGGGCAGCCGTGCCGCCGCTGTGGGCAACGAGTGATCCGGGCTGCGCAAGGAGAGGGCGTATACGCCAGGCACACCTATTACTGCCCGTGCTGCCAGTCAGGTTTCCATCCTGTACAGTAGCTCAGGTATTCTGCGCAGACTCTGATGATGAGCGCCGCTCAAGACGGAAACTGGGTGGTGAGGTCGCTCAATAATCTAGCCCATGTGCTGCTCTTAGAAGGCAAGTAAGATGTACTAATACGATGCTGATTGTGGATCGGCGTGTTGACGCCGGGGACGGTTAGCATCGGTGTTAGCGTGACCCCCGGTGTGGAGGTGGGGTCTGCATAAGGGCGTGCTCCTGGCTGTAGAGCTCGTTCATAGTGGTCGGTCGGTTATCGAGGGTGGCTTTAGCCGGCGGCCATTTAACATCTTGCGGTATCGGGTGTGATCATCTCATCATTGACCCGTGGCACGTTTAAGGTCGCAACTTCTGCCGCGCATGAATTCCTGACTGGTCGGAAATCCCAATGCCGACGTTGGCGGCTGTCAATGTCGAGGTAGCTACGGCCACGAAAACGGCAGTAGCGGCGGTTGGGCCAACCAATAAAATGTACCCTTCGAGAGCGGTCCCCTGGGGCACAGGTGTAATTGAGGCGCTCAGCGCACGCATTAGCCGCTACTGCGGATAGCACCACAAGGCAACCCGTACTTAACTACGTGAAAGCACACATTTAGGCTAGCCAGCCACACGAGCAGAACCACGACTCGTTTAGGCCCTCAGGGGATCGGCTTCGATCGGGTTGTTTCGGTATTGCTCGGTGACATGGCAGGCGGCAGGCACCAGCTCGTCGAGCACGCGCGGGTAGGCGGCCGCGTGATCAGTGGTGACCTCAATCGAGGACGGCCCGTGTTCCAGGGCGTGGGTGAAGAATCACCGGGTGGCCGCCAGGTCGCGCTTCTGGCAGACCAACACGTCGATGACCTGCCCGAACTGGTCGATGGCCCGATACAGATAAACCCACCGTCCAGCGACCTTGGCGGTAAGTCTCATCGACGAACCAACGATCACCTGACGCATGTCGACACGGTCGTGCTGCGTCGATCAACAACGGTGAGAAGTGCCTGCACGACAGTGCATAGCGCAGGTACCAACGGACCGCCACATGATCACATCCGGTGGGAAGCGAAAGCCAGCGAAGCCAGACCTCGATGCGGACACCCAGGCACGGCAACGATGCATCAGGCCAGCCTGCCCGCTCGCGGTGATGCGCCGACGCAACTGTGCCCGTGAAAGCGCAATATTGTGACCCGCTGAATGCCTCAAGGCACTTCTAGCCGAGGACTCGCGCCGCTGTAGCGACACCTACTCCTTCGTGGCACCCGACCTAGCCGGTGGCTTGTACGCTGCACACAATGATGGGCCTAGAAATATGTTGCCAGAAGTGGGTACTCCTACTCCTCCGTAACTTCTATTCTCGGCTTTCACGGTCCGCGTTCGTTGGAGGATTGATGAACTCGTCCTTTGCGCCACCCTCCGACGCCCAAGTATCAGCTGCTACGGTGGCTTATCGCAGGTACATGGATGAGTGCCTGGTTACCTTTCGTAGGTACGTGGATGAGTCCACGGCTGTCTATCACAAATTTATGGCGGAGTCAGCGGCGGCGTACCAGAAGTATGTGGCGCACCCTTCTGTGGTGACGTTGGATGCGCAGCGGGCTGCGGGTGCGGCGGCGGA